>Ga0315314_1001502_pt1 | contig 21004 bp, 31 predicted proteins | sample TDP9_MG_FD_203631 | JGI IMG/M metagenome (GOLD analysis project Ga0315314, IMG submission 203631) | Freshwater sediment microbial communities from Lake Towuti, South Sulawesi, Indonesia - TDP9 | ecosystem: Environmental > Aquatic > Freshwater > Lake > Sediment | place: Indonesia: South Sulawesi... | reverse complement strand
AGTCAGAGATAGCGTTCTTGATAAGGACCTTCTTCTTCGTTTACCTAGGCTTGATCGCCATCGTTACCAACATTAGCATGCTCATCTTAGGCATACTCTTGTCGTTCCTGCTTCTTTTCGTAAGGTACGTAGCCGTGCATATGGCAACTATCCGTAGCCTATTCACACGCGGTGAGCATCATATAATGAGCATAGTGCTAACGAGAGGTTTGTCAGCGGCTGTTCTCTCCACCCTGCCCATGCAATACGGCCTCCTCTACGCAGATCTATACCTAAATGTAACCCTCGTCATCATCATAACCACGGCAGTCATCTGCACCATAGGGGTGCTCGTGCTATCCCGTAAAATAATAGAAGAGCCTGCTTTCGAAACAGTTACCCAATGATATAACCTGTACTTGATGGTTTTCTTTCTAATTCCTCCTTTTTCACAAAGCCATCAAGGATTAGAAAAAACCGTGCATGCCTAAGATGGCTCCCAAGAATCACGATCATGCCCCCACGAAAAACCAGCCGCCCACCACCACAACCTCGCACCCATAGTAGAGGGAAGCCGTATAGGGGTCTCCAAAAACTATTGAAAAACGCAAATAGCGAAACAGCTCACTTCTCTAACACCTTAGAAACATAAGGTCCATCGTAATCATAACCAAACCGTCCAAAGTACTGCTTCGCCCCAAGCCCACTCATCACCGCCACCTTCCTCCGATCATAGTCCTCCCGAGAAACCCGTTCAGCCTCAGATAGAAGAATTTCACCGTAACCCTTATGTTGCCAAGCCTTCGCCATGCGCCTCCCCACGGGAACCAAGGGACCATAAACGTGGAGCTCCCGAACTATGGAGGTTGTCTCAGGCAGAATCTCCGGTCTGTGCGCCTTATCAGAGGGGATGCGCAGCCTAAGATAACCAATAAGAACGTCATTGACAGGGTCTTCGGCTGAAAGGAAGACCTCTTCCCCCTCCGAAGCCTTTTCCCTAATGGTGAGTATCCGAACGTTTTCTGGGTCGGGCTTTATCTTGTCCCTCAGCCATCGATGCCCCACCTCACGACACCGAATGCAACGGCACCTCATCCTCTGCTCCCTCAGCCTTTGCAAAACCAGCTGTCTGAGGTTGCTTTGGTTGACCCCGGCCTCGATGAGGTAGGCGGGGATGTCCCTTTGAACCCTCATGACTCGAATCCATGGAGGAATCATCCTCTTTGCCTCCACAATAAGCTGAGCGGCTTCCTCTGTGGTGTACGGCCGATATTTTCCCCTCTTCCACCACTCGTAAGCCCTTGTTCCCTTCAGAACGAGGCAGGGATAAATCTTGATCATGTCCGGTTTGAAGCTGGGATCGGTGAAGATGGTTTGAAACGCCTTCAGGTCTCGCTCGAAGCTGGAGCCTGGCAGGCCCGGCATGAGGTGATACGCCACCTTTAGTCCAGCATCCTTCAGCACACGGGTGGCCTCGACCACGTCTTGAACAGTGTGCCCCCGATCCACCAGCTTATAGATATCGTCGTAGATGTTTTGGACTCCCAGTTCCACGCGGGTTACGCCCATCGACAACATGCGATCCACGTGTCTGACCTTAGCCCAGTCGGGGCGCGTTTCCACGGTGATTCCCACGTTGCGAGTCCGGCTTGTTTCCGCAACTTTCTTAGCTTCCTCCAAGGATCGGGATTTCTCTTGAGTAATGGCGTCTAGGCATCGCTGAATGAAGTGCTCTTGATAGTCGAGGGGCATGCTCGGGAAGGTTCCACCCATTATAATAAATTCCACCTTATCCACCGTATGCCCAATAGCTTCCAACTGTTCAACGCGACTCCTAACCTGTTCGTAAGGGTCGAAGCCGCTTTGAATACCCCTCATGGTTGCCGGTTCATGCCCTGTGTAGCTTTGAGGAACCCCATAGGGTGGGCCTCCCGGACAGTAGGCGCAAGGGTTCTCTTTAGGGCAGGGCCAAGGCTTTGTCATCACCGCGACAACGGTGACCCCGGAAATGGTGCGAACGGCCTTCCTGCGTAAGAGAGGGAGAAGTTTGCCTCTTTCGTTGGGCCTAAGATGACGCACCAACTCGGAGTTAGATGGTATCTTTTTTAAGGCTTGCTCGCCAGCAACTCGTATCTTAGCTAGATCAACGTCTTCCCTAACGGGTTTTGGGATTTTCATCAAGCGTTCAATGATCTCTCTGCAGGCGGCTTCGCTCATAGGCTCAACCAAGATAAGCACCGTATTCTTTTAGATAAATGCTCTGCATAGGCCTAACGTGCAATAAGAATTAGGTGACGTAGACGACTCTCCCGCCGATAATGGTTGTCTCTACTCTAATGTCCTTGATTTTGCTGGACGGAACTGTCCGCGGGTCATGGGACAGAACTACAAGGTCGGCGAGTTTGCCCGCCTCAATCGACCCTTTCACGTTTTCTTCAAAGGACGCGTATGCCGCGTTAACCGTGTAGAGGCGCAGAGCGTCGTCCACCGTGATTCGTTCCTCAGGAAAGGCTTCTCTTGCCACAGCCGCGTATATGCCTAACAACGGGTTGATGGGTTCCACCGGGCAGTCTGAGCCGCCAGCAGCTCCTATGCCCTCTTGAAGAAGTGTTTTAAAGGGGTAAACCCATTGGGCCCTTGTTGGACCTACGCGATCGACCACCCAGAAATCCGAAATAATAAAATGGGGTTGTATGGAAGCTATTACCTCCAGCTTTTTCAGGCGTCGAATCAGTGCCTCGTTCAGAACCGACGCATGCTCTATCCGGTGACGATGATCCTTTCTCGGTGCCTCCTCTAACGCTTTCTCCAGGGCGGTCAACACCATGTCTATCGCTTCATCGCCTATGGCGTGCATGGCGAGTTGAAGGTGGGCTTTGTGGGCTTTCGCGACAAGTTCGTTCAGTTCCTTCCGAGTGTATAGCATCATTCCCTTTGTTGAAGGGTCATCGCTATAGGGCTCATGCAGAGCCGCTGTGCGGGCACCTAGGGAGCCATCTGCAAAGATTTTGACGCTCCCAATCCTTATCATGCTATCTCCGAAGCCAGTGCACAAGCCCAAATCAATCAGCAGGTCTAAGTGTTCTACTGGAATTACCAAATACACCCTCAAGGGCAGTTTATTTTGCGCACGAAGCTTCTGAACGATACGGATCTCCATCGGCGAGTAAACGATCCAGTGGAGGCTGGTCAACCCTGCTTGTACAGCTTTCTGACACGCGAGGGTGCCCGCTTCCATGAGTTCTTCTTCGCTAGGGGGTGGCATGGCTTTCCAAACCAGATCCATGGCTTTTTCACGCAAAACGCCCGTAAGCTCGCCGGTCTTCGGATCCTTGTCGATCTGTCCGCCCGGTGGAGGGATGGTTTCCGCTGTTATGCCGGTCAGCTCCGAGGCTTTGCTGTTCACGACGCATACGTGACCGCAGACGCGATTGAAAACCACGGGATTCTCTCGGGAGAAATCGTCTAAGTCCCATCGGGTTGGATAGCGCCTTTCTGCGAGACGCTCTTGGTCCCACCCACGACCCAGAATCCATCTTCCCTTTGGCGTCTCTTGCACGCGCTTTTTCAGTCTTTCTTGGATTTCTCGAATGGACTGGACTCCTCTTAAGTCAATCCACGCTAAGGATCTTCCAAATTCTGTGACATGTACGTGGGTGTCTATGAAGCCGGGGACCACGGTTCTCCCTTTTAGGTCGATCAGCTTTGTGCCCTTTCCGATCCAAGGTTCGATTTCCTTGTTTGTTCCAACCTTGGCGATTTTATCTTCTTGGATGGCTATGGCTTGAGCATGGGGTTGAGACGGGTTCATGGTTACAACGTTTCCGTTTATTAAGACTAGGCCCGCCCACAAGGTGCTCGACTCCTGAGTTTGAGGGAGTTTATGGGTAATTATTTTTTGTGTGGTTTAATGGTTTTTGTGTTTGTTAGGTTATTTGCGTTTTGAATAAATTTCTGGAGACCCCTATGCGGGGACTATACTTCTTGCTAGGAACTTAATGGCTGAAATCAGCGTAATCTATGATTCGCCTATACATTACTATGTCATAGGGAGTTAAGATTCCGATCACTTTATTGCCCTTAATGACTGGGATGCGCTTTATCCCATATTTAGCCATTAGCTTAGCCGCTTCAAGGACCGAATGGTCAGGGGAACAGGTTATGGGTGATGAAGTCATGAAATCCCTCGCCTTCACCTTGTTTGGATCTAGGCCTTTGGCCACGACTTTAGTTAACAAGTCCCATCCGGTAACGATTCCTATAGGCTCTCCCTTCTCCACTACCGGAAAACCTTCTACCTTCTGCTCAGCTATGAGCCTAGCGACTTCGATGGCCGTCATGCTCGTGTCTATACTAACTACCTTCTTGGTCATTACCTGGCCTACTTTTACCGAAAGAAACTGGTCTTTAGACATAAGGCTCCCTTCTTAAGCATGAGAGGACATATTTAAGTATTTCACTTGTCCCAGCCAGAATCATCAAGAAAAGTTAGATTGCCTAGGCGCTCTCGGACTCTACTTCCTCTCAGAATCCTAACTGCTAGGAGTGCCTCCTAGTTCTCGCAGCAGTATATTAACTTAGTGCCTTGGGGCCGAGTGACGCGTACCTTCTCAACGATACCTTAATATACCGCTTTGACCTAATAGCGAGAAAACGCACTGGTCTTATACAGTTTCTTGCTGTTTCGATCTTTGAGTCGGAATGTAGTTTCCTTTGATTCAATTTTCGAGGGACCAGTGCTGAATTTAAGGAGGTATGACATGAAAATTACTTTCCAAGGAGGAGCTCGAGAAGTCGGCGGTTCCTGCGTCGTCGTTGAGACGGACGACGCCAAGATCGCCCTAGACTACGGCATCAAAGTAGGGGAAAGGCTCTCCGAACGCCTACCTAAGGATCTGGATATGGTGATTATCAGCCACGCTCACCTGGACCATTCGGGAGCACTTCTCAGCTTGGCGAAAACGAGCACCGTCGTGGTAGGGTCGGAAGCCACCCGGGACGTAACCGCAGACCTTCTCCTCGACCTGATCAAGGTTCAGCGCATGAACGGAAACAAGATTCCATACAGCTACCGCGATGTGGATAAGATCAGAAGCCTTTGGTGGGCCAGAGACTCCGTGGCCTTACCAGGGATGGAGGTTCGATTGTATCCGGCGGGCCATGTTCTAGGAGCGAAGATGATCGGTATCCGAGCGGAGGGGAAGGATATTCTATATACGGGAGACTTCTGCCTTCACAACACGGATATCCTAGAGGGAAGCGACTTAGAAAGCCTTCCTAAGGAACCAGACGCCCTGATCATTGAGTCCACCTACGGAGGGAAAACAAGGCTCAACAGGTCCGAATTGCTAGAAAGACTGTTCACGAAGATCAATGAGGCAATAGACAGAAAGGGAAACGTGCTCATCCCAGTCTTCGCCTTCCATAGAAGCCAAGAAATAGCGAAGAGAATCGATCAAGCGATGCAGGATGGCGACCTGCAGAACTATAACGCCTACATCATCTCAAAGCTGGCTCACAAGATAACAGGACACTTTAACCGCTACAAAGAACTCCTCACCGAGAAAATTCGAGAGCAGGAAAAACCCTTTAACTACGAGCACGTTGAGCACCTTCGTCGGATGGAACAGATAGCGGAACCCGCCATAGTCATCTGCACCTCAGGCTTCGGCCACGCGGGCGCAAGCTACAGGCTGCTGAAGGAGTGGACGTCCAACGAGGACAACTCCGTCATAATAAGTTCCGGGTACATCCCGCCCGAGAGCCCGCTGACCGCAGCCAAAGAGAAGGGTGAACTCATAGAAAACGGAGACAAAGTGCCTGTAAAGGCAAATGTGGAGCAGATCGAACTCTCCGGTCATGCCGATCAATCGGAGCTGATCAAACTGATTACGACCTTAAAGCCTAAGCAGACTTTCCTAGTGCACGGGAACCTCGAACAAGCGCAGACCCTCTCCAAAAAAATCTCCCACGTAACCCACGTAGAAATACCAGAGAAAAAAGAAAGATTTGTCGTGTAATCCGATTGTGCAAATGGATGGCTTGCCGTTGGCTTCGTCTACAAGGTTTAGTACGTTCAATTAACGCATCAAACAAGAAACAGATTAGCTTTCAGAGTGCTCAGTGAAAGGCCTGTTAGACTACCGCCGCCCACTCCTCTGAAGACTGCCACTCCAGTTCTGACCAGATTTCCGCTGAAGGATGATTCGTTTTTCGTAGTTTCTTCGACACCGTAGTCTGGGTATGCGCCTCTTCTTAGGAGCGGGTTCTATTTTTGGGGTTTGACTCCTGACTTTCCCCGCCTTCGCCAAACTTCCGTGGGTTGGCACCCTAAACACCTCTCGTATTCAATTGAGTCTATGTAACTCTGATATTTAACTCTCTCTGTGGATAAGGGAGGCTTTCATGAAGGACCTTTCTATACACCTCTTTTACTTTATCAAAGTCCGCATCGTGCGAAAAGACTTCTTTTATATGATACTTCTCCATAACTATCACCGAAACCACGTCTGTTAAACTTAACTCCCCTAAATACTCTGGGTAACGCTCCAAAGCCTTTCTCAGAATTGATTCTTCAATGTACACCACGAAAACACGAGGAGAGGAAAGGATTCTTTCTCCAACCTTTCCTGCGTTTTTGGCTCCAAACCCTCTTCTTTTCCCAAGAATCGTTACGGTCTCATCGATAATGAAGTCGGTCGTAAGAGCTAAGGGTAATTTTCCTAAGCGAATAGCATCGACTATGGAGCGTGAAGATTCATGGAAGTCATCATTTTTATCAGAAGCCCCAACCCAGACCGTTGTGTCCACGAGGATCAAAGCTCGCCCATCTCCAACCTCTCTAAGTCCTTAAGGACATTCCTCCTTTCGCTTGAGCATCCTGATCCTACTATCTCTTTCAACGGATCGTCCTCTGGTGAAAGCAACTCATGCAAGAGATACTCGTACTTTCGTATGTAAAGTCTAAGAGCCTCTTCTCCCTCAACACTCAGTTCAAGCTTACCGTGTTTAGCGAGCACTATTTTCTTAAACTTCTCAATTACCTCACTGGGCGCAACAATCTTTACCTGAGCCATTTTTCACCAAATCACTTTAGTACCTTAGTGAAATATAAACCTTCTTTGAAAATAGAGTGAAAAGGTATTTTAGTTGGGAATAATTTTTCTGCATATGGCGACGTATCCCTTTAGTTGATTGTTTGTTTTCATGACAGAAACTTTCAAGTCTGCCTCGTGGAGTAGCCTTGTGAAGGCGTCTAGGGTGAACTCCTTTTTTAGTCCAGTGATTGCAATGAAAGCGTGATGTTTGCTGATTCTTTTGATTTCTTGAAGAGTCGAGAGAGGGTTTGGCATGTTTTGTAGAAGGGTTATGGCGAAGATAGCGTCAAAGATCTCGTTGGGAAAGGGAGTAAGATCGGCGTCGGCTCGAAGGACGGCTACGTTGGGGAATCGCTTCGCCCGTTTTTTTGCCCCATTTAGGATTTTTGTTGAAACGTCTAAGCCCACGAGAAGTTTTGCCCGATTCCCTACGTGTTCAAAGAGCAGACCAGTTCCGCAACCCAAATCCAACACGTAATCGTCATCTTTAACATCTACGCTCCTTAATGCGGCCTTCATCTTCTCGTTTTGTTCCTCAGAGTATTGTGCATCGTAGATACCAGCCAAATGGTCGTAGTTACGCATGACATCGCGCTTCTTCTTCCATTCTACCATGGCTCTTCACGATTTTATTCAAGTTGTCTGTTCCGAGGATGTTGAAATGTCAAGTTGCAAGCTTGTATGTTCGAGATCTAACACCATATGTTTCATCAATTAGTCGTACCCACGGAAACCCCTATTCTTCTCGCTAACTCCTTATAGGAAACCCTCGCGTCAGCCATGAGCTCCTTTAATATTCTAATATCTGTCTCATCCACAAACGTACACCAAACTTCAAGGTCGTAAGGTCGCTTTTCGTTTACCTCAGTGGTCTGCACATATCACAATTTGTTTCATTCTTAGAGTGGCGTTAGGTTGGTGGGTGGAAGAGGGATATGAGGGTCTCGGTGTGAACCACGTTGGGGTGTTGTTCCACCATCTCATAGATGATCTTCCTAAGCTCTTCTAGGTTTTTTGCTTCGACCACCACCACGGCGTCAAATCTTCCAAAGACAGAGTTAGCCATCTTCACCCCTTTAATGCGCCTCGACCGGACGATATCTTCTGAGGTACCCGGCTTCATAGTGACCATTACAAAGGCTCGTATGGCTTTGCGGCGGAGGTCCTTGGTTGAAGACAACCGGCTCCTCTCCCTTAAAAGAGAGTTATCGATGTCTCGGTGTGAATAATGTTTGGTTCCTTCTCGACGACCTTGTACACGATTTCGTTGAGCTCCTCGAGACTAGGTGCCTCTATGACCACGATGGCGTCGAATCTGCCGTAAACAGAGTCTGCGTGGAGGACACCCTTCACTTTACGCTTGATTTCTTCAACGACCTTCTCAGAGGTTCCGGGCTTGGTTCTAATCAGTATGTAGGCTTTCATCTTTCTCACCACCATTTATTTTTTAATTTAATAGTCCAGGTATTTCATGATTTCCCAGGGGGTGACGTAGAGGCAGTATTGGTTCCAGTCGTTGGTCTTGTACTCAATGAAGGCGTCAAAAACGTGGTTTCCGAGGGTCTTATGGATGACCTCGTCGCCCTTCATCTCGTCCAAGGCATCTTTCAGCGTCGTGGGGAGCTCCCTAATGCCGAGAGCCCTCTTACGCTCTGGAGTCAGCTTATACACATCCTCGTCCACGGGGTCGCCTGGGTCAGTCTTCTTTTCTACGCCATCAAGTCCAGCCATGAGGAGGCATGAGAAGGCTAGGTAAGGGTTGCACGATGGGTCGACGGAACGAAACTCTACTCGCTTAAGTGAGGCAAATTCGTCTCCTTTAAGGTAGACGGGAACCCGTACCAAAGCTGACCTGTTGCGGCGTGACCACATTATGTAGATGGGAGCCTCAAAGCCGGGAACAAGTCGCTTGTAGGAGTTGACCGTTGGACAGCATACAGCCGTGAGAGCTCTTGCATGTTCCAATAGCCCCCCTATGAAGTATCTGCCCGTCTGGCTTAACTCAGCGTAATCGTCGTCCCCATCGTACATGGCGTTTAACCCATCTTTCCATACGGAGAGGTGAACGTGCATCCCACTTGCGTTGTCAAGGTACACCGGTTTAGGCATAAAGGTGGCGATTATCCCGTGTCTCTTTGCCACGTTTTTGGCTACGAACTTGCAGTATATGGTTCTGTCGGCGTTTTCAACCAGTTTATCGTACTGGAAGTTAATCTCCAGCTGGCCAGCTGTGGCAACCTCGTGGTGGTGCCTCTCAATTGTGAAGCCAAAATTCTCTTCGAGTATCGAAGCAACCTCGTTACGGTATTCAATGGTTGTGTCTTCTGGTGGAGGCCTAAGATAAGCCTCTTTTGGTCTTAATGTAAAACTGCCCGGCGAAATCTCCGGCGATTGTGGCACCACCCTAGGTGCACCCCAAGAGTCGCCCTCACCACCTTTCGGGCTGACCCAAAGGTCCCAAACCAGTTTTGTAGGGTCGATGGACGTGAAGACAAAGTATTCGAGTTCGGGTCCGAAGTAGCCGGTGTAACCCATTTCTTCTGCCTTTTTCACCGCTTCTTTTGCAACGTAGCCTCTTGGGCAAACCCTTGAAGGTTCAGTGGCACCATACGCCTCGTATATGTCCCCTAAGACGATGGCGCTCTTCTGCTTTGCATCGCTGGTCCAAGGGAGAACCGCAAGGGTTTTCGGATCTGGCCTGAGAACCATGTCGGATTCCTCGATGGACTTAAACCCTCGAACCGAGGAACCGTCGAAGCCGATTCCTGCGGCGAAAGCCGTTCCTTCCGTGTACTGTTTCGCTGGTATCACCACGTCGTGCATGAGACCGCGGATGTCCACAAAGGCCGAGTGCACCCAGCGGATATCGTTCTTCTTTAACAATTCAATAGCCTTTTCCAATGCGCTCATATTGCTAACCCCCTTTGTTCCTTGCACCTGTTTGATATAACATCCTTATTATATAATATATATAACATCCGTGTATCATCCGACTGGAATTTTGATGGTGGTTTAACTTTTGAAGGCGCTTCTACTGCTTCAATATGATATCTTTCAAACGTTTTTTTCATTGTATAACACCGAGCGCCTTTAAACGCTCTTTTATATAATGCTCAAACACCCACATGTCATAAGAACTAGAATCGAAGCTTTTTCCAAGTGAACTTTTATTAAGGGTTACGCTTTTCTTATACTCTCCTTTTTCATGCTCTTTACACTTCATACAGATGCATCTCTATTTTTCGTATTTTTATGAAATGTTTATATGTTTGCAAGAATATAAATATTTAGGGATTTGAATTATACAAATGTCTATCATTTGAATCATAAATAAAATAAATGTATAACAGAGCGGGAAAGGGATGAGGTTAGACGAAACAGTTGTTAAAATTCTTAGAATATTGCTTTCAGATGCTAGACTTTCATATAGACAAATAGCTCGAAAAGCTGGAGTTTTCTGTTGGCACTGCCTTATAAAGAATATAAAAATGAAGGCAAGAGGGAATTGATTGAAAAGAGTTATCCAAAAGAAGTTGTTCCATACTATTGAGTGGTGGCCTATCCTTGAGAAATCGGAGTCCTGTAAACGTGATGGTGGAGCCTGAGCTTCAGGAAGCGCTTAGGGTCGTCCAAGACGGCCTCGCCAAGCATAAGACCTTGTTGCTGATCGGCGCTTGTCGAGTTGACTACAAGGGTCGAGCTGAATCCAAGCTTGACCTCGGGGAGAGGGTCCTCATGATCAAGGAGGATGGGGCGGTTCTCGTCCACAGGCCTACGGGATACGAACCTGTGAACTGGCAGCCTGAAGGATGCCTGTTTCAGACACGATTGATGGATGACAGGCTGGTGATTCGCGCCGTCCGTTCAAGGCCACGCGAGGTCTTGACACTGATCTTCAACCGGGTGAACCTGGTCGCTCAGCTGGATCTCGTCGACCGCTCCGAGTTTGTTCTTTATGCAAGTGAGGAGGATATGCAACAGGCTGTATTGCTGAATCCGGAGCTCCTAGAGCCTGGCTTCAGGCCGATCACCTACGAGAAGAAGGTTGAGCCCGGATTTATAGACGTTTACGGAGTTGACAAATATGGGAGGTTCGTGGTTGTTGAGATTAAGAGGAAGACAGCTAGTCGTGAGGCGGCCCTTCAACTGGCGAAGTACGTGGAATCCATTAGAACCATGGTGAACCGTGAGGTTAGGGGGGTCCTAGCGGCTCCAAGCATGGCGAAGGGTGTTCAGAGGCTTCTCGTGACTCTTGGAATGGACTTTAAACCCTTAGACCCAAAAAAGTGTGCGGAAATCTTGAGGAAGGCCGAAACAAAGAAGCTTGTTGAATTCTTTGAGGGACGTACATGATTCAAAATATTGTCCCGCTTGCCTACGACAGCCTTGGAGTCCGGTCTATGGCTACGTTTGTGGAAACGGATGATGTGAGGATCTTGATCGACCCCGCTGTTTCACTAGCCCCCCTACGATACGGGCTACCGCCTCACCCCATGGAGTGGAAGCGCATGGAAGAATCTTGGGAGAAAATAAAGCAATACGCAGAGCTGGCAGACGTTCTCATCGTAACCCACTATTATAATTCGTGTTTTTAATAAGTTAACGCGGGCGAAAAAACTTATACAAGTTTTTCAATGCCCCCCTTTACAGGGCATGCGCTGAAAACTTATATCGCTAAAAGACACACTACTATAAGTAGAGGCGCGACCGTTAAAGTGAATTTAATTATTAAGTTCTTATTGGAGCGCCTTGAGAGGTGTTTTGGTTTGAAACGACTACAAAATTTCTATCTGAGCGATGAAATCACCGAACTGCTAACTATTTATTCTAAAGGCAGTAGAAAAACAAGAAGCGAAACCGTTGAAGAGGCACTAAGAACATTTTTTGTCTCGGAATTAAAAAGAATTAAAATTTTGGAGGGAGTTCAACATGAGCAATGAAAAACCGTTATCTACCTCCGAAATTGCGTGGCTACGAAAAAAATATGAAGAAGCAACAAAAGGCGTGACAACAGGTGTTGAGGTTTGTGCACTTGTTAAATATTCGGTCGGCGTGAGCGCAATAAGCAAATTTCCGAACAAAGAAATGTTGGAGAGCCTAAAGGCAAGCGGGGCGATTTTAGACTATCAGATTTTGGAGTAAGTTCTATGGAACTCCTTGATTTAGTTTTGGCGCCGGGTCAATTGTACGAAGTCATTGTAAAACATGATGAAAACGTCGTTTTGGCTTGGATAGGCAATTATGAATTTTGTAAAAAACTTTTAGAAAATCCAGGAAACAAGCTTTTGTATTGGAGAATAAAGGATTTTCAGGAGGTTTAAAAAAATGTCTTTTGCACAAAATTTAAGTCCCGAAGAAATCGAACAAGTCCAAAAGTTTAACGCCCTATTTTGTTATTGCCAACAAAAACATTGTCCAGCTCTCACTGCGTGCTTCCCAACTGAGCTTCAAAAATTTTTCAAGTTTGATGAAGAAACCATTGCGGATTGTGAGGACAAAAACGTAAAGTATTTGCTAAGTGGACAATGGGCAGTAGAGATAAAACAAGCCTTTCAAGCAATGATAAACAAAAATGAATCAGCGAGTCGGGATAGCAGAGAGCTAATCAAGCAGTTCATAAGTGGTATGGAAGAGTCCATCGCTAAAAAGGCAATTGAAGCTTCGAGAAAGCAACGAGGATTACCTTTTGATGCGCGCGCAGAAAGGGATTTAGAAGAAAACGCGGAATATGTTTATGAAGCGGACACGACAAAAAAAACCTGTAAAAAAATTTATAAGGATAAGTAGCGGGAGGGGTAAAGTTGGACGAAATAGAGCGATTTCAAAAAGAGCAGTGCAACGAAAAGTGTCAGCGCTGGAGCGAATGCCGAAAATTTGGAAAACAAATTGGAACCACTTCTTTTTGGGAACGACCGCCACAGGAAAATGTTTACAAATGTATTCTAAACTACCTTTTAGTGCGCGCGCGACGTTAACGCAATTTTGGAGGCTTTAAATGTCTGTTTATCCAACAAACCGAGTCGTTACCTTATCGGCAAACTTGAATGTTAGCGTGCCTGCTCAGGGCTACTACACAGGTTCAGGTGTTTCCGCTGGTAACTACGCCAAAAAATGCGTTATCGGAGTTTTTAGTGGGAGTGCTTCTGCGCTTGGTGTGACAAACTTTGTTTACGCCTCATTCAGTCCCGACAATGTGGCGTGGAACAACTTTCAATATCGAAGCGGCAGTATAGTTTCTGGAAGCACACCAGCAATAGTTGTTATAGATGAAACTCCAATGCCTTTATGTAGGGGAATCCTCGCGAATACTAGTGGAAGTGCTCTTAGTGGAAGTTTATGGATTTTAGGACTTATTGAGGGGTGAGGTGAATGATTTTGGATTGGCTTAAAAGAAAAATGTTTGAAGTTGAATTTAAAAATCTTGAAAAAAGATTTAAACAGCTTGAAACCGAGACTAAAGTCGAAAAACTTTTTCAGAAGCATATTGAAGATGTTTCACAAGGCCTTATCCGCCATTTTTCCCATTATCTCGACGCTAAGGGCGTCGACTGGGACGCGAGAACTCAAGCGATTTACAAAAAACTCGACCAAGTTGAGAAACTTTTAAATCTTGAAGCACTCAAAGTTGAACAAGAAAAAGTTTTAGAAAACGGTGCGAAAATTCAAAAGTTAATCGGCGATTTGGAAAGTAAAAGTAAAACTTTTGACGCCGTTGTTCAAGGTCTCGGTAAACTGGAAGAATTCGAAAAAGACTTACAGAAGTTCCGCAAATTTTTGAAAGCAGTCGCACCCTTAGATTATGACCAACATTTCTAGTAACACGTCTTTTTTAGACGGTTACGTGCGGCAAAGCCATGACTGGGTTGGCTTCCAGTTTGGCTTTTCCTCGACTTCTGAGACGGGTTTGCCCTTCTCTCTCTACCTCCATTTCCTGTCTGTGAAGAAGCTTCAAAAATTGAGCGTTGTTTTTCCAAGCTTTCAACGCGATGATTCTTAAGCAAAAAATTTCGCGTTAAACGTTGTTTAAGAAACAATAATATCTTGATGGAAAGGCGCACTCATTTCGAGGCGCCCCTAGAGAAATATGGAGGTGTCGAAATTGGAAAAAAAGACTTTTGCCATAGTTTTTTTGGGAACGGAACTCGATCTCAAAAAGATCGAAACGTTCATGCTGGAAAATACCGAAACGGTTTTGACGTTTGTGAAAAGAGGCAAGCCCGGTCACAAACTGATTATTTTAGATCGGGTGAGCTTAGGAGAAAAAATGTCGGGAGGTTTAGAAAGTGGAAGCAATAACCGGTTCATTTCAAAGTGAAACATCGTCTCCCTCATCATTGTGTCCTTTTGAATTCAGTCCATTCCCTTGCTGTTACGATTGGAATGAGAAACGAATTTTGTTGCATAACATCGCCATGCATACGCCAAAATTGGAAATTGGACACTACCAAGATGACGGCAACATCCGAATGATTAGACCAACTTTGCACCAATATCTGATAGGCCCGAGCGGGCAGTTCAAAACAACCATCATGCTGAAGCTTAAAGAAGCCTATGAATCTCCTACGCATAAAATATTGTATGTCGACGACATGACTCCAAGCGGAATTCAAGGCGGCATAGATGACAAAACAAGATTACCATTGCCTCCATTAGCGTACTTAGCCAAATCTGGAAGTTTAATGTTAGATGAATGCAACTTTAACCCTATTACCCATGAAAGAACTATTCTAAGCCTTTTGCCTATTTTGGAGAACGAGATTAGTAGTCGAAAAATAGGGTTTAAGCCTAAAAAAATCATAGAAACTGAGGATACAACTATTAGGCATGGTTGGATGGAATTCCGAAACTTACGTTGCAACCATATTTTAGCCACCATGAAAAATTTGCGAAAAAATCGTAAAGAGTACATGGATGCCTTGATAAGCCGAACTGTGCCGACCTATTTGAATTGGACAAGAAAAGACATCGAGTTATTAGTGAAAAATCCAAGCTTACTATTCCGAAAAATCGTTTTTCAAACAGAACCCAAAGTGATCATGGACGCAAAAACTTATTGGAGCCTATTTGGTTTTGTGAGCGATTACAATGCGTTGCCGGACAAGTTTGTGGCTAGGACAACCGATGACCTACTCAGAATCTACGCAGTAACCAAAACCTATGACGCAGACTTGTTCGATTATGTGGTTCAAAGCAGGACAAGATTCGCTTTGCGAGATGAGGAATATTGGTAAAACAAAAATCTTGCCGTAACTGTTTGTGGCTGGACTGTTCATGTCGAAAACTATGTGACCGATACGATTTTGACTTGCCGGCTTGCGCGGATTATGTTGACGATCCGAAGACGTTGGAGAAAAGGAAACGTGGAATTTTCTAGTTTGCACTATACTTAGATATAATTATATGTAGATATAGTGCAAACGTAAGTTTATTCTTTAATGCAGTTTTGGAGGCGCCGATTCAAAGCTGAAAGGAGACGTTTTATGATTTGGTGGTTCTCATATTTTCGCGTTAGATTTGTTCCGTTTTCAATGATGCCATGTAATTCAAATTCTATATATGGCGGATAACTCATGACGGAAACCTGAACCTTTTTATCATTTAATTGTTTTGGTGTCGAGCCTTTAACTGCTGGTTCAAATTCGATATCAAGAAACTCAAGTTCCTTCAAAACATCAAACGCACATTTATGAGCTTTTTCTTTACTCACATGGATCGCCGTTAAGAATGAGTAAATAGGTATCTTAAAAACTTTTGATTTGGTGAGTTCTATGTTGCATGTTTCGAGACTGAAAGCGATTATTGGCTGAGAGTTAATCTTCTAAAATCGGGGTCGGGAAGTGGAAGTGGAAGTGCAACCGCTTAAAAAACTTTACATTATTTGGCTTGACGCCGTCTGGTGCAAGGAAGAGCCTGTTGACTTGTGTGAAATGCACACAATTGGTTTTTTGATTGCAGAAACTGACTCGAAAGTAATAGTGGCGAGTGAATATAGCGGATACGATGATAAATTTCGCTATTACATAAGTATACCAAAGCCGATAATACGCAAAATGGTCATTTTAGAGGAGAACGGAAGTGCCGAAGCAAAGGTTGAAACATAATTGGGACAAATCGGCAAGACTTTTCCGAATTTGCAGGGTCTGCTATAAAGTAGAAAATTTTGGAGACATTCCAAGCAAATATTGTACCGGAACCATGGCACGTGCTCCGTCGCGAGGAGAATATAGAAAAAAACCTTATCGTATGAAGAAAGAAAAATGGATAGAAAAAATCCTTTCAAACCCACGGGAGGGAGAACCGTGAGTTTCGAGCCGAAGTGTAAAATTTGTGGACTAGACCAAATGGTTCAAGATGCAATACTACTTTATCGGCAAAGCGGGCTATATAGCTTAAAGAAGTTAGCGGACGCCTTCAACAGAGCTTTCGATTTGAATCTAAATTCCCAAAACATTTTCGACCATTTAAAAAAGCATGTTGACGAAACGGAATTTGAACCCAAAAGGTTAAATGAAATTCGAACTTTCTTAGCGGCGCTCTATGAATTGGAAACTGGAAAAAGGCTGGAAGTAGATGCGGAGTGGCGCGGTGAAATTGACGCCTTAAAAGTGAAGATTCAAAGCAAAAACAAACCAAAAAAAGTTTAATATTAAACTTATTTTGGATAAATAGCCTTAAATTTTCCCTCTTTTTTCTGTTTAAGTTTTGTTTGATTTTGTTCAGTTTTAGTTTATGTTTATTTTCGTACATATTTATTGTCGTCAATGACGACGCTATGTAATAAACTACACAGCGCTCGCACTGCGAGTTATATGATACAAACATGATTTACATATCAAATATATTTAAGTTAAGGACTCGATTTTGTGAAATATCCCTAATTCAGCTACATCCGCGCCCAAACTTCGCGCACCGACCCAAACTTTACGGCTTTACGGCTTTATGTCTTTATGGGCTCTAGATTCTATACTGTAGAATCTCCGACGAACTCCCCGAATTCGCCTTTTCTATTGGAAAGCTTTCTAAATTAGGGTTAGCGCTTCACCACAGAAGGTAAATTTTAGCGTAAACGACGAAAGAAGCTTAATTTTGGTTGCGTTGACAACTTTTTCTGCTAGCAAATTACTAGCAAACCAAAATAATAAAACTAATTTTCTTAATCTGCCTTTACACATTTAGGTTTAAACGTATACGTCATGTTTTAAGTTGGGTTAGGGTCGACCAAAACAAAATGTTTCATACTGAAAAATCGTCAGTTTTTACGTTTCTTAAATCGTAAGAAAAAAGAAGGGAAAATTAAGACCGCAACCCTAGCATGAGCGGTCTTTGAAAGACGCACATCTCGGCTCTGCATTTCACGACAATTCTTTGGTCTGGCAAAGTGCAACGGGCGTTAATGAGTTCATCACAGTTTTTGCAAAGCCTTGAAAATTTTGTTTCGTCGACGACAAAAAAATGGGGGGGATTTTTTGGTTTAGCCAAAGTTCATCACCTAGCCTTCTATCCACTCTGCGAGTCGCTGCCCATCAGCTTCAGCGTGAAACTGAAGGTCTGCGGAGTACTCGTGTCGACAGCCAAGGTCCAGGACACCTCAACAAGCGCGCCCGCGACTAATTGTGCGTTAGCCCGCGTCGGGTAGTTCTTCGGCCAAGCGTCATTAGAGCCGCCAACATCCCAGAAAGCAGTTAAGGCACAGAAATTGGGTAGATTTTCAACGGTCCAGGCAACCCACAGGGGCGAATTTCCAATATTCTTGACCCGCAAAACGCCACCAAAAATCTGCGTCGTTGTTTTCGTAATTACTCCCGGGCCGACGAAGTCACCCCACGCAATAGTTGTAACAGGGCTTCCATCGGGTTTCAACAAAACCAAATCCGCGACCGCGACGATTTTTCCACTGGCCTCGTACTGCCTTATTACTAAGATTGCGGCGAAGGTCGTTGTAACGCAAAGCACCGTCAACAAAATTGCCGCCAAAGTCGGTTTAGCAATTTTCAATTTTCTTTCCTCCGAGTAAAGCTTTTTTGATTCGCTTTACCCATTTAAGAAATAAAGCAGATTTTATATATAAAACTTTTTTAAAAGAACAAGTAAATTTTACATACAAAGATTTTTTATATTTTCGTTTCTCTATTAATAGCGAGGCCTAAAAATGAGTAGAATCTTAGGAATTTCTAGGGTAAGCAGTCGGCATCAGATAGTTTTAATTAAAGAAGTGTTTGAACTATTAAACTTGAAGCCCGGCGACAAAATCCTTTTTGAACAAGAAAATGGAAGAGTTTGGATCAGGAAGGTTTGATAACCTTCCGTCTTAACTTCCAGCTTCCGTTTGGCATTGTTACGATCACTTCAAATCCCTGCGCCAAGAGATCGTCCAACTCTTCCTCGCTTTTTGCGCTTCGGATTTCATAGGTTCCAGTTCCATTCGTCAAATTCGGCTCCATCATCTGATCAAACTTGTGACCCGCATAAAATCCGTTTTCGCGCTCAAACTCTCGCAGGACATCTTCAAGTTCTCGGATTCGATCTTCCAGCATTAGAATCCTATTGGTTTGTTCCTTCATTTGAACTGGCGATCCCGCGGTGGAAATCAAGTTCAAGTATGGTGCTAGTTTGTTGTATTCGCTCTTAAAGAACTCGAAGCCTTCATCAAACCAAGGCGACTTGTCATAGCCAAGTTTGTCGATGCTGTGACCTAAAACGAACTCCGACATAATCGGCGAAACCGACACAATCGAGCATACGCTTTTGAAAGTGTCCCTCAATTCATGCGGATGAACTTTATAGCGGATTGATCCCGGGCTATTGCCGTCTGCCTTCTGTGCCGTTTCGATTCCAACTTCTCTGCTTAACGTTCTGATGATCCTTTGAATAGTCCAAGTTTGAACCGGCACAAACACGTCTTTGATTCCCCTCTTTTTGGATCGTGCGCTTCCCGGTTTGGTTGACAACTTTTTGTCTCGGCTTACGAAAACTGGCTCTCCGATTTTGATTGGTTCGCCCGTTAAACGTTGTCTTTCCTCTAGCCAAAGTTTTAAGGCCTCAACGCCATCCTTATGCAAGAAGCTATAGTAAACTTCGTCGGTTTTAGGTCTATGAAGTTTGATTTGTAAAGGCACCTCGCCTTTTTCTACTTGTTTAGCCAAATCCTCAGTGTACTTGTTGAATTCCATAAACTCGCCAACGCCCATTGCCCCTTGGAAACAACAAAGTAAGACCGCGCGTTCTAGTATATTGCCTCTCATAATGATAGAGCGCAGTTGGCTTAGTTCTAATGGTGTTTGATTTTGGATTCGTTGCACTTCAAGTTCCGACTTATCGAAGGCAACTTTTTCTTTGGGAATTTGGCTTCTGTTTTTTAGGTAAAACCCTCTTATGCTCGCCAACAGGGTTCTTTTCGTGTTGCTACTGACCTTTGCGTTTTCTGGGCTCCTCAGCCAAGCTTCGATAAGGTCTAAGTGGAAATAGCGCTCTTTCGAGTTACTAGGGAAATTGTCAAAATGACTGATTAGTTCGTCAGGACTAGTTATGTCCGAAAGCCAAGGAAACCGCTTAACTCCTTCAGACCTAAGCCATCGCCAATAACGATAAAAGTCATATAGAAACCTTCGCCGTCCAGTGTCGCTTTCGACTTTGGTACTCGCGGTTTGTAGGGCTGGAGATGACGCCTTTAACTTTTCAATTTCAACCTTGATTTCTCCCTTCATTTTTTCACCTCCTTCACGAGTTGGCTAATAGAGATTCTACTCGGAACTCATATTTAAAGCTATTGTTTTCACTAATAATACACTATCACTACGACCACCACGACCCAGGGGAGCCAGAAGTTTACAAGGACAAGACCGTCTACGTAAAGCACCCAACGGAAAACATCAACCTCAGCCAAAAGGAGCGGGCTGCCCATTTCCTAGAAGCTCTGAAAGGCGTTCCGAAAAGCCTCGAGTATTCAGACGGCATGGAGGCGGAAATTGGAAAAACTAGGATTCGCTTCTCAAAGGCGGTTTGCCACGGAACCAGCCCACGACTGGGCTACGTGACTGAGGTGAGCATATCGCATAGCGACGAGAAACTCATATATACGTCGGACGTGGAGGGACCATCCCTCGACGATCAAATTCAATTCATTTTAGACGAGAAGCCCGATGTGCTCATCGTGGATGGTCCGATGACGTATATGCTGGGCTTTCGATACTCCTACAAGAGCTTAGAAATCTCTAACCGGAATCTGATGAGAGCCATAAAGGAAACAAACCTACATACGCTGGTTCTTGATCACCACTTTCTGCGAGACCTAAACTATCGAGCGCGGATAGCTCCTGTGTATGCTACAGCGAAAAGTAAAAACGTGAAAGTTTTAACCGCGGCCGAGTTTGCTGGAAAGAAGATCGAGATGTTGGAGGCTTTGCGTAAAGAGCTCTATGAAAAATACGGAGAAGGGAAACCGCCGGAGCTGGCAAAACGGAAATATTTAGAAGAATAAGCAGTCTACGTTCGTTTCTGCATGACACGATTTCAATGTTCGATGTTTTCGTTGGCCTTTTGCTCTTTTATGAAGTAAGTATCATTGACCGTAAAGCTTATCAGCTTAAGGGGGATCATACGTGGGGTGGGAATTAAAATGGGAGAATTAATCATGGATGAGCGCGGCAGAGTCGTGATTCCTAAAGAGATCAGAGAGAAGCTTGATTTAAAGACAAATCAAAGGCTTATCATCCAAGCCCGTGAAAGAGAGATCATATTGAAACCAGCCGTAAGCACTGAGCAGTTCATCCACAATCTTAAGGGTTGCGTGCATGGTTCACGCATCAAGCCGTCTGAATTAAAGGAGATTTGGGGAATTGAGCATGCTCACCATTGATTCCTGTATGTGGGCCTATTATTTTGATGAGGATGCTCCAGAACATCCATTTGTGACCATGCCCATCGACAAG
>Ga0315314_1001501_pt1 | contig 21010 bp, 23 predicted proteins | sample TDP9_MG_FD_203631 | JGI IMG/M metagenome (GOLD analysis project Ga0315314, IMG submission 203631) | Freshwater sediment microbial communities from Lake Towuti, South Sulawesi, Indonesia - TDP9 | ecosystem: Environmental > Aquatic > Freshwater > Lake > Sediment | place: Indonesia: South Sulawesi... | reverse complement strand
ATGGAAACGGAGTGTTCTTATCGCTTCTTCTTTCTACGCTTAACATAGATTGCTGTTGTAAGGACTGCAACTGCCATTGCCGAAGCTAAACCCATGTAAGGAACCGACATGTCAGGCTTAGGCTTACCAATTGAAACAGAATAGCCGCCAACATACGGTTTCAATGCGAAAACTGCATGTAACGTATGATTAAATGGGGGCGTGTCTAATGGATTGAGGGCTCCAACGTTGACGCCGTCGAGCTCCCAATGGTCAAAGATATATCCGGAGCATGGTGTAGGTATAGCCAAAACGCTAACCACCGTGGGGTAGGAGTAATGATGTGTTCCTAGAGGTGGGTCCGTTGTTCCGCCTGGAGTTGTGGTAATCGTTAGAGCAGATGGAGGTATTTCGGTAACAGGATGATCCGCCCAGTTTTCTGAAACGTGTTCTTCAGAAGCCTTTATGCTGTATTTGAAATAGATATGTCCACCAACCAGCGAATACGTATCATTGATGATTATGAACCAACTTTCTCCGGGTCTCAAGGTAAAGTCAAGGTACGGTGGGTATGGGAAAATTATGTCTGTGAGATTTTCATACCAAACCATGGTTGGTAGAAATGTTAACCCAGAAACTGTAACGTTGTCTACAGTATCGTAATTGGTAAAGGTCCAATTGTGATAAAACACGCCTGGCTTCTTGGAATGCTGTTGTGGCAAATCTGCTCCCCATCCATTATCAGGCTCTGCTTTTTTCTTCTCTGCGCCTTTCGTCCAATTAGCTCCACTCCAAGTTATACGATTATCACATGTTTTGTTTGTTTGCCAGAATGTTACATTGATCTTAACCCAGCTGGATTCACGGATGATTGCCCCATTCGCAAAGACGTCTATAGCATGTTGACCATTGTCAGGGTTATTTGTCTTGGGATATGCCGGATGATTATCTATTTTTGAATGGTACGGTTCGGGCTGATCAGATCTCTGGCTGCTCGAACTTGTAAAATTGCTGATTTCCACCCTCCAGCCGGTTACATTAACGTTATCCATTTTTTGCCAGACTTTAAAATGAAGATCAGTGGCATTGTCAAACTTGTTTTGGTGGACTCTCTTTATATGGCGCACTGGTACTGGTACTCCTGCTTTCTCGCCGCCCTCCGTCACTGTCTCTGCTTGAACACCGGGTTGTTCGAAGAATAGGCAGAGAATAATCAATGAAACTATTACAATCGATATTCTTTTTGTGTTCACTTTCCTTTCTCCCTTTTTTCGGTAACCCTTAGTTATTCCTATTATTTTCTTAAAAGACTTGTGGGATGGAATTCTAGAGGAAAACTTCATCTTCTATTCACCGACAAGTAGCATGGACTCCTCGTGATTCAAAACTGAACTACACTGCAGCCTATTCAAACTGGATTCCAGCATTTAGCGATGCGTGTTCAGAAAATTATTTTTGGGGGGACACCAAACTCTGAATAGTGGAAGATGAGGCTTTAAGATGACCAAAAAGCATGAATGGCGCCACATCGTTATACTCTTAAAACTAGCTGAGATGGGAGCCCACAGGAGAACAGCTAAGATTTCCACAGAATATTTAGCCGGAAAATTGGACGCCTCTCAACAGACTGCTTCACGATATTTAATTGAATTGGATAAAAAAGGATTGATTAAAAGAACTATAACGCCAGAAGGTTGCCTTATAAAAATCACGGATCCCGGTGTTAAGGAGTTGAAAAAACTCTATTCAAATTTGCACTTTTTGATGGAAGCAGCGTATCCTCCTTCAATAACATTAGACGGAATAGTCTTCACAGGCTTTGGGGAAGGAGCTTATTACATATCAAAAGAACGATATAAGAAGCAGTTCATAGAGAAAGTAGGCTTTGAACCCTACCCCGGTACACTCAACTTGAAACTTACAACTGATTATGATGTTAAAACTCGTTCAGAGCTTGAGGCTTATCCAGCCATTGAAATTGAAGGTTTTAGAAACGAGAACCGCACCTTCGGATCAGTGAAATGTTATCCTGCAACTATAGAAAACAAAGTGAAAGGAGCTATAATCTTAGCTTTGAGAAGCCATTATGATGCCTCAGTGATCGAGGTTATTGCTCCTGTTTTTCTGCGAAAACACCTTAAACTGAAAGACGGGTACAAAGTGAAAGTGGAAGTTTTAACACTTCCATAAGTTTTAGCTTCTGGCGTGGAAAGAATATCTATACTCGTATGCAACTTTGAGTTTGCGTTTCACCGCTAACCCATAACCAATCAATAATCCGACGACCAAACCGCCGAGATGTGCTAAATTATTCACGTTTGGTCCCGAGCTAATCATCAGCAAAAAGAAAGCGTACAACAATGCACCCATTATTGATTGGCGGAACGCACGTCTAACATAAATGGTGCAAGCTCCGAATAGTCCGAAGATGGCTCCAGAAGCTCCAGCAGAAATCATGTTAGGCCCAAAAAGGAGTGTTAGCAAGTTTCCGGTTAATCCGCTTAAGAAGTATATGAGAAGATATTCTTGTATGTCAAAAAATTCTTCTGTTCTGAGTCCAAAAATGAGTAAAAAGAACATGTTGCCTAAGAGATGCATGATGTTTACATGGATAAACATGGATGTGAAAAGCTGCCAATATCCGCCATTCAACACGACTAGGTTGTATTGTCCATATTGGCTAAGCACGTGATCACTCATTTGGATAAAGTCTTCGCTAAGAATGGAAGTATAAACGTATGCAATTATGTTCAACGCGATGATTATGTAGGTCGGCATATACTTTTTGGAACTTTTATACATGCGCGTTCATCTTTTGAAGTGTTCAATTATTCTCTGTTTAATCTTTGAAGAGCTGTCTAGCTTATCCTCTTCAAACTTGCCAATTCTCACAACTTTCGTCTTTATTTCCTTTTCTTTTAAGTAATCTCTCACGTTTTCTTCCATGCCTTCTTGATCATGCCCAAACACAATAACATCTGGCTTTATTCTCTCAATAACTTTTCCAATATCAAACTCTTCATATCCAAGAATCGCTTCATCAACAACCTTCAAAGATTCAACAAGAGCTCGCCGCTGATTTTCAGACATGATTGGTCTTTTACTCTTTCTTTTTTCCACCGTGCTGTCTCTGGCTACAATGACAATTAGCTCGGCGTCTTTTCCGCCGGCCTTTTTCGCTTCCTCCAGATATCTTACATGTCCCAGGTGTAATAAGTCAAATACGCCTGAAGTCAAGACTATTTTTCGCTTTTTGCCTCTCTTTTTATCGTCCATTCAAATTTCACGGCTCCTAGCAGTTTTAATGTGTCGAGTAAGCCTTCACAATAAGCAACAGAAGCTAAGCTTACCTCAAATTTCTTTTTATCCTTATAGTATTTGGCGTCTTCTAAATAGGCTTTGGCAAATTCCACAATATTCTTGACACTTTTCACATCTAGATTCATGGCAGTTTTAGTGATCTTGATCTCACTAAAGACATGCTCTGCGGAAGCTATATACCTAGAAGCAAGCTCTTCCAGACTCATTCCGCCAACTCCTTCAACTCTTTTGGGGCGTCAGTCAAAGTCACAAGAGCCTCGGCTTCCATGAAGTGAAGTTTTCCAAGAAAAACGATGCTATGAGGTGGTCCGCCAAAATCGTAGCTTAATAATTCTCTTAGGAAATCAGCCTTCACTGTTGGGTTTTCACTTCCAGCCCTTGCTATGCCAACTGCAAGCGTGTCTCTTGTGACCGTTTTCTTTTTCTTTCCATCCTCAATCTTCAAAAGTGAACGCAACCCTTCGCGAATGGTTAGATAACGTTTCACTTCCGACTTGATGTCCAATAAGCAAAGGGTGTGAAGCCCAATCCTTTTGTTTTGGGTGATTACATTGTACGGAGTTTCTGGAGAAGTTTCGTCTGGAAAAGGTATTGTAACGCTCTTGCCAAACTTGTAATTGTGTAAACCTGACAAGCCAATCACAGCGGAAAGTATGGAAGCTCCATGAATTATGCGGGTTTTTATTCCAAGCTTTTCAGCTTCGATTCTCAAGGCAACATGGGTCGTAGCAATAAGAGGGTCTCCAGGGACGAGCAGAACAGCCTTACCCTTTTCTGCAGCTTTTATTATGTCCCTGCCGTTTTTCTCTTCAAGCTCTCTTCTCGCAATAATCTTAAGTCTCTTTCCAGAGATCTTCTCGAACTGTTTTATTGAAAAATTAGGCATAAAACTTGTGTAAAGCTCAATAAAGGCGGTATCTGCGGTTTTGACTTCTTCTAAGCCACGAAGACTTATTCCCATCTCATCATGCAAACCAAGTCCAACGAAAACAATCTCGCCCAACAGTCTCGACCTCACAACCAAAAATAGGGTTAAGACTTAAAACTGTTAACCCTTCTAACCTTAATGACTAAGCTTATTAACAGCCTCTAAAATGCATATTCTAGAAAATTCGTAAGGGGCCCGTAGCTCAGTAAGGCTAGAGCACCGGACTCTTAAGCAGAAAAACCTTGCAAAGATATCCGGCTGTCGCGGGTTCAATTCCCGTCGGGCCCGCCATCCCATTTTTACCTTTTGATCATTTTTAAGTTTCCTTTGGACAAAGTTCCGATATTGCCCCGTCGTTCTTGCTCATATTCTCACGTGAGAGTTTATGTTGCATATTTGTCTCTCCATCATATGTCGTTTATTGAAATATCAGTGATATAACTTGTAAAATTGTATTGCTCTCGAGGAGAAGGCTTTGACAAACAAAGATGAAACTGAAAAGGATGGCAACGAGAGTAATGCTTCGAAAGAGCGTTACACAATTTTCCACGCATTATTTGAAACTTTAAAAGAGAAAGACAAGAAGGGCAAAAACAGATAAGCTACCTACTTGCCAGTTTCTTTCTCGTATGCCTCAATCAGATGGTTGAAGGTAAAATGTTTCAATATGGCACTCCCCGAAATGCTTATGAGAAAAATTTTGAAGTCTTGCAGATATTTACCCCAATCTCTTCTGAAAATCTGGTAGAATCTTACGAAGTCTGCATAATCTTTATGCACTGAAACCATAAGCGCATCTGAATCGATTCCTTGACCGGTGCTCACAAACATCACGTTTGGATGTTGCCTTGCCCAAGTCTTTCCATCCTCCCAAAGCGGATGAACAAGCTCCTTTGAACGCGAAAATGTGAAAGCTACTATGTCAAAGCCAAGATAAGAAAGATTAGGAATTACAGTGTACTGTGCTATCGCTTCTTTTTCCAGAACCTTCCTCAACCGGGTCACGGTAGGCTGAGAAATATCCAAGATTTTTGCGAGGTCCCTATCACTACGTTTGGAATTTTTAATAAGTTCGAAAAGTAGTTTGAGTAATTTTTCTTGTTTCATAAGAGTCTTTATTTTAAAATCCCTTATCAAATTTTCTATCTTCTATAGTTTATGCAATTGATATGCAATGAATTAGAGGTTAGTTCTTGAGGATTTTACAGCATTTACGGTTCGTTTCAAAAGAAGTAGGGCTGGCTCTTGCTCTGGCCACCCACCCAAACCGCAGTCAGGTCCTGTGAAAGACATTCTGTAACCGTATTTCTCTTTAGCAGCAACAAATCTTTTCCGTATAGTTTCTTCGCTTTCAACCAATTGTTTTGGGTCCGGTTTTGTTATGCCCTTTTCATGCAGTTCTGCCATGATTGAGTCTATGTCTGTTCTCGATACGCCAACCCTTATCTGCTTGTCCGCTTTCTCAAGCATTTTCCTTGAAACTGGTTCGATATTTTTAGGAGATGCGGCATACTCAAATGATAATACATCGAGGTTTTTAATGTCCAAAATATCTACAACTCTTGATGAAGAATGTAGGTGAATCTGCTTCGTGACATTGCCGAAATCGAAGGCTTTTTCCAGGACATCCAAAACCAAGTTTTTGTCAACAAATATCTCTTGAAATCCAAAGCTAGGCTCATCGAGCGAAACAACTTCCGTTTTGACATATTTAGAATTCAAAATAGAGTTTTTTGCAAACCGCCTAACAGTTTCTGCAAACATCAAAAGAACATCCTTGTAAGCTGTCGTCCCGATCTCTTTCAGATATAATTCCATAGGTCCAGTAACACATACACGAAGCAAAAGCCTTCTCCCGAATTCTTTACAGAGTTTTTCTGCTTCGCCAGCAATGACACGCACTTCAGGTATAATCGCATGATCTTCATCAACCATATATGTGCCTTTTTCCATGGCCTTGCGTACAGCCTCTAAGAATTGCCCATGAATGTCATAATGTTGCGGATAATTAACAACATCCAGACCTGAATCCAATTTGTTTCTAAAGGATTCGACTACGACTTGGTAAAAATTGTTTAAAAGGAATTCGTCTTTTCTTATGTCTTTTCCATTTATGATTGCTTCTCTTGCAAGGGTGTATGCCCTATTAAAAGATTCTCTACTTACATGAGGTGGTAGCGGAAAGCTTCCTATATCGTCAACTAGGGTATCCATACAAACATCTCTAAATGGCGGATCATTTAAAACTAACTTTTATTCCTAAAAACTTTAATGTCTCCAAGTGTATTCCTTAGTAAAAGATATAAGTTGCCGTTGCTTCGTTGATGGAGGATTCAACATGAATGCTTGGAAACTTCGCATGTCAATGTTCGGCACTCTAGCCATAATAATCAGTTTGTCAACGCTAGTCTTCACAGTAATCTTAAGCCTAATCGGCTCTCTAAACTTAATAACCTTAGGCATTTTAGTCGTTATCTTCAACATTGTTCAATGGTTAATATCTCCATACATTGTTGACGCCCTCTATAGCACACGCGAATTACCTGAAAACGAAAACCCAAAACTGCATGAAATAGTTGAAAACCTAAGTAGAAAAAGCCAAATAAAGAAGCCTAAGCTTATGCTTGCCCAAATTCCAATTCCAAACGCATTTGCTTATGGTTCACCAATAGCTGGAAACCGTGTGGCTATCACAAGCGGATTATTAAAAACTCTGGAAAGCGAGGAAGTTGAGGCAGTAATTGGTCATGAGCTTGGACACTTAAAGCATAGAGATGTACAGATAATGATGTTTGTCTCGCTTTTGCCAGCTCTACTATATTATGTAGGCTATTCGCTTATGCTATCATCCATGTACGGCAGAAGAAGAGACGAAGGCAGCAGCGGAGCACTTTTAGGCATCGTTTTCATGGTTTTCTCTTGGATTTTAAACATGTTTATACTATACCTAAGCCGTTTGCGCGAATACTATGCTGACAGTCACAGTGCTTTAATAGTTGAGGATGGACCTCGAAAGCTCTCAGAAGGCTTGGCAAAAATAGTTCATGAAACAAGAAACCTTAGAAGGGTTAGAAAGGAGAAACAAAATCTGAACGCTTTTAAAGCCTTGTTCATCGCAGACCCAGACCGTGCAGAAGTAGATTCCGTAGCGATTACAACGATGTCAACCTCAAGCGAACAAAAGCTAGTTCAAGAAATCCTATCACAGAAAGTAACAACAATGGATAGGATTGTTGAAATTTTCTCGACGCATCCCAATATAGTCAAGAGGTTGAAAGCCCTTAAAGAACTAGGCTAATATCAAGAAAACGTTAAAATTCTAAAGGAAATAATTAACTCTATTCATTAACTATGGTGATGTCTATGCAGAGTCAGCGCATTTTCTCTGAAGTTGAAAGACTAAAGAATGAAATTGTGAAAACTTTAATGGAGCTTGTACGCATTCCAGCTATTGCTCCAGAAAATGGCGGAGAGGGAGAATCAACGAAAGCTGAAAAACTGATGCAGATTTTGAAGACTGTAGGCTTTGACAAAATAGAGCGATTCGATGCAGAAGATGAAAGAGTTCCATCTAGAAAGAGACCGAACATCGTGGCTTACTGCCATGGAGAAAATGACGCGGAAAGGATTTGGATAATAACACATTTGGATATTGTTCCACCGGGCGAAGACTCTCATTGGACTGTTGCAAAACCCTTTGAGCCAACAATCAAGGACGGGTATATTTATGGACGCGGAAGTGAAGACAATGGACAGTCCATGATTGCGTCCATTTTTGCCGTCAACGCCCTAAAGAATTTAGGCATAAAACCAAAAAGAACAGTCGCTCTAGCTTTCGTCGCTGATGAAGAACAAGGAAGCAAGTATGGTATTCAACATCTAATAGAACAGGGGCTCTTCAAAAAGGATGACTTGATAATTGTGCCGGACGGCGGAAATGAAGACGGAAGCTTCATTGAAATTGCTGAAAAAAGCGCTCTCTGGTTTAGAGTACGCACCGCTGGGAAGCAGACTCACGCTAGCAGACCTAATAAGGGATTGAACGCTCATCGAGTTGGAATGGAATGCGCTTTGGCCTTAGATAAAACGTTACATGAAAAATACTCCCTTAAAGACGAATATTTCGACCCTCCAGAGAGCACCTTCGAACCCACAAAAAAGGAAAAGAACGTTGATGCTGTGAACATAGTGCCAGGAGAAGACATAACCTATTTCGACTGTAGAATTCTGCCAAATTACAATGTAGAAGAAATATTGAATGACATAAACCAACTTGCCGAGGATTCTGAGAAGAAAACTGGAGCAACGATAAAAATTGAACTTTTGCAGAAAAGTGTTGCGCCAAAACCAACAGACGCTAACTCAAAAATAGTTACCATGCTAAAAGAGGCGATTGAAAAAGTCAGAGCAGTAACGCCTAAGGTTGGAGGAATAGGCGGCGGAACATGTGCAGCCTTCTTCAGAAAAATAAACATTCCAGCAGTTGTGTGGAGCACAGTTGACGAAACAGCCCATCAGCCAAATGAATATGCCAAAATAGAAAACATCATAAATGACGCTAAAGTTTACGCCTTTTTAATGACCGCCTAAACCATGCAAAGTACTTGTTGACGGTGTGTAATCGAAAGTTTTATATGGATGGATAATCCATCCAACATCTATGCACAATACTTCTAAAGGTCCCTCCAAAATAGCGTTAATAGGCGTTTTAACAGCTTTGTGCTTAGTTGTTCAGTTGTCTCCGAGGCCGCCTAATGTGGAGTTTACTTCTCTCTTTACGTTTACTGTTGGCTTCATTTTTGGTTCTTTTGTGGGAGTTTGGTTTGGTGGCTTTGTGATGTTTGTTAATGGGTTGCTTTCGCCGTGGGGGTTTGGTGGTTTGAATATTCCTTTCCAGATTGTGGGAATGACTGTGTTAGGTTTGATTGGAGGCTTATACAGAAGGTATTTGCAGGGGGGTTATAGTTCGACTAGATTTTATGTTGAAGTAGCCGTTCTAGGGGCGTTTCTTACGATGTTATACGACCTTATAACCAATTTTGGAGTGGCTGTGTCGTACATACTTATCGGAATGCATCCTACTTTGGCAGTGATGACTGCTTTGGCTTATGGCGCACCTTTTTCTTTTATACACGTTTTCTCCAACCTCGCAGTTTTCGGAATAGCCTTTCTTCCGCTAATTAAGGCTCTAAATCATGTGATGATGGTGAAAAATCTTGGTTGAAAAAAGAACAATAATCTTAGTAACGCTAGCAACACTAGTATGGGCATCAATAGCTACGAGTTCTGCAGCGTACTATTATTTGGAGCAAATTAAGTACGCAGACCAAGCCAAGAAAGAACAACAGTTGATGAATGAACTAGCCGCGAATTACAGCATTTCTGCAACTAGGCGAAATCTGTTGTCTGAAGACTACGGCATTCTGCTTGGAGAGTATCAGTGGCTTGTTGGCGAAAATTACTCGGTACTTATGGGTAATTACGAAAAAATGCTTTTAAAATTGAAAAGCAATTATACCTCAACACTGAACGAATTTCCAGAATTGAACAAAACCTACAGTAGTATCTTAGATGAATCCCGAACATTTAGCACAAAAGCCGCAGTGACAAAAGAGGAATTCGGCTCACTACTTGACGAGTTTTACGAGCTATTTACAGCCTTAGCACTGAAAGATTTAGTAGGCTATCTAAGTCCGATGAGTGAGATAGAGGTAAGCCTCTGCATAGACTATGGTAATTTAACAATAGAGTGGCACAACACTTCCACGTCTCCGGGCATAACCTTGTTTGACTTAACACGCGAAATCGCAAAAGTCGAATATTCGTATTGGCCAACAATGGAGCCTGGCCATATACTTGTAGACTCAATTAACAGTCACAAGGAAGGATTCTGGATATGGCACTATTGGGATGACATAGAAAACAAATGGATTTTTGGCCCTGTTGGCTGCGATGCTTGGATCTTGAAGGATAATGGAATTTACAACTGGACATGTGTTAAGTAACAACTTGAGCTGGACGAAGAAAAGATTTTATTAGAAAGCATTAAAACTTACAATCTTAATTATGAATCTCCAAACGCTTGAGGCTGTTAATTTTGACCAAAACTTCGAGAATATTTACGATGGCATACAGAGAAGGTAGAAAGCATCTGCTTGAAACAGAAGCCAAAACTATTTGTATGGAATATGGAATTCCGGTTACGAGGTTTGAATTGGCTAAAAACGAAGCGGAAGCAGTTAATTTTGCAGAGAAAATAGGCTATCCAATAGTTTTGAAGATTGTTTCGCCTGACGTTATTCATAAGTCAGATGTTGGCGGTGTCGTGGTTGATCTAAAAACTGCAGAAGACGTTCGAACTGCTTATAAACAGATTCTAAGAAATGTGAAAAAACATAAGGCGAATGCAAAAATCGCTGGTATTCTTGTCCATGAAATGACTCCATCGTCAACGGAAATCATAGTTGGCGCTATTAAAGACCCACAGTTCGGTCCAGCTGTTATGTTTGGGTTGGGCGGAATATTTGTGGAAGTTCTTAAGGACGTAACCTTCGGGGTTGCACCCATAGCCGAGGAAGAAGCTCGCGAAATGATTACAAAAGTCAAGGCGTATCCATTGTTAAAAGGATATAGAAATCTACCTCCAGCAGACATAGACGCGATAGTGAAAATTCTACTAAACGTTTCAAAGCTTGTTACAGAGCATCAAAAGATTAAGGAGCTTGACCTAAACCCCATAATGGTTTATGAGAAGGGAGCAAAAACAGTAGATGCACGAATCATCCTTGAATAAAACCAAAGAATGGCCAAAACATGAGATATTTTCAAAAATATGCGTGCCGCCGGATACACCATTTTTTGTTAGGCTTGATGGGTGGAAGTTTAAGAAACTTTCAGAAATAATAAAAACCAAGAAACCTTTTGACGAAAGGTTCGCAAAATGCCTTGTTTCATCTGGTAAAATCCTATTCAAGAAAGGTTTTAACCCAGCCTTGGTTTACGTGGCAAGTGACGAGCTAAACATTCTATTTCTTGATGTAGTGCCATTTCGTGGAAGATCTGAAAAAATAGATTCAGTGCTGGCTGGTCTGGTTTCAAGCACTTTTTTGTTGAGCTTAACGAAATTCTTTAACAAGACAGATGTTGTGTCTTTCGATTCTCGCATCATTGTTGTTTCTGAACGTAAGAAGATAGTGGAATACTTGGCTTGGAGACAACTGAATGCATGGAGAAACCATAACAACGCTTATGCGTATTGGGTTCTCCGCAAAATGGGTCATAAGCCCTTTGAAATTTCCAACAAACTAAATGGGTCAAAAACCGAAGAACTTCACAAAATATTGTTTGATCGAGGTGTAAATTTGGCTAGAACTCCTCTATGGCAAAGGAGAGGGATACTAGTATACAAAGAGCCTTTTCTAAAGAAGACTGAAAACATTTTGGCGGCACGATTTAAAATAAAAGAAAACTGGAATTTACCGCTTTTCACGTCAAAGGATGGGGCAAACCTAATCAAACAGACTCTGGAATGGACAAGACAGAAGAGGAAAAAATAGTTGTCACAACCGCAAAAAACCCAGAAAATCGAGGAATTGGCTCAAAAACTCTCAGAATTGAAAGAACAGAGAAACGGAACAAATGCTGAAGCAGCTGAATGGGCGGAAAAAAGAGACAAGCTTAACAGGCAGGTCAAGAGTTTAGCCATTGAAATACATAGGCTTAAAGGTGAGAGAGACAAGTTAAACGAAAAAGTCAAAGAGCTAAAACAGCAACGAGAAAAAACGAAAATAGAAATCCGCGAAAAAATCAAACAAATAAAGCAACTTAAAGAAGAAATTAGAGCTCTAAGTAAGAAAAAGCCTTCAAGAAGCCTTCAAACCCTAAAAAAAGAAGTTGATGACATCGAATGGAAGATTCAAACAACTCCTCTAGGCTTGCCAGAGGAAAAGGAACTCGTCGAAAAGGTCAAGCAGCTAGAGACTCAATTGAATATTCATAGAAAGCTTGACCAGTTGAGTCTGAAAATCCGCGAATTTGAACGCGAAATCAAAGCTCGCAAAACTAATAGCAAATTTTGCCATGAGAAATTAACTGAGGATGCACAAAGAAGCCAAGAAATTCATGAAAGAATGTTGGAGAAAATTGTCGAGTCAAAGAAACTTAAGTTGGAAGCAGATAACTTTCATAAGCTCTTTCTGCAGATAAGAGAAAGGATAAGACCCATTCAAAATGAAATAAAGGAAATCTCAAGTCAGATGAAACTGTTAAGAGATGAAATTCGAGCGCAAGAAGAGACGGAAAAGAAGCAGAGTGAGAAATCCTTTCGGGAAAAACTTGAAAAACAAGCAAAAGAAAAACTAAAACGTGGCGAGAAACTAAGTTGGGAAGAGTTCCAACTTCTGGCAGAGAAGGGAATCACAGCACAAGATTAAAGTGAAATATGCGTAAGTAAGATAACTGAGGAACAGAGAGCTAGATGGTAAAAAAAGAAGCAGCAGAAAAAGAGCAAAAAAGAATCCTCATTTTGTGTGTAGACAGAGATGGCGATTTAGGTGCAAAAGGGGGAGTGAAAACCCCTGTTACTGGAAGAGAAGAAAATCTCAACGCTGCAGTAGCCCTAGCTTTGCGAGATCCAGAAGAACCAGACGCAAACGCTATTTTCGAAGCAATACGCATCTACGATCGCTTACAGAGCGAAAGTAAACCGGAAGAGATTTTTGAAATAGCAACAATATCTGGCTCCGAACTTGGCGGAGTTGGCGCCGACAGAAAGATAGTCGCTGAACTGAATGAGTTGTTAGGTTCTTTTTCTGCAGGCGAGGTAATCTTGGTTACAGATGGGTACTCAGATGAGGCAGTTTTACCGCTCGTGGAGTCACGGGTGCCAGTTTCTTCTGTTAGGAGGATAGTTGTAAAACATAGCGAATCAATCGAGGAAACAGTAGCTTTGTTTACAAGGTATTTGAAAATGATAACAGAAAACCCTCGTTATTCCCGTATTGCATTAGGTTTGCCAGGTCTCCTAATACTCATTCTAGGAATACTCTCAATTTTTAATTTGCTTTATTATTATTGGATAGCGTTCATCTTTGTCTTAAGCGCCTTCATGCTCATCAAAGGTTTCGGAGTTGACAAATCAGTTAAAAACTTTTTCCAATGGACAAGAGAATATTCCCCTCCACCCATTCAAGTGCAGATTTCAAATTATGCCGCTTTAACTGGAGCATTGTGCGTGGTAGTTGGAATATACTTGGGGTCAACAACAATTCCAATACCAACCGACATAACGGGTTGGATCAGTAATTTTCCGAAAATTGCGGGTTACTTCATTAAAGGTTCTGTGAACCTCATAGTAATAGGCATTTGCGTAGCACTACTTGGAGGCGCAATACGCTTGTATTTGGAACGCGATGTGAGACTACTTCGCAACGCAGCGTTAATGATTACAGTTGGATGGTCTAGACAGATCTTGGAGGCAACATCCGACATGCTAATTAACCCAGCAGTAAGCTATGAAAAGCTGATCTTCTCAATAGCAGTCGGCATCTTGATAGGAATAGCCTCAATTCTAGTTGCATACATCATTCACAGAACAGCGAGAGGATTCTTCAAGAAAGCTGCGGAGCAGGTTGAATAGATTGGAGAAGGTTAAGATTGCGATTATTAGTGGAACAGGTTTTGAGAGGCCGTTTGGAGATACAGAACGGTTGCGTCTAGAAACACCTTACGGAATGGCTCAACCGTTGTCTATTGGGAAAGTAGATGATACAGGGGTGGTTTTTCTTAGGAGACATGGTCCAGAACATATGGTCCCTCCCCATAGGATAAACTACAGGGCTAATGTTTACGCGCTCTACGATTTGGGCGTAGAAAGAATAATAGCTGTAAACGCTGTTGGTGCCATAAACCGCGATTTCAAACCTAGCGATATAGTTATTCCTCACGATTTTGTCGATTTTACAAAACTTCGTTCCACAACCTTCTACGATGAAGCTCCGGTGACGCATGTCGATGTTTCTCAGCCCTATTGCCCTGAAATGCGCAGCCTTTTAGTTGAAAATGCCAAAAAATCTGGATTGCAGGTGTGGGATAAGGCTGTGTTGGTTTGTACTGAAGGCCCACGCTTTGAGACTCCAGCAGAAATCGAGATGTTTAGGCGTTTAGGTTGCGATGTTGTCGGGATGACTGGAATCCCAGAGGCTGTGCTTGCAAGAGAGCTTGAAATGTGCTATGCAACTGTTTGTTTCGTTTCGAACATGGCTGCAGGTATACACGAAGGGTTGACACCGTTTGAAGTTTCAAGAGTTTCAGAAAAAATCATGCCTAAACTAGAGCAAGCTTTAACTGTGACTATTAAGGCTTTACCCATCCAACGTAAGGGCAGTTGCCCATGCGCTAATGCACTCAAAAGCGCGAGGTTTAAACAGTGATTAAGAGGTTCCTTTCCGTCATTGGAGCATATAAATTATATGAGAAGTGGCTTTGGCATCAAGTAAAAAACGGCTTCAAGCCAGAGCACATAGCAATAATTTTGGACGGAAACAGAAGATGGGCTTCTGAGAAAACTCTTGACCCTTGGTTTGGTCACGAAAGAGGTGCTGAAAAGGTTGAGCAATTGCTTGATTGGTGTCTTGAACTTGATGTTAAATCTATAACGCTATACGCTTTTTCTACGGAGAATTTCCTTCGCTCTAGAAACGAAGTTGAGGAAATTATGCGAATTGCTGAAGAAGAGTTTCGGAAGATTCTAACAGATGAGCGCATACACAAAAACAAAGTGCACGTGAAAGTTATTGGCAGAGTAAATCTGTTGCCTGAAAATTTGCAGCAGCTTATAATGGATGTGGAAAAAGTGACCCGAGATTACGGTGAACATTTCTTGAATGTTGCTCTTGCCTATGGCGGAAGAGCAGAAATTGTGGATGCTGCGAGGAAAATTGCAGAAAAGGTGAAGGAAGGCATGTTGGACCCAGAAAAAGTTGACGAGCAAATATTTGAGCAGTATCTGTATACGTCGCACATGCTTAAACAAGACCCTGACTTGATCATTAGAACGTCGGGCGAAGAAAGGTTAAGTGGCTTTTTGCTTTGGCAGTCTGCATATAGTGAACTCTGCTTTTTGGACGTTTATTGGCCTGATTTTCGTGTAATTGATCTCTTAAGGGCTGTTAGAACCTTTCAAAATCGCAAGAGGCGTTTTGGTGCATAAGACGGTTAGGCTCTTTTTTTGGCGCTCACTATTGAGAGGACATCCCTATCTTTAAGTACGTATTCTTCGCCGACTCTTTTTCTTTCTCTGGCTTCAACTGCGTAGATGAAGCTTTCTCCAAGTTCTGTGTGGATTATGTATGCGAGTTGGCGGGCTGTTGTTCCGAAGGGCACAAGGTAGGCGTCTGGCAAGACTCTTCCATTGTGGTCTGTCAAATGCTCTAGGTCCTCAACGGGGTAAACTGTAATCATGCTTAATAGTTTGAAGAATGCCATGTTCACTGCGTCTTGGACGCCGGTTGAGCCTAGTTTGAGAAGGATCTTCTCTCTTATGGTTTCTAGGGCTTTGATTTGGCTTTCTGTCAGTTTTTCTGGGTTGTTTATTTTGAAGTTGCAGTCTCCAGGTCTGTAGTCTATTAGTTGTTTTTCTGCGGCTCTTCTTAGGGCTAGTTCGGCTTCTGAGCAACAAGGAACCACAAGATAATTTAGCTTTTTCAGTTTTTCTAGGTTTTCTTCGGCTACGGGTATGTCTATTTTGTTCGCCACAATCAACATTGGTTTTGCCGTTTGCCGCAGAGTGTCCACAAATCTTATGAAGTCTTCGTCGCTCCAAGCGTTTGGTTTTTCCGCATTTAATCCTGCCTTTCTCACAGCTTCGAAAACGTGGCTTCTTTTTATTGCTAAGCCGCTTAATCGTTCTTCCAGCATTGAGAAAAGGTCTTTTGATTCGGATTCTGTTGTTCTGGCGATTTTTGGCCAGTCTCGTTTCAGGATGTCTGCCATCCACATAGTTATCTCGTGCTCTAAAAATCGCACATCTTCAAGCGGATCGTGTTCTCCTGATTTGCACAGCCTTCCTTCGCAGTCTGTACCTCCGGAAGCGTCGACGATGTGAATTAAGGCGTCTGCCTTTCTGATTTCGTCTAGGAACTGATTGCCCAAGCCTCTTCCTTGCCATGCACCTGGCACTAGTCCTGCGCAGTCGATAAATTCTATGGGGATTAATCTTACCCCTTCAAGGCACAGTGAATTGAGTGGAGTGTCTTTAACATTGAAATCTTCGTGGACGCATGGGGTCCGCACATATCCTACACCTCTGTTAGGTTTTATTGTTGTGAATGGATAGTTTGCAATTTCTGCTGGGGCTAGAGTTGCTGCGCTGAAGAAGGTTGATTTTCCAGTGTTCGGCTTTCCGACTATACCTAGCAATTTTGAATAGGATTTTTGCATTTTGGTCCCCTCAGCATTCTGTTGCAACTTCTCTGCTGGTGGGCTCCTCTATTTGTATTTTACGTATGTGGCTCTATATGGTTTATGCTATTGCTTGCTTGGTGATTGTGAAATAATATAAAAGCGTCGGAGTGTATTTGAAATGAGTTGCAATGTTAGGGGATGGTGAATCCGTTGGCTTTAGAAATAACAAGAGACAAGCTTGTTGAAATATATAGAAAAATGGTTGAAATCCGTTTTTTCGAGGAAAGGGTTTTCGAACTTTACGCTCAAAACCTTGTTCCAGGCACGATTCATCTTTATGCTGGAGAGGAAGCCGTTGCAGTGGGTGTTTGCAGTGCGCTTAGGAAAGATGATTACATCACGAGCACGCATAGGGGACATGGACACTGCATAGCAAAGGCGGCTGATTTAAAGCAGATTATGGCTGAGATTTTAGGCAAAAAGACAGGCTACTGCAAAGGCAAAGGAGGCTCAATGCATATAGCGGACTTCAAAATAGGCATGTTGGGCGCGACAGCGGTGGTTGGAGCTGGAATACCAATAGCTGTAGGTGCTGGCTTATCGGTGAAACTTAGAAAAGCAGGCCATGTTGTGGCTTGCTTCTTCGGTGAAGGAGCCTCAAATCAAGGAACATTCCACGAGAGCATAAACATGGCATCAGTATGGAAACTACCGGTGATCTTTATTTGTGAAAACAATCTTTACGCCATGGGAACACGCCAATCAAGAGTCATGGCTATAGAAAATATTGCAGACAGAGCAGTAGGGTACGGAATTCCCGGTGTGGTCGTTGATGGAAATGATGTTTTGGCTGTTTACGGCGCAATGCCGGAAGCTGTTGAAAGAGCCAGAATAGGCGAGGGACCGACGCTTATTGAATGTAAAACTTACAGGCGTAGGGGTCATTCTCGGGTTGACGCAGCGAAGTATAGACCTAAAGAAGAGGTTGAAGAGTGGCTGGCTAAAGACCCGATTAGACGCTTTAAGGAAAGGCTCTTGCAGACAAATACTCTGACAGAGGTTGAAGTTCAACAAATTGAGAAAGAAGTTTCGGTTAGGATTGAAGAAGCAGTCAAGTTTGCAGTTGAAAGCCCTTATCCTGCTCCTGAAGAAGCCATAGAGGATGTGTACACCTAAATTTTAGGAGGAGAAAATGTGCGGAGAATAACCTATAGAGACGCTTTAAGAGAAGCCTTGAGAGAGGAAATGCGGCGAGATTCAACGGTTTTCTTGTTAGGCGAGGACATTGGCAGATACTGGGGAGGAGCCTTCAAAGTCACTGAAGGTTTAGCAGAAGAGTTTGGAGATGATAGGGTTAGGGACACGCCAATATCTGAGTCAGCCATAATTGGAACCGCTGTAGGTGCTGCAATAACCGGTATGCGCCCAGTAGCAGAAATAATGTTTGGAGACCTGACAGCCTTAGCCATGGACCAGATTGCAAACCAAGCGGCAAAAATACGATATATGTTCGGAGGTCAAGCAAAATGTCCGCTTGTTATTAGAACACCTTTTGGTGCCGGAGTGAACATCGCCTCCCATCACTCGCAAAGCTTAGAGGCATGGTTTATGCATGTTCCAGGCATGTACGTGGTTGTGCCCTCAACGCCTTACGATGCGAAGGGACTTTTGAAAACAGCCATTAGAGGTAGCGATCCAGTTTTCTTTTGTGAGCATAAGTTGTTGTATCCGATTGAAGGCGAAGTCTCAGAAGAGGAGTACATGATTCCTTTTGGAGTGGCTGACGTGAAGAAGGAAGGAACCGATGTGACGTTGGTGGCTACTCTCTACATGGTTCACAAAGCCCTTAATGCAGCGACAGAGCTTGAAAAAGAAGACATAAACGTGGAGGTTGTTGACCCAAGAACGCTGACGCCATTAGACAAGCAGACGATAGTAAAGTCTGTTAAAAAGACTGGAAGACTTGTCATCGTAAGTGAAGACTGCAGAACTGCTGGGGTAAGTGCCGAAATCGCCGCAATCGTGGCTGAAGAAGCCATAGACTATTTAGACGCTCCCATAAAACGAGTGGCAGAGCCAGACACGCCAATCCCGTTTAGCCCACCGTTAGAGCAATATGTAATTCCGAACGAAAAAACCATAATCAAAACAATTAAAGAAGTGATCTAAAAGCAACATCAAAGTACTCTTTTCTTAGATAGAGTTTTGTTCAACAAAAAAATTTTTCCTTTGTTCAACAAAACAGCAAGCGGAACCAAAATAAAGCAAAATGACATAATAACTGCAAGATTGCAATGGTAACAAAAATTGTTATGCCAAAACTTAGCCTAACAATGAAGGAAGGCACAGTTGGCAAATGGTACAAGAAAGAAGGCGACAGTGTCGAAAAAGGCGAACCAATAGTGGAGATAATCTCAGAAAAAGCAACATACGACCTAGAAGCTCCAGCCTCAGGCATGTTACGAAAGATTCTAATCGTAGAAGGCTTTGACGCTCCAGTCAACGCAGTTCTAGCAGTTATAACCGCTCCAGACGAAACATTTTCAGAAAAAGAAACACTAGCTGAAGCACCTGAAGCAGTTGAAGAAGCTGAAGAGAAAGTTTTGGCTTCACCAGTAGCAAAACGTTTGGCAAAGGAAAGCCAAATAGACCTATCGCTTGTTAAAGGCAGCGGACCCGAGGGAAGAATAGTCGAAGAAGATGTTAGAAGATTCATAGAAGAAACTCGGGGAATTCTGCCAAAAGTCAAGGAAACTATTCCTTTAAGCGGTTTCAGAAAGACAACTGCTGAGCGGGTTTCTGCCAGCTTTAAAACGGTGCCCCACAGCACTATAATGATGGAGGCTAATGCTTCAAAGGCTGCGAGATTGCATGAGAGACTTCAAGTGTCATATACAACTATTCTCGTGAAAGCCGTCGCAAAAGCTCTGCGTGAACATCCTATGATCAACTCAACGCTGGAAGGAACTCAGATAAAAATTTTCGAAGACGTAAATTTGGGCGTGGCTGTTGCCACTGAATATGGCTTAGTCGTGCTAGTCATACACAACGCCGACAGAAAATCGCTGAAAGAAATAGACAGCACCATTAAGGAGTTAACGGAAAAAGCCAGACAAGGAAAACTAGCCAAAGAAGAATTGACCGGCGGAACATTCACAATAACAAACCTAGGCATGTACGGAGTAGACTTCTTCACGCCAATAATTAATCCGCCTGAAGCAGCAATCCTCGGCGTTGGAAAGATAGTTGAAAAACCAATGGTGATAGATGGAAAAATCGAAACACAACAATCCATGATTCTAAGTCTTTCTTATGACCACAGAATTGTGGATGGCGCTCCTGCTGCACAGTTTTTGCAAAAGGTAAAAGAGCTCTTGGAAAATCCAGAAGTTCTCGAAACTTAACGTTCATTCAAGCGGGTTTTCAGACGCGAGTTCTATGGCTTGAAGTATCCCTCTGGCAATGTCTAAGAAATTTATCAAAATCATCAACGCTAGTAGCGGTATGAATTCTAGTGTGAAGTGAAAACTCATAAAATCAAGTGCCAGCGTGCCGCCATTTGTTGCATATATAAGGTATACTATTAGGAAGAGGGCTCGTCCAACTATGAAAATATGCTCGTAGATTGTGTCACTTGCAACCGTGATCGCAAATGTGAAAAACACAAGTGCCCAAGCTAAAACAGCAAACTTCACCTTATATTCTGGGTACCATGCGAAAACTTCTAAGACACCATACCAGAAAACCAGCAAACAAGCCCCTAATATAGCGGTTAAGACAATTGCCCTAACAATCCTTGGAAAAAGCTTTCTAAGATACTCTTTCACGCTCATTTCCTTGGCTTCTACTTCATTCACCCAAACTCCACCCCTTCTCCAAAATCTGGACATTCTCAAAATAGACGCGGATAACGCCGTTTTCCGTCATTTTTGAAGGGTCTACAGCTAGCTCAAACAATGTGTAAGAAGTCTTGTCTGAAGGGACATCTAAATCTCTACTGATGGAATCGATTAATTCGTTTCTGTTGTTGTACACTGCGAGCAAAAGCGTTCCATTTACTTCGAAGCTACCGTGATTTTCGAAACTCACGGCCGTCGAAAACTTTTGAGCAGGAGGGTCATACGAAATCTCAGATGCAGTTAGATTGTAGAAAGACGCTCTCCATACCGTCGTCATGTTTGTGGAGGCGCCTAAGGTTATAACATAGGCTATTCGGAAAGATATAGAGGTGTTTAGATTTAGGGTTGCATCTTCAGTTAGAAGTTCGACGTCTTTTGATGCAATTTCCTCTAAGCCGAAGAAAATTTCGTAGCCCGAATTTAATACAGTGCCGGTTGCCACATTTGGTAAAGCCGTGGAAAATGTTGATAGTGTTTCACA
>Ga0315314_1001500_pt1 | contig 21017 bp, 11 predicted proteins | sample TDP9_MG_FD_203631 | JGI IMG/M metagenome (GOLD analysis project Ga0315314, IMG submission 203631) | Freshwater sediment microbial communities from Lake Towuti, South Sulawesi, Indonesia - TDP9 | ecosystem: Environmental > Aquatic > Freshwater > Lake > Sediment | place: Indonesia: South Sulawesi... | reverse complement strand
GTACACTCCAGCACGTGTATCCAAAATAGCAAAAGAAATCCGTGGTGCTGATGACCACGACCATGTTATTGCAGTCCACAAAATGCCTGGACTCGATTTCTCTGAATTTTCAGATGATCCAAATATCGATCAGTTTGTAATTCAGTACTATGGTACTGCTTCTCAGTTGCATCAAGCCATGATTACAGCTTGGAACGATGCAAATGGCAGATACAACCTTAACATGGCTGAAGCAGTAAATCACGGCACCGGAGCCACAGCACGTAAGAAGAACTGGGCTGTTGCAATGGGTGGCGCTTATGTCATGGTTTCGGACTGGAACATTGCCAATACACGGACAAGTGATTTGATAGATTGTGGACGATTGGTGAGTTTTTTTGAGTCAACGAATTTTAATGAGATGGCTCCGCTTGATGAGTTTGCTTATGAAGGAACTGAGTATGTATTGGCTAAGCCGGGAGAGAGTTACATTGCTTATGCCTCTGATTTGAGTGGGGAACATATTGGTTTGAAAGGCATGACCGAAGGTACATATACCTTCAGCTGGCTTGATATATCTTCAGGCGTCATTCTTGAGCAGCCTAATGTACATGTGGATGCTGGAGATCAAAGCTGGATGAAACCTGCTTCTTTTGGCAGTGATCTGGCACTGTACATCACCAAAGAGGCAGTACACACGACTAATGAGGAAAAAATGATTTTTCCGGGATCCGATTGGGAAGAGGCGACCCCAGAATCTCAAGGGGTAGACTCGGAAAAGCTTAATGACGCGATGTCATATCTTGCGAGTGTCTCCGGGAGACAGGGGACAAGTCAAGCTCTGGTTATTCGTAATGGATACCTGATTTGGAAAGGAAACAATATCGACAACAAGCACAACGTGTGGTCTTTAACCAAGTCTTTCACCAGCACTGTGCTTGGTATTCTCATAGACCAAAATAAGACTACGTTGGACTCGCATGCTAAGGATTACGTTCCAAAACTTGCCAAACTTTACCCCGACGTTACCCTTAGACACTTCGCTACTCAAACTTCTGGTTATGACGCCGTTGGAGGAGACGATAGCTCTACGCCTTTCAATCCTACCACCCCCTTATTTCCGCCTGGAACGAAATTTCAATACTGGGATTCAGCCATGAACCAGTTTGCTAACGTCCTGACGCACATAGCCGGAGAACCAGTTAAGAATCTCTTCAAACGCGAAATAGCTGACAAGATCGGCATGAACCCTTCAAAGTGGAGCTGGGGTAACTGGGGTACAATAGATGGGATAGTGGTGAACGGAGGCGCAGGCAATAAAGAGAAAGGAATCTCGATTTCCGCCCTTGAGCTCGCAAGATTCGGACACCTTTTACTAAACCGCGGCAACTGGAATGGTACTCAATTGATTAGCGTAGCTTGGGTGGACCAAGCAACTTCCGTACAAGTCACCCCATCTCTTCCGCATAATTCAGAGGGAACCGATCCTGGTCCTGGTGTTCATGGTTTTAATTGGTGGGTAAATGGAATCAAACCCGACGGTGACCGCTTGTGGCCCGATGCACCACCAAGAACTTACCAAGCCTCAGGATACAACAACAACCGCTGCCTTATTATTCCTGAGTTTAACATGGTGATTGTAAGGCTTGGAACAGACGAAGACACCGTTGATGGCAATGAGCTCAATACTTTTCTCAAGAAAATCGGTGAATCACTAGAATCCACCTATAGCAATCTCTTATCCGACTATAATAAGCTTAAATTGTTCTATGACCAACTGAATTCTTCATACACGGCGTTGCAGGAATCCTATCGCGAATCACAGTCAAAAGAAGAAGCCATTATGAATGAACTCAAAACTATTCGAAACCTGTTGTACATCTTTCTTACAACATCAATAATACTCATAGCTACATCTGTCTACTTGGTAAAACAAAGCCAAAGAAAACAGATGCGCATGGTTCAACTATGTGATATCAGGAGCACGGTAGATAAGCTGATATACCTTGTGCTAACTAAAAATCGCAATTCATCCTAACCAAAACTTGCATCTTATGTGGAAATCGTGCTGTAGATTTTGAAGGTGAGTTAGAATTCGGTGATATTTGCGCTGATCTGCGTATTGCCAGCGAAACTCATCGTCTCTTGCCGAGAAGTAACGTCCCCTTGCGCCATTTCCACGCTTATCGCTTCGGATAGCAGGAATTGGAGCGTCGAACTCCCTTTCTTCAATCAGATCTTTGCCAGAAATGGAGCTTTCAGACAATATTTCTAGATTAAAGTTGCATACTATTAATATAGCAGAAAAACCAGGTATGAAACAATTAAAGGTGTCGAGTGTCGAGGTGTTAAAGTGGTAAAAGGACAATTTATATGTTTACGCGCAATTCTATCTGTCAGTCTTATCCTTTTTTCTATGTCTGCTTTGGTTGTACAAGTTAATGCTTCTTTAGATAGCACATTAGTAGTATACATAGGTGCTCACCCTGATGATATTGATATAGGCATGTCTGGATCACTCTACAAAGATAACGTCAATAATCATCCCATTTTGTGGATTGTTGTTACAGATGGAGGAGCTGATGAAGGCGAATATTACTTCGACTCAGACCCCGTAAGAGGATGGATAGAGCAAGATGGATTATATGATGTTGAATGGGTTGCGCCTGACGGCTCAAAGTTCAACAGGGGTTTTTATTCTGAAGACTTAGCTAGAAAAAGATGTGGGATAGGTGGATCTTATCAACATGATTATGGCTCACTGATAGAATATGATTGGAAAACGCGGGTCGATGTAAAAGTTGCCACAAGCGTGATCAAGAATCAAATGAGTTATGACGATCCCTTCGATCCTACACATGAAATATTATATCCCGATGCGGGACTGGGAGTAAAGGAGTCAATATATACTCGCCAACTAGCAAAAGATCTTGCAGAGGTAATCAAGGAAACAGTAAGATCTAATGGTTATCGCTTTGATCTTCTATACATAAATTCACATGCTCCTACAGAAGTTGCTGAAAATGCGTATGAGCACAAAGATCACAAAATAACAGGGAATGCTGTTAGAAAAGCAATCGATTATCTTCATACAAGCTATGGTTTTGGATTAGTCTCCGTAAATTGGTATACAATATACAACCCTATCAAGCCCAAGCCAGGTTATACAAGGTATCAAGAGGACATATCAATGTATAAGTCGATGAAATCCGATCTGTGCAAAGCAGTTTGGGAAACTGCTTATATGGATGAGGATACGGATAATATGGATAGGGCAAAAAAAGTTTCAGACACTGAAGGCTATTGGAACGACTATCCAAACGATCCTGGAGACTATGAGTATGCTGTTCATGTTGATTATCAAATGGCTGCGGGATTTCAGGATGGTTTTGAGTCCGGCAGTTTCAGTGCATGGAACAGTTTGGCTCGTTCTTCAGGCGAAACTGCCAGTGTTGTTACAACTCTTGCGCACCATGGCAAGTACAGTGCAAAATTCACTTCGAACGGCGGTGGTGGAAGCGAATACACCTATTGCCGTAAAGACATACCCTCTTCAGCTGATGTTTATCTGCGTGGCTACTTCTATGTTGAGAGATCTGGCATTGTTGAAAACGGCGATCGATTCAATTTCATAGTGCTTAATGCTGGAGGCAACAAGGTGGCTTATGCGGGGTGGAGGAAGAATAACAATGGGGTCTTGAAATGGTGTCTAATGATAAGGAGTGGGACAACCAGTGTTATCGTCTATTCAAAGTCCAGTCCTTCATTGGAAAGATGGTATTGTATTGAACTTCATTGGAAGAAAGGCACGACAACAGGCTTGGGAGAACTCTGGGTAGACGGCGTGCAAGTATGCTCTTTGACGGGCAAAGACACAGCATACTACGGAGACGCTACTCAAGTGCGTATGGGATTGCCTTTGATGTACTATTGCAGTAGCACAACAGTATATTCCGACTGCATATCCGTGAGAAGCTCCTATATAGGTCCAGAAGCCTAGCAAATAAACCAAAAAACAGCAGTAAGCCCCTTGGTCTCTCACAGCACCTAGTATACATAAACAACTTTCCCTATCTTTTTTATGCAGTCTAGCTGCTTTATTTGTTCACCTACAGTTTTTCCAAGATTTGAAGGTGACCATCTGGGAATTTCCGCGGGTAGAATCTGGAACTGTTGGCTGAATATCTCGAATGTGTTTTGCCCGACTGATGTTAAAACAATCAAGAGTTTCTTCTGCGAGAAAGACCCAAAAAGGAAATGTTGAGCGTGAGATTCTCAGCGTAAAATTTATAGACCCATGTAAACGTCTATCGGATCTCTTCTCCTCTGCGGACTATTGTGTAGTAGATCCGAAATAGACATGGATTAAGTATTGACTCTGTTTGAGCACGGTCTGTTGCTTCCTGGGGTTGATTGGGTTCACTATTCTCGACTTTAGGAAATCCTTTGTCGGTCAGGTTGACGGAATGGATTTTTGATGCCCTGACAGAATGCATATCAAGTAACCCCTTTTGTGTTACGCCATATTTGGTAATGCGATACGAGGTGGCAAAAATTGTGCGGTATTTGTGGTATCAACTGGAGTGATGAATACTTAATAGGAAATATGACGGATATTCTTTATCATAGAGGACCAGACCAAAAAGGGACCCTGATTGATGATGATATTTCCCTTGGGCATAGAAGATTAAGTATTATTGATCTGAGTGAGAAAGGCAGACAACCAGTTCATAACGAGGATGAGTCAATCGTTATTGTGTATAACGGAGAAGTATATAACTTTATGGAATTGAGAAAGGTTCTTGAAGAAAATGGACATGATTTCTATTCCGACACTGATACTGAAGTAATGGTCCACGCCTATGAACAATGGGGTCAGGACTGTGTTAACAAATTCAGAGGGATGTTTGCTTTCGCAATATGGGATTCCAACAAAAAACAATTATTTCTTGCAAGAGACAGGTTAGGAAAAAAACCGCTATTCTACTTTTTCGATTCTGGCAAATTCATATTCGCCTCAGAAATTAAATCTATTTTACTTTCCCCTCAAATTAAAAAGGAAGTTGATCCTACAGCACTTTACTATTATCTAGGCTATGAATACGTTCCTGCACCGCTCACAATGTTTAAGGGAATAAAAAAACTACTACCTGCTCATACACTAACCTATAAGGAAGGAACTATAACTACTCATAGATATTGGCAATTATTATTCAAAAACACAAGATACGATGAGAATTACTATGCAAAAAGAATCTACGATCTTTTGAAAGAGTCTGTTGAGCTTAGACTGATTAGTGATGTCCCAGTCGGAGCATTTCTTTCTGGAGGTATCGATTCAAGCGCAATAGTCGGATTTATGAGCCAAGTGATGGATGAACCCGTAAAGACATTTTCGATTGGTTATGAAGATGCAACTTATAGCGAGTTCGAATATGCCAAGCAAGTTTCAGATTATTTCGGAACAGACCATAAAGAAATAATGATAGACCCGTATTCTATCGAGCTTTATGAGAATATAGTGTGGCATTTGGACGAGCCTATGAGCGAATTTTCCTTACTCCCCACCTACATATTCTGCAAAAATGCCAGAAAAGAAGTGAAAGTGTCGCTGAGTGGTGAAGGAGGAGATGAATTGTTCGCAGGTTATGAAAGATTCATTGCAAGCAAACTCGACAACTATTATAGAATACTTCCAAATATTTTAAGAAAGAATATTATTTCAAAAGTTATGAATAAGATACCTCCTGAATCACAAAAAAAAGGCGCTGTTAACATTCTGAAAAGATTCATCGAAGGATCAAATCATTCAGTTCAAGGCAGACAAATGAGGTGGCAATATTTCACAGATTTGGATGAGGAAAAGAAATTATACTCCAAATCATTTAGATCACAGACGAAAAGCCTGAACCCTTTGAATTACATAGATGAGCACTTTCAAAAATGCAATATTCAGGATAATATAAACAGAGAGATTTCTGTAGAGATAGATACATGGTTGCCAAATAATGTTCTTGTTAAAGTTGATAGGATGAGTATGGCTAATTCCCTCGAAGTCAGGGCCCCATATTTAGACCATGTATTAGTAGAATTCTGCGCTACCATTCCAGGTCGTTTAAAGTTAAAAGGTTTAACAACCAAATACATCTTCAAAAAAGCGATGTCAAAATTTTTGCCAAAAAATATAGTCCAAAGGAAAAAACAGGGCTTTAGCCTTCCCATTAAGAACTGGTTAAGACATGAACTCAAAGGTTACATGGCGGATTTATTGACAAACTCAAATGTAATTAAAGAATATTTTGACATGTATTACTTGAACAAACTCATTGATCAACATACAAGGGGAACTTACGATCACAGTCATAGATTATGGGCGTTGATCAACTTGGAGATTTGGCATCGGAGATTTTTTGGTGATTGAGTTGAATCCCTATAAGTCAATGATAATGGATCTGATTCCGTCTTTCATCGTTAACACATATTTCATGTTGAAATACAAATGCAAAATAAGTAGAAAAGCGGAAATTCAGTTTACGGACAAAATCATTATAGGGAAAAATAGTAGGATTAGTTCGTTTGCAAAAATAAAAGTTAATAACGGTCTTATTAAAATAGGGGAGAATTGTACGGTAAACTCGTTTTGCTTTATCTACGCTGACAAAGGGGGACTGGAAATTGGTGATAATGTTCTTATAAGCCCGGGGGTTGGAATTTTCGGTTCGAATTATGAGTATAATGACGAAACTAAGCCTCTCATTGAACAAGATATTATTAGTAAAGGAATAAAGATTGAAGACGATGTTTGGATTGGCTCAAATTCTACTATATTGGACGGTGTAACCGTAGGCAAAGGTTCTGTCGTGGGAGCGGGATCAGTTGTTACTAAAGATATCCCTCCTTTTTCATTGGCTTTCGGCGTTCCAGCAAAAGTGATTAAAAAGAGAGTGAGCCGACCCACTGGTTGAAAAGGTGGAAGATGAAGAAATGAAGAAGAAGAATGCTCTCATTTCAGTTTTCCTTTTCTCAGCTTTGCTTGCGACGCGGTTCGAAATGCCAGTTTCAGCAAACTCAAAAATAGGTGAGCCTATTTACTCCACAATCGCTGAATATTATGACAACCGCCGTGCGGTTGTGACACTTACCGCGGACGATTGGAATGGATACAATAAGGAATACTTTGAAGACATGTGTTCAATGCTTACCCAAAAACGTATATACCATACAGCTGCAATCATCACCAACGATGCTGAGTTTGGGCTTCCCAATTGGACGCAGATTCAATCATGGATAGATCAGGGATATACAGAAGCAGCGTCACACTCACGAACCCATCCACATATCCCCTATAAAGATTACAACTCTGAAATAGGTGGAAGCAAAGACGATCTCACGGGTAACCTGACTCTGCCGTCTATGTTCTCGTTTAATGGCAATAAATACATTTATACATGGGTTGAACCTTACGGAGATTCTAACAATATTGTAAGAAAAAAGCTCGGCGATTATGGTTATCTTATAGATAGAAAGTATAGCGTCTCATCTGATGATGGATGGGCTGGCTGGGATTCAACGAATACATTGTTCAACCGTATAGGTTATTCGATCGAAATGGGAAGAGATCACACAAAAAGTACTGCAACTTTAAACGATAGATTTAATACTGTTTATAATGCCGGCGGAATTTACCACCTGCTATGTCATCCAAGCCGAGTGGATTGGCGGCTAGGCGGATATGCTGATTCTCACACCGACTATATCAGTGGAAGACTTGATGTCTGGTACGTGAATATTGGACTCCTTTATCTATACCGCTGGATTGCCACACAAGACATAGTCAAGGTAACGTCTAACGGCTCAGGACCCGACAAAACGTTCAAAATAAGCATCTCCTCCGCAGACCGCCAAAAATATGGAGCCCGCTATCCAATCACTTATGTCTTCGATATTCCTTTAGGCTGGTCGAGTGCATGCGTCTACTATCGTTATCAAGAGTCTGATCAGTGGGTGTTGATGGAATACAAAAGATCAACAGACTTTTTCAATGGAATAAATGCGTTGAGGTTTGACTCTGCCAGCCACAAAGCATACGTTTCTGTCGGGTTTGCTGACGTAAGTAATGACATCTACCTAAAAATAATCGATTATAACTTTGCACCGAAGGCGGACTTCACCATCATGTCCCCTCCAAAACCCCGCCAACCAACACCCCAGGATATCATTCAATTCAACGATCAGTCTTTCGACTCGGACGGATCAATTGTATCTTGGCATTGGGAATTCGGAGATGGAACCATATCTACGGACCAGAACCCAACTCACAAGTATGAGGTTCTTGGCACTTACTCGATTAAGCTGATCGTCACCGATGATGACGGCGCGACCGACATGGCATCAAAGATTTTCGATTCACTCCCTCCAGTAAGTATAAGCGATTACGACGGCTTATGGCACACTGAAGACTTTGCCGTAACCCTAACGGCCAAGGATGATTATAGCGGGGTGCAAGCCGTGTACTATAGAATTAATGGCGGCCCAATTGAAAACATGCAAGTTGGCGGCCAGCTCAACATAACAACAGAAGGCAACAACAAACTGGAATATTGGAGTCTGGACGGAGTTGGCAACGAAGAAACTCACCATCTAATCGATGTCAACCTTGACAAAACGGCACCAGTCGCCAATGCAGGCGATTACCCAAGCGTGACCCAAAACATCCTTGTTACCTTTAATGCCAGCAAATCCTCTGACAACATAGGGATTATCAGCCATGAGTGGGACTTCGGGGACGGGTCGAAAGGAACAGGCTTAACAACCACTCATGCCTATAAAGAAGCAGGAACTTACGCAATCTCGTTAACGGTCAAAGACGCTGGGGGTAACAAAAATACGAGTTCAGTTTCCATCATTGTTATGAAAGACACAGACGGAGACGGAACACCTGATTCGATGGATGCGGACGATGATGGCGATGGAATGCCCGACACATGGGAGCTATCTTACGGGTTAGATCCGCTTGATGCGACTGATGCGGCCCTTGACCTCGACGGTGACGGTGTATCCAACCTTGAAGAGTATCAAGCTGGCACCGATCCAACCTCCTACTTTTCCCCTTTCCCTTGGTGGATTTTTGTTCTCGCAGCCATCTTCGGAACGATTTTCATCATCATCAGATATGTTATAGCCCCTTCTGTCAAATAACATCATAAGAGTTCAAAGTAGCAAAATTGGTGATTTCGTTGAGGTCGATAGATAAGGTTTTGGTGACGGGTGGAGCCGGTTTCATTGGAAGTTTCACCGTTGACCTACTCGTCGAAAAAGGATATGACGTAATTATTCTAGATGTTCTGGACCCCCAAGTCCATCAAGGAAAGACGCCGGAATACCTGAACCGGAAGGCCAAGTTTGTTGAGGGCGATGTTAGAACCAGAGAGATCGTCACGCAGTTAGTAAGGGAAGTTGACGCCATAATACATTTAGCTGCTTCCGTCGGTGTCGGACAGTCTATGTATCAGATAGAGAAATACATAGACTATAACACGCGGGGCACAGCCACACTCTTAGACATATTAGTAAACACAGATAATGAGGTAGAGAAGCTCATCGTAGCCTCCTCAATGAGCATCTACGGCGAAGGAAAATACCACTGCGAAAAATGCGGCGCAAACAAATATCCTGAGCTTAGGAGCGAAGAACAAATGGGAAACAAGGTTTGGGATCCCGCATGCCCAGAGTGTAGAACGCCCTTAAAGCCCCTGCCAACCGACGAAAAGAAGACACTCATGCCTACATCCATCTACGCCCTCTCCAAAAGGCACCAAGAAGAAATGTGTCTCCTAACAGGGAAGACATATGGCATTCCCACCGTCGCCCTACGATACTTCAATGTCTACGGACCCAGACAATCCATCACCAATCCATACACAGGCGTTTGCGCAATCTTCACAAGCCGCATACTAAGGAACAACGCACCCTACATCTTTGAGGACGGAAAACAAACGCGCGACTTCATTCATGTAAAGGATGTGGCAAAAGCAAACCTTCAAGCATTGGAATGCAACAGCGCAGACTACATGGCCGTAAACGTTGGAACGGGGAAACCCATCTCAATCATTGATCTAGCTGGAATACTCATAGACCTTTATGGAACCAAACATCAACCGTACATATCCGGTAAGTACCGCAAAGGAGATATCCGACACTGCTACGCCGACACGCAAACAATGCACAGGCTACTAAACTTCAAGCCTACTACAAACTTAAGAAATGGACTAACCGAATTGACCGAATGGGCCAAAGCACATAGATGGGGAGCGATAGACTTATTCGACAAAGCCTTGGATGAACTCACTTCAAGACGACTTGCAGCATAAAGCTTGTCAGAACGCTGTTTGGAGAAGCGTAAAGTCTTTAGCCTTCGCAAGTTTGCGAATGCCATGCAGAAGCAACGAAAGAAGGCACCTACATCAGGCTAAACTGAGCGTAAGAAAAGGCGAGGAGGTCGGCGGGTCAACTTGGTGCGCATAGAGCGCAGAAATGCTATCCAAGATACATGACAGGCCGCGCAAGGTTTTTACAAAACTTGATCATCGTATGCGCTTTTTTCTTTTGTAGAGAAAAATGTTGAAAAATGGGGCTTGGGAAGCATGTCAAATGACTTAACTTCCGTTGCAAAAGATTCAGCTCGTGGAAGCTTTTTCCTTGTTGCTGGAAACATTCTGGCCACAGTTATTCAAGCAATTGGTGTTTTTGTTATAGCTCGTCTATTGGGTCCGGAGCTATATGGGATCTACACCCTTTCATTTGTCGTTCCAACTCTCCTCTTTCAGGTTGCCGACTTTGGGGTTAACGAAGGCCTCATAAAGTTTTCAGCCAGCCTTCGTGTCAAAGGCGAAGAAAGCAAGATCGCAACACTCGTTCGCAACGGCTTCCTTTTCAAACTTTTTCTCGCGTTGATAATCTCATGCTTCACAATTCTCTTTTCGGACTACTTCGCAGTCTACGCTGTGAACAGACCCGACATCTCGATGTACATACGCCTAGCTTCACTATCGATACTGTTTCATGCAATGTTAAACACCGCAACATCAGCCTTCGTAGGCATAGACCGCATGGAGTACAGCGCCCTAATCACCGACGTATGGGCCGCAACTAAAGTTTCTCTGTCAATTCTCTTAGTGGTTTTGGGCTTCGGCGTGGTCGGAGCAATAATAGGCGTTGTCGTTGGAGCCCTAGCTGCAGGGCTATTAGGCGCAGCTCTGATCTATCTTAAGGTTTACAAGACTCTAAACCCAACCAAAGAAAACGACAATTTGAGAGATTCATTGAAAATTCTTGTAGGATACGGCTTTCCCATTTATATGTCTGCTCTCTTCTTCCATCTCATCCCTGAGTTTCAGAGTATAATCCTCTCCATGTTCACTACAGACGCTGACATAGGAAACTTTAAAGCATCATTGAACTTTGTAAGTTTAGTCACCCTATTAATCGCGCCAATGGCCACGGCCCTTTTTCCAGCTTTCTCCAAACTTGAAAAAAACAGTAACCACATCAAAAAATTCTTCGGAATCTCAACAAAATATGCCACACTCTTAATCGTTCCTTTAGCTATTATGCTGGCAATATTCTCAAAGGAAATCATCGAAATAGTATATGGTCCACAATATGTGTCAGCACCAACCTTTCTGTCGCTTCACATCATTCTCTATCTCTTGGTGGGACTAGGCTACCAAGTCCAAAAGAGCTTCTTCAACGGAATAGGCGAGACATTCACCACATTGAAAATCGGTTTAATCACCCTTTTATTGTTCATTCCGCTGGGTCCATTCTTAACTATGTACTTTTCAGTTCAAGGTCTAATTATAGCAATTCTAGCGAGCAACCTCATATCAACGATCTACGGAGCATACAGAGCCAAAACCAAGTTCGGAATCGAATTCCGCTACAAGAACCTACTACCCATATACTCTGCAGCAATTCTCTCCGCCGCAACAGCATTACTAACAGTAAGAGCTACATCTTTTTCATCACTGCCCAAAGTAGCCATCGGAGGCCCCATCTACCTACTTTGTTACATAACCCTCCTCCCCGTTACGCGTGCCATAACCAAACGCGAACTAGAAGAAGCAAAAAATGCAACCGAAAAAATACCTCTCGTGAAACCTTTGATAACTATTCTGCTAAAATATGAGTACAACATCGCCGCAAGACTAGAAGCGCACTCGCCAAGTCCAAAGAACTCTTAAGCCATAAACTCCATTATGTGCGCACATTCCAACCCATGAAGAAGATAATTGAGATGGGCCACAGACAAGTGAAGCGTGATTCCGATAATTGCACTTACACCAATCGTCTGCTCGCCAATGCATAATCCTCAGATTTGCCGGACTAATGTAAACCTCCTTTATCTGAAGCATTAACGAAACCGTGACATTCCTCATTGAGTTATAAGAATCGAGGCAAAAGCGAAATGAAGCCTTCGCGTTTCCGCTTTCCACATGACAATATCGCATTAAGCACGAAAGCTCTCACTATAATACTTGCAACTATAGCCATTTACTTTCAAGACCTCACCATAGTGGCAAATGAGGCCATACGAAGCGAAGTGATGAGCCACATAATAGCCATACCCTTTCTAGTCACCTACCTCCTCTACCGGAAAAGAAAAATGCTCAGAGCCACAATCCCACTCGAAACAGCCAACCCCACGCGAAAACCAGTATACACCCATGAAATCGTCGGCGCCCTGATCTGCCTCATAGCCTTTCTACTCTACTGGCACGGATCCTACACCTTCCATCCGCTGGAATACCACATCGTCTCCCTACCTCTCTTCGCCGCCGGGCTCACCCTATTAATATTCACCAAGAAAACACTCAAAGTCCTAGCCTTCCCTATAGCCTTCCTCCTATTCCTCACACCTCCCCCACTTGAAGCAATCTACCCGGCGGGCGTAACTCTGTCCACTGTAAGTTCCGAAGCCGCCTACCAGCTGCTCAAAGCCATAGACTTGCCCGTGAGCCTAGAAAACCAGTATGGAAGCCCCGTAATTATTCTCCAAAAGCCTGAAGAACCGCTCTCCTTTGCCATCGACATCGCGTGTGCAGGCATCTACTCTCTTATAGGATTCGCCATTTTCATAGTCTTTGTTGCATATGTCGCGAGAGGCCCGATATGGAAGAAGGCAATCCTATTCGTCTCTGGCTTCCCACTGATCTACGCCCTCAACATCATCCGAATAGCAATCATCGTACTCATAGGCAACCAATATGGAATGGAAACCGCCATGCAAGCATTCCACCTACTCGGAGGCTTAGTCCTCATCTTTATGGGAACCCTCATCTTGCTAACCCTATCCCAGAAAATCCTCAAGATTCAACTCTTCACTACAAAACCAGAAACAACGCACTGCAACTACTGCAACCAAGACTCCGTCATAAAACAGCACTTCTGTCCGGCCTGCGGAAAACTCCTAAACCCCATGAGCATCAGGCTCTCTAAACGAGACCTAAGCAAAACATTCATCGTTATAATGAGCGCAATCCTCATCGTCAATCTACAGGTACCCGTCTTCGCCGTAACCGAAGGATACACAGAACTCACACTTCAAACGCTAGGAGGAGAACAAACGACTACACAAATCTTTCCGGAGATCCAAGGGTACGCCACCAGATTCCTCTATCGAGACAGAGAATTCGAAGAAATAGCCAAACAAGACGCCTCACTCCTATACGCATACCAACCCAGCGATAAAACGAAAATACCTGTCTGGATAACTCTAGAGATCGCCAAGACACGATCATCCTTGCACCGATGGGAAGTCTGCCTCGTTACATGGCCACTACAAAAAGGATACGAACCACGAGTAATACAACTGAGCCTAAGAGATGCCCAGCTCCTGCAAAACCCGCCAATAACTGCGCGCTACTTCGCATTCCAGGTCAGAAAAACCAACATGACCCAAGTGGTCTTATACTGGTACGAAAACGCCTTTTTTAACACAGGGACAAGTCTAGAGAAAGAGCACGTGAAAATAAGCCTCATCGTCTTCGCCGAAAACGCAGAAGATATCCCTGCAATCGAAGAGCAGCTCCTAGTTTTCGGCCAGGCAGTCGCCAACCACTGGCAACCCGTCAAAACCTGGTCTCAGATCAGCCTAACCATCGCCCAACACGGAACCACCCTAATCACAATAACCACCGCTCTACTCATTATCACCTTGGCACTTCAAGCCATAGAAAATCATAGAGAAAAAAAATCCAACGCTAGATTGTACAATAATCTTGCTTCAGAAGAAAAACTCATTCCAAGATGCGTGCATCAAGCCTCCAAAAATGGTAAAGCTACGGGCAACGCCATAGCCTCAATCTACCAGAAACTCGCACAGAAACCCATGGAATCCAGCGCGCTCTTTGAGAAACTTAATGAAGCAGAGGAGTCCGGCCTCGTAAAGAGAGAAGTCATCAGCCAAGACGATGAACCAGTGCTTACATGGAAGAGCCAAGTACCCCTTTGAGCACGCATCTCAGGAGAAGCGATTTGTACTTGAACTCGAGAGGCCTCATTACCCGAATTAGATAGCGCGCCAACTTGGGATGGGCACTATGAGCCAGAATCTAAGGGTAAGCATAGGAATCTGTGCCTATAACGAAGGGAGAAACATCGGCAAACTGATTGGAAACTTGCTTAATCAACCTATTGGAAACCATGAGCTGACTGAACTCATCATCGTGGCGAGTGGGTGCACCGACGAGACGGTTCCGGTTGTGCAGACTTGGTGCGATAGAAACAGGAAGGTGAAACTAATCGTTGAACCCATAAGAAATGGGAAAGTGGTGGCGATAAACAAGCTTCTCAGGACGCTCAAAGGCGACGTTCTCGTCCACGTTTCCGCGGATCTCTTCCTATCTCAGGATGCGCTTCAACCTCTCTTGGACCATTTTAGTGATGCATCCGTGGGTGGCGTTTCGGGACGTCAAATACCCCTAAATGAAGGCAAGTTTATGGACAAAATAAGCCTAGTTATCTGGGGTTTGCACAATGAAACGCAAAGGTATTACAACCATCTTGGTGGAATAGGACATTTGGGTGGAGATCTATTTGCCATCCGTACCGGGATATGCGATCACGTGCCCGAAGACATAGTAAACGACGATGCTTTCATGGGTGTTGAGTGCAAACGTAAGGGCTATGGTATACATTTTGAAGATAAGGTCACGGTGTTCTTTCAAGGTCCGGGAAACATCGTTGACCTTCTTGTCCAACGAAGAAGGGTCGTGTACGGCCATTTAAAAGTGAAGCGAGAAACGGGTATATATCCCTCGGTACTAGAAATGTCTCCGCTCGAGAACAAATTCATAATTCTTCGTCGTTGGCTCCAAAGAAACTGGCCATTATTTTTCCACTTCATTTTTGCCTGCCTTCTCGAACTATATGCAAACATCCTCGCAAGGTGGGACATGCTAAAGAAGGATAATCCGCATAGAATTTGGAAAGTGGCCACGACCACAAAAATCTACACGAGAGAACCGCTGTCCCAGGTTAGCCACTGACCGCCCAGCTCAACATTTTTCAAATCTCGGCAGTGCTTGGATATGAAGATTCTGCATCTGACTCCTAATTATCTTCCCGCGATAGGTGGGGTTGAAATCAGTACTCATGAGATTAACAAACGGCTAGTTAAAGATGGTTTTGAGATTGAAGTAGTAACACAAAAAGAACCAAACACACCGAGATACGAAATCAAAGATGACGTAAGCATTCATAGAGTATCCGTTTTTGAGCTATTGGAGTTAAGATATAGACTTGGTAGAATGACACCTTATATGATTCCGAGAATTTTTCAAGCAAACTTTGATATTCTCCATGCACATTCCTTTGGATTCTTCCCAACATGGGTGTCCCTACTTAGCACAAAGCCAGTGGTGATTACACCGCATAGCGATCCATCTTCTAAGATTTATCCTTTATGCGACTTACTTAGAGCTATTCCAATTCGAAGAGCGGATACGATAGTTGCATTGTCAGAAATGGAAAGGAAGCATTTGATTGAGCAGGAGGTTGAACCAGAGAAAATAGTCATTATCCATAACGGAGTTACGCTTCCACCAGTGAAAGGAAAAGATATCGGCATCCATCCGATAATCCTCTGTATGGCGAGGGCGGACATTCTTCACAAAGGACAAGATGTGACTCTACAGGCAATGAAAAAAGTGCATAGATCTCTTCCAGACGTCAAACTCATCATGGCTGGAGATGGAAAAGATCTTCCCTTTTTGAAGGCCATGGCAAGAAATCTTGGTCTAGAAAACTGCGTCAAGTTCACAGGGTTCCTACACGATGCGGATAAATGGGATTATCTTTCAAGTTGCGATGTGCTATCGATAGCTCCGCGAATGGAACCATTTGGAGTAGTCTATCTAGAGGCCATGGCTTATGGAAGGCCTATCGTAACGACAAATGTTGGTGGAATCCGAGAAGTCGTAGACGACTGCGCAGTCCTTGTCCCACCTAATAATCCGGGATTGTTGGCTGCTGCTCTGATCCAAGTCTTAACTGATAAAAAGTTAGCGCAAACGTTAGGCCAAAAGGGGCTGGGGCGGGTTCAAAGCTACAACTGGGACAACTTAGTGCAAAAGTACAAGGCCCTCTATGAGTCTCTCATAGAGACACGCAATAATGATCAATGATAAAGGCTTCGCCTCGCGTCCGAGGAAATATGGAAAGCGGACTCTGAAAAGAAGAAAAAGTAGAAGTGAACCGCCATGGTCAATTTCTGGAGAGCTATATTCCTGTCCTAGATCAAAGCATTCTTATTCAAGCAGTGAAAACATGAAGAATGGAACATTTTCAGGACAAGTTTAGCTCAATGAGGACTTGGTCTAATGAAAACTCGATCGGTTAGAATACTATTCCTCTTTCTTTTTCCGGCTTGGATTACGGCCACGACCCTTCCACAAGTCTTTGCTACCCCCGGTGATAACACCATAACTCTAACGTTAGATAGAGAGACGGCAGATTATCTGTTCAATATACCAATGATGCACGCTGTTGAATGTTTACGGTTCAGATGGGTCGTTCAAACAGATTCATCATACGCTGGACAGATATCGGTTCTTCAATTCAGTCGCGACGGTGAAGAATGGCGTAACTTGGCGAAGGAAACTGTAGAGTCAAATGGAAAGGCATCCTACAATCAGCCTGTTGACTCTAGCTGGGCGATCAGTGGGAGAAACTACCTTAGAGTTGTAATAGGAAACGATGTCTCAAACACGGTTGTCTTGACGGTAAATGTGGGTTTGGGAAACCGCGTCGTAACAGGGATGGTCATACTCATTGGTGTTATTTTGGCGTTATGGTATGCTGGGAAAGGAATAAGGATTAGAAAATCTCAAGCGCTCGGAAAACTCCAGTCATATTTTCGTGCTCACATATCTGGAAGAGAGAAAATGGTGTTTCTGACGTCTGGACTACTCATCCGGGTTTTGCTTGCGCCATGGACTGAGCAAAGATTTGATAATTACGTCAGCCGACTTTGGTGTTCGCTTGTTTACGGCTATAATCTTTATCCCTTTGAGCCGCGTATCCCGCCTGATTATCCACTGGTGTTGCGTTATTCCTACCCTCCGGTCTGGCTTTTTGTCTCATTACCTCTTTTCTTCATTTGGTGGCGGATAACAGGATTCGAGTTTCCAAGAAATCCTGGATTTTTGTGGAACCAATGGGCAGTCGCAGACAACATATTCGAGAGTTATCGTAGTTTCATCCCTCCGGCATTACCACTTCTTGATCTCCTCTTTAAACTTCCAAACATTCTGGCAGACATAGGAATCGGATATTTGCTTATTGACCTTGCGCAAGATACAAGATATAAGAAGGCTATACTTTTTCTGTGGATTCTTAACCCATATACGATTCACATCTCCTCAATATGGGGAATGTTTGACCCACTTTGTACCTTCTTTGCTTTTTATTCGATCTACCTCCTTTGGAAGAGGAAATTGTTTTCGAGCGCTTTGTTCTTGTCCCTCGGAATTGCGACAAAGATGTTTCCCATGTTCTTTTTGATTCCGATATTGGTTTATGTCTATAAGGACCAGGGATTGAGAAATAGTTTCAGATACCTTGTCATTTCCCTCTTTGTCGGAGTGCTCATTTTCTCTAGCTTCCTTCTTTTCTCGGATGGGTTAGAATTCATGTGCCGCCTCTTTACTTTTAAAGCTTCACCCGACTGGTACGGAAGAAACCTTATCGGCGGGTTAACATGGACACAGCTCCTTACCCTCTATCAATGGGAGACAAACCAACCTGTTTTTCCGCTAATTTTTATTCCCCTATTTCTCGGACTTAACTACATTTTCTGGAGAGGAAAAAATGATTTCGATTCCCTAGTCACCTGTCTTGTAGGTGTTCTGTTGCTCACCTATCTTTCCTATACTGTTGTAAACCCACAATACATCTTTTGGGTTCTTCCCTTCATGCTTTACCTCGTGATAAAGGGAAGGTTCTCAAAGAAGCTCTACACAATCTTCAGCGCCATCCCTTTAATCTATATGTATGGTCGTCATAACCCACTTTATTTCATCTCTCCGGCTATTATCTGGGAGGAGCATAACTGCCAACCCTGGAGCGACGTAATTCAGCAATTGTGGCCAATCATTTTTAATGATCTAACTATGCGTTTTCTATCCATCTGCATGTTTCCCATCATCTCGCTCCTGTCCTTATTACTACTCATCAAGAGTAGTACGCGCAAAGAACTAAGAAGCTTAATCTATGTCGAGGATGATCTTTCAACAAAGGAAAGCCGTCAATCGAAGGGGACCTTGATAATCTGTTCATGGAAGGAGAAATTGGGGATCGAAACGGGACGAGATCTATTGATTTTTTCAGTATTTATGGGTGTTGCTATTGCTGCGTTAATTACCTTCGCGTTTGCAGGTCTTGGATATATTGTCCCATTTCCATATTAGGTGGGTTAATTGACCAAAATTTGATAACGAAAAGCGAGAGGAAGAAGAAATGATAGAATTAATACTATTTTCTGTTGCAATGGCGACAACGATTTTTCTTTTCATCTACTTACTCTATATGAACGGGTTGATCTATCTGCTTTACGACTTTGGGCTTCAATTCAGCTACGAGTGGGCAAGTCAGTATTATCTGATGCTAAGGCTGGGTTTTGCATTATTAAGCATAATAGTAATAACGTCACTGAGCATGGTAATACTCTATAGGAAGACTTTGAAAGCAAAGGTACCCGCCCGAGAAGGTGGACATTATGACCAAACTCTAGTGGAAAAGATGGAACAGCTGAGGCTTGAGGTGTGGAAGTATAGGAGAAAACCCTCCGGACTGGCGGGGTACATCCTCCTTCTTTGGGGCGCAATGGCAATTGCCTCATCCATTGTTTACACATCCTCGATTCTAGCCTTCATCGGCCTCGGACTTACTTTCTGGGGCGCCCTACTCCGCTTCGCAAGGCCTGTAAGATACGTGAAGTCCAGCCTCCTAGACTCGACCGCGGTTTCCACGCTTACGACCCTCAACCGGGTGATGGCTGACCTAAACTACAAAGGCAATGGCATATACCTGCCCCCTCGATACCTAAAAGACCTAAAGGAAGGAACCGTGTTCATTCCCTATGAAAAAGAGATAATCACACCGACCATGGAGGAACTAGCCCAAGAAAAGGTCTTCCTAAGAAATCCAAACGGAGTCTGCCTTACCCCGCCTGGACTGGGACTTGCAAACCTCTTCGAAAAGGAACTGGGAACAAGCTTCTCCAAAGTCGACCTAGACTACCTACAAAACAAACTACCCAAACTCTTCATTGAGGGATTAGAGATAGCCGAAGGCTTCGAAATGAATACGCACGGTGACACAACTCACGTTAGAATAACGGAGTCCATCTATAAAGACCTCTGCAACGAGGTCAGAAACCTTTCCTCAAACGTGTGCAGCTCCCTCGGCTGCGCCCTATGCAGCTCGATCGCATGCGCCCTAACCAGAGCCACCGGAAAACCCGTCATTATTGAAAACAACCAGATATCCGAAAATGGCAGAACAATCGAAGCCAACTACCGAACTCTAGAAACAGAACCTTCTATAGATCTTGCATCTGAAGAGCAAACTGGAGTGGCCCCCACAGAGGTCTCCACGCCTTCCAAGCCTACCGAAAGGCATCCCAGCTTCATCTCGCCGAATCTCGTTGGCTCGGTTCTGGCAACTTTCGGATCGATCATTCTGGCTTGGGTTGGCTGGTTAACATGGTACGACACAACCACATGGGGCAAAAGCCTCGCCTTAATCTTCTTCGGCTCCAGAACGGGCGAAGCCATGAGTCTAGGAATAGGAATGAAAGCAATCTATTATCTCCTAATAGGCTCAGCTCTCGTTCTCTTAGGTTCATATGCGTTTTTCCAGAAAAGACGACGCAAGGTCATTACAGATGAAAACGACGGATCATCAGGCGGCGAGAGAGTTGAAGCTAGTCTCACACTTCTGAAAGAAGTTGAAACCGAAAAAGGTAGTGAAGCTAAAGAGGGACCAGAGATAGATCCCCTTGGCTTGGCAGGCTTAATCCTTTCACTCTCAGGGCTAGCTGTTCTTGCTTGGGTGGGATGGCTGACGTGGCACGACATCACAGTTTGGAGTAAGGATATCGCCCTCATTCTCTTCGGCTCCAGGACAGGAGAGGCGATCAGTCTAGGAATAGGCATGAAGGCAATCCACTACCTCTCGATAGGCCTAGCTCTTCTTCTCTTAGGTTTACTTGTGTTTCTCCGAAAAAGACAGCTAGGGAACTCTGTAGGTAGTCCTTAATATGCTCACCAAGGAAGATCAATCTTAACAAGGAACAAAGCACATTGCGAGAAAATCACGGAACTAGAATATTATTTGACCCCATGACTATGCTTGCTAATCCCTGAGGAACGAGAAAATGCAGTTTCCCCTAACCTTCTGGGACATCAGCCTCTGGCTAGCCGTCACAGCCATCATCCTCCTCGCCACATCTGAGCTCATCTCACCACACTACGGAA
>Ga0315314_1001499_pt1 | contig 21025 bp, 26 predicted proteins | sample TDP9_MG_FD_203631 | JGI IMG/M metagenome (GOLD analysis project Ga0315314, IMG submission 203631) | Freshwater sediment microbial communities from Lake Towuti, South Sulawesi, Indonesia - TDP9 | ecosystem: Environmental > Aquatic > Freshwater > Lake > Sediment | place: Indonesia: South Sulawesi... | reverse complement strand
TGCGATTGTATTCTGCTTTCTTGTTCTGAATTTTGGTATGTCCGCTATTCGGCTTTAGAGGTCCTCCGTCCTTAAAAGTGAGGGAAAAATGTCAGTAGCTAATCTGGCAGATCCAAGTCTAGCTGTCGTTTTAGGGCTTTGTAACGGTTTCTAACGGTGACCTCAGTTACGGCTGCAACCTTGGCTATGTCTTTTTGTGTTTTCTTCTCGTTTACCTGCAGACTGGCAATATAAAGGGCGGCTGCTGCCAATCCCATGGGGTCTTTGCCAGAAGCCACCCGCTTCTCTTTCGCTTCCCTCAGAATATCGAGAGCTACCCCTTGGGTCTGACCGCTTATGCCCGCTTTTTCTCCAATCTTAGAAATGTAAGTCACGGGATCATCTATTGGCATGTGAATCCTCAATTCACGAACTAGCAAGCGATAGCAACGGGCAACCTCTTTCTTATCGACCAAGCTGGCTTCAGTGATTTCGCGTAGCGTTCTGGGCGTTTCACTGCTGCGGCACGCTGCATATAGAGCAGCAGCCGTTATGCCAGCTATGGAGCGACCTCGCACTAAACCCTTTTCTAGAGCTTTGCGGTAGATCACAGCGGCATTCTCTTTGATTTGTCCGTGAGTAGAAAGCTTATCTGAGAGCCTTTCCAACTCAGCCATTGCACGAGCCAAGTTGCGCTCAGCTGAAGAGTGTACTCTTGAGCGAATCTGCCATCTTCGTAGGCGCCACATTTGCATGCGAGTTGCCAATGGAAGCTTGCGTCCAAAAGCGTCTCTGTCAACTCTTCCTATGGTTGTAGACAAGCCCTTGTCAAACTTCGAGTAAGACGCAGATCCGCCCACTCGGCTTTTTGATTCTCTATCTTCTTGCGTGAACGCTCGCCATTCAGGCCCCTCGTAAATAACTGGTTCACTGACAACCAGTCCACAGTTGGCACATACAGTCTCTCCCATATCATAGTCATGAACAAGACGTTTACTACCGCATTGGGAGCATTTGTCGACTTTTCTTTGCTTGATTTCTACCTGTTCCATGGTCTACACCACCCCAGATTCCTTTTCAAGGGAGAAAACCGTCAAAGTCGCTTGCATACGGTTCTTATTTGAACCCTAGGCCAGAGAACTTGTCCATCAGGACCCGTTACATTCACTAAAACAGTAAAATGCTCCAATATATAAAGTATATAGTTGCATGAACGAGGCACGAAGAGCAGCCTAAAATCACGCCTCAAAAACAGATTCTCTGCGCATGCGAGGGCACTTCCTAAGAATCTTAAGAGCGCACTTGCCCTGAAACTCCGCTCCAAGATCCAACAAACCTTCACGTGACAGCAAACGAAGAAAGCGGAAAATTGCGGGAGAAGGTGGAGATATCACCATTCTGGGTGAAAGTACCTAATCCTGGGTCACATTTTCAACATTGTTTCACCAGACTCCGACTGCTTTTAAGATGTTAAGCATTGTTTACTTTTGTTTTCTAGCGAGGATTAGTCTACGAGCAGATTTCGCCCTTAGTTGCGGTGCATCGAAAGTCTAAGGAATTTCCCGCAAGGAGAAAGTGTGAGAATTACATCCACTCAAGGGTCAGGGTATTATACTCGTTCAGCCTTGCCTGAGTTCCAAATCTCTCGCCTTCTATATTGAGCACGTCTTTCAACCACAGCACATCTTTGTTTGAGGCTCGATTAACCCTGAAGCGTTTAACCTGGGTGGGCGTCATCTGCAATTGGATAAGCTTCCCAGTTGACGGGTCAAACTCGGCAAGGTACATTAAGCCGAGGTCATTTCGAAAGGTTTCGTAGCCGCCTATACCTTCATAGTCGTTGAGAAAATCGCCGCAGCCGTAAAGTATGAGCTTCTCTTTGTACACTTCTATTCCTTTCACGTGGTGTGAAGAATGACCATGGATCACATCGACACCTGCATCATCGATGAGTTGATGGGCAAAGTTTGTTTGGTCGCGAGGAATCGCAAAACCCCAATTGCTGCCCCAATGAATAGACGCGACCACGATGTGTCCTTCTTCTTTCACTTCGCTAACCTTTTCTTTGATGCGACGAACCGTTCTATCAGACAGGTTTTCTAACAGGTTTACCCCTGGTCTGTCCACGGTTGCAGCCCAACTTGACGGGATTCCACTTGTTTCCGATCCATAAGAAAACACAATTACCCTGCCTTTTCCTTTCGCTTCCATGATTGCCGGGGCTTCTGCTTCCTGAAGGTTCTTGCCAGCGCCACCGCTCTTGATATTTGCCTCTTTTAATGTCTCCAATGTCTCTATGAGGCCTGAGTACCCATAGTCGAGAATGTGGTTGTTCGCCAAAGAACAGAAATCAATTTTAGCCGCTGTGAGGCAGGGGATATTCTCAGGACGCATCCGGTAGTTTATGCCCTTGTCCCAATATTCATCACTTTTTGTTACCGCGGTTTCAAGATTGACGATCCTTAAATCCGGCGCCACTCTTTGAAGCTCTGCGAGAATGTCTCCCCAAATATAAGAGAATTCAACTGGTTTTGGAATCGGTCCGCTCACGGTCTCAGCGAGTTCCACGTATTCTTTGGCGCTTTTGACGTATGGTTCATGGATAATTGGATTGTTCGGATGAGGCAGCACTTGATCGATGCCCCTGCCTGTCATTACATCACCACACATGAACAGGGTAATAGCATTGGCCTTCTTCACTTTACGGTGACCTCGAAGGTGCCTGAAGCGCTTATCAGGTTGTGGAGTGACGGTAGTGAATTTCGAAGATCTAAAAAGTTTCTATCGCAAATATAAGGGCAGAGGAAGAGGAGGCGCACCTGATGAGCCACACCGAAAGACACGAGCTTATTAAGATTAGAACTGATTCTGTGCAATTAGATGGGATACTGGATATCCCTGAAAAAGCCAAGGGAATCGTGCTGTTTGCCCATGGAAGCGGAAGCGGTCGATTCAGCCCGCGCAATCAGTACGTTGCAAAGGTGCTGCAAAACTCCGAAATAGGCACGCTACTGTTGGACTTGTTAACTCCCGAGGAGGCGGAGGATCGGAGGAAAGTCTTTGACATAGACCTGCTGTCTCAAAGACTCTTAAGCGCCACAGAGTGGACTAGAAAACATGTCAAAAACCTAAGAATGGGATATTTCGGAGCGAGCACAGGTGCTGCCGCCGCCTTGGGCGCCTCTGTGGGTGCAGCTGCAGATATCAGCGCCATAGTTTCAAGAGGCGGACGCCCTGACTTGGTGATTTCCATCCTTGAAGAGGTAAAGGCTCCTACACTCCTCATTGTCGGTGGGAACGACTTGGATGTGTTAAGGCTTAACAAACTGGCTTATGACAAGTTACGCTGCAAAAAAAAGTTGAAAATCGTTCCAGGGGCGACTCATCTTTTCGAGGAGCCTGGTAAACTGCAAGAAGTGGCAGAGTTGGCAACCGCATGGTTTGTAAAGCATTTCAAATAGGTTTCGTTTTCCTAAGGATGTCTTCAGTTCGCCGTTGCTTTTTCTAGGTGTTGAATTACCTCTTCGTCTGATATTTGACTGAAATCTTTATAGAATTGGCCTATGGCGTGGAAAAACGCAGGAGTCTCAAGGCACACGACTCTGTCGGCTTCGTTCTTCAAAGCCATAATCGTGTCTGTCGGTCCGACTGGCACTGCGACGACGAGGGCAGCGGGTTTCTGCTTCCTTATTGACTGGACAGCAGCCCTTACGGTTGCGCCCGTGGCTATCCCGTCGTCGACTAGTATAATCGTCTTGCCCTTGAGCACAGGCAAAGGTTTGCCTTCTCCCCTGTACTTCTTCATTCGCCTTTCAATTTCGTGAATCTGCCTTTCTGCCTCTTCCTTGATGAAGCTTTCAGGTATGCGCAACATCTCTACGAGTTCATCGTTGAGAACTACAGTCCCGTCCTGGCTGACAGCGCCTATTGCCAGTTCTGGATTCATTGGTGCTCCTATTTTCCTCGGAATTATCAAATCCAACGGCGCGTTGAGCCTTTGCGCAACATGGTAGCCTATCACTACTCCACCTCTTGGTATTGCAAGTACCATAGGGTCTTTTTTCTTGTATTCCAAGAGCTCTTCCGCAAGTCTCTTGCCAGCTTCAACTCGATCCCTGAATATCGCTAACCCTCCATCAAATATATGGAAGCGATCAGGACAGTTATTTTCCTTTCTCGACTTACGTACCGTGAACTTCAAGCTTCAGTAAGCAGAAGAGCCGTTGGAGAAATCGGAGATATTGCCAGTGATGTTGATTGCCTAATTCACCGCTTTTGAGATTTCAACCAGCGTTCATTCGCATTTTCTAATATATCCATGTGACTACCGGACGAGCAATGTGATTTCTTCCACCAAAGTCTCGGGAACAATGTTTCTCTTACCACGTTTCTTGAAGGACACAAAGCCCAGCGCTTTCAACATCTTCAAATCCTGGTGAACGTTCTTCACGTCTCGTTTAGTTTTGTGGGCTAAATCGTTTATTGACTCTGGTCTCAGGCTGACCAAGCTGGTGAGCAACTCAAGACGTTTGGGCGTTAACAGCACAGACTCTCTTGGTCTAAGATCGCGCAGTTCCTCAACAACGTAGTCAAGTTCACCGCCTTCCACGTACGCTCGATAAGCGTGGACCAATCCAGCCCACTCAGAATACTCATCCATGAACCTTTTGTCCAAATGCTTCTTCCAAAACAACTCTTCAAACTCGTCAAAAGATATGCCGTGTTCTTTCTCAAAACCTCGAATGCGCGCCTGCACCTCGTCCAACGTTAACTGACGAACCACACGAACCAACATAGATGTATCCAACAAGTGAACAGTATTGCCTAGATTAAAACTTCTTTGGTCCAAACACCCATAAAACCCAAGAGCAAGCAGCATTCCTATTGATGATGTTGCCCCAATGCAAATCGACGACAAGCACACACAAAAAATAGCCCCCCGTACAACATACAAGTAATCGGTGCAGAACACCACCAACTGACCGCATCAGAACCAACCCGATCCACAACATCCAAGAAAGCTGCTGTTAGCGAAGTAACTACCGAGGCAACAGCAACCTCAACAACTTTCTTCACAAGGCACTTGTTGATGCCACTAAGAGCGGTTGGGCATCAACACCCACAGAGCCGCAGCCTCATGCGCAACATAGAGTAGTAGTCATCAAACACGCGGGTCAGACTACTACTTCTGAGCTTGAGATCACCTCGGTATTACTACGGTTTCTAAGCGAAAGTTAATGACGCATGTAAAAATCCGCAGCCCAACATCCCGCCCAGCCCGTCTATTTGGATCATATTTGTAATTGGATGCAGAAAACTAGAGGGGGGCAGGGCTAAGTGCAGGTAGAAGAAAGCTAAAGGGAATCAGCACCCTCTTCTTTTGAAATTTCATTTCCCACAACCTCAGCATCGCCATTGACACAGAATAAATATCACCTCAAGGCTATTCCATACTCCAACGTGAACCATCATGCACACCAAACAGCTCAGCGAACACCTGCACATAATAGACCTGAAACCCACAGGCGTAGAAAACTTCATCGCCTCATACGTGTTGAAGGGAAAAAAAACCACAGCCATCATCGAAACAGGACCAACATGCTCCATCCCCAACCTACTATCAGGCTTGAAAGAAATCCCTGTCAAGAACGAAAACATCGACTACGTCATGGTATCCCACATCCACATCGACCACGCAGGCGGAGCCGGCACCCTAATGCAGCATCTGCCCAACGCCAAACTAGTCGCACACCCCAGAGGCGCACCACACATAATTAACCCAGAAAAACTCTGGGAACAATCCAAACTGATCCTAGGCGAAGTCGCACTAGCCTACGAAAAGATCGAACCAGTCGCTGAGAACAGGATCATCACGCCTTCAGATGGCACCAACTTCGACCTAGGCGGCTCAGTACAAGTGAAAGTCCTGGAAACACTTGGACACGCATCACACCACTTGGCATATTTCGACAAAGATAGCCATGGTATATTCCAAGGAGACGCCGCCGGCATATACTTCCCACAACTCGGTGTAACGATTCCCACAGCGCCAGCGCCGTTTAATTTTGAAATGACGTTGGCATCACTTGACAAACTGGCTCAACTGCAGCCCAAAAGACTCTACTACACGCATTTCGGACCTGTGGAGAACGGTGTTGAAAGAATAAAGCGGTACGAAGCGCAGTTGCAGCTTTGGGCAAGCGTAGTCTCAGAAGCCGTGAAACGCGGCGACACCATCGAAAGCATTCACAAACTGATCTTGGAAAAAGACCCGCAGATGAACCGGGCAATCGACTTCATCAACAAGCATCTCGTGCTTCGTAAAGGCGTGGTAATGCAGAACGTGCAAGGGTTCGCTGAATACTTCAAACGGAAATTATTGGCTTAAACACCAAAATCGCTTATATCACCGCAGTTCCTCCTTGTCATGTTCAATGGTGATTCTCCATGGGCGAAGAAGCAGGTGAACGTCGCGGACCACCACCCAAGGTGCCACTCGAAAGAATAGACAACTACACATGGCGCATTCCACAAAAATACAAGCCCGGAATGAGAGTTCCCGGCTTAGTATTCGCAGATGAAGAACTACTCGAAAAAATGAAAACAGACCGCACAATGGACCAATGCGCAAACGTTGCACACCTACCAGGCATATACAAATACTCGATAACCCTGCCCGACGGACACGAAGGATACGGCTTCCCCATCGGCGGAGTGGCAGCCACCGACTACACCGAAGGAGTAGTGAGTCCAGGCGGCGTGGGATACGACATCAACTGCGGCGTACGCCTCCTAACCACTAACATGACAGAAAAAGACATTCGCCCCAAACTCGTCGACTTGACGAACACCATCTTCAACAACGTGCCCAGCGGCTTGGGCAGTCGGCGCAAAGACTTCCACATAACCCAAAACGAGCTAGACCGCATCGCAGCCGAAGGCGTACCCTACGTAGTTGAACGCGGCATGGGATGGCCTGAAGACATCGAACACTGCGAAGAAAACGGACACATGGAAAACGCCAACCCCGACAAAGTTTCAACGAACGCCAAGAGCAGAGGACTACCCCAAATAGGCACACTTGGCTCAGGCAACCATTTTCTCGAAATCCAACGCGTCGACAAGATCTTCGACCCAGAAATCGCCAAAGTCTTCGGAATAACCGACGTAGGTCAAGTCACGGTTATGATTCACTGCGGCTCACGCGGCTTCGGACACCAAATCTGCTCAGACTATCTACGCGTCATGGAAAGAGCAATCCAGAAATACAAGATAACCTTGCCAGACAGAGAACTAGCCTGCGCGCCTGGAACGAGTCCGGAAGCTCAAGACTATTTCCAGGCAATGTCCTGCGCAGTAAACTATGCCTTCTCCAATCGTCAGGCGATAACTCATTGGGTGCGCCAAAGCTTCGAGCAAGTGTTCAAGCAGCCTGCTGAAACGTTTGGTTTGAAATTGGTCTACGACGTGGCTCACAACATAGCCAAGATTGAGGAGCACAAGATAGACGGAGGCACGAGAAAAGTCTGGATTCACAGAAAAGGCGCCACCAGAGCGTTTGGACCAGACCGCCCTGAAGTTCCATCAGATTACAGACCTTTCGGGCAGCCTGTTTTGATTCCTGGCAGCATGGGCACCAGCAGTTGGGTACTACTTGGCACTCACAAAGGCATGGATGTTTCCTTCGGCTCCACAGCTCACGGCGCGGGTCGGATGATGAGTCGGGCTGCAGCTAAGCGCAGGTACTGGGGCGGAGAAATCAAGAAGGAACTAGAAGGCAGAGGAATAGTTGTGAGGGCGGCAAGCGCAGTCGTACTAGCTGAAGAAGCCGATCCCGCCTACAAGAACGTGGATAAAGTGGCGGAAGTCAGCGACAAAGTGGGGATCGCCACTCGAGTTGTAAGATTGCTACCCATAGCCGTAGCAAAAGGCTGAGCCCAGTTGTATTTCCCTTTTTTCGGTGCGCTTAATTACCTAATCCTTTATTCAATATCTTTGGAGCGAGAGCCGTGAAAGTCGCTGGCTTAGTTTTTAGCGCTCGAAAACGTGGCAATGGTTTCAACTGCATGAAGTACTGCCTTGACAGACTGCAAGAGAAAGGCTTCGACGCTATGCTCTTAAACGCCTTTGATTTTGAGATAAAGCCCTGCAGCCACTGCGACTACGAATGCTACGCTGAGGAGATAAGGGACAAACGAGAAGATTGCCCCGTGAAAGACGATGTCCCCAAAATGCTCGAGTCGATCTGGAACGTGGATTGGCTTCTGTTTGCTATCCCTTGCTATGGAGGGCATGCTTCTGCGATCTACAGAGCATGGGAGGAAAGAGTTCCTCACGTGGCCGAACTCAACCAGCTTCTCAAAAACGATTTCGAAAGGTTTCAGAAAATGTTTCTAAGTAAGATTAAAGGAATCATGATTATTGGAAACTTGACTGCTATGGGAGACATGACCCTGCATGAAATCTTGGTTGACTTCTACAATATTGAGCCACCTGAGACGATTCTAATTCAATCGAGGGAATATGGACTCGGATCACTCAGAGCAGATTTAGTTAGGAACCCGGCGGTCAAGAAAAGACTTGATGGATTCGTTGAACTACTAGTTAAGACGTTCACGAATAAGAGGAAGTAGGATCTCTTGAGAGCAAGAGTTGAAGTGTTCTACATGGGCTGTTGCCCTTATAGTTACTTCTTCGCTTATGGAGGCGGTTTTGAAGATCAAACGTGGACGCGAACGGGCGGCGACTTCAAGGCAGAACTGGAACGACTAGGCGTCGAAGTCGTTGAGTACAACATGCTTGAGCACGCTGAACTCGTTCCGAAGCTTAACCTGCCAGTAGACCCTTATAACCCCTTTTCCAGCCATGTACGGTTCATCATTGATGGCAAAGATGTCTCAAAGGAAAAGTTTTTTGAAAAAATGCGGGCGATCACAGGAGAGACCGCACGGTGAACATTCGGATAATTAACGTTACTCCAGAGAACATTGACGACTTGGTTTTTCCTGCATGTGCGCCTCGTTTGGATAACCCAAATCATGCTCAAACCTTGAAAGAAGGTGGCTTGAGAAAAAAAGAATGGATCTGCAAAGCTCTTCAACGATTTGGTTGTTGCGCCAAAGTTGCTCTTCTTGAAGACAAACCAGTTGGGTTCATTGAATTCTATCCCATGTCAACTTTTCCCCTACTGCCTGAAAGCGACAAGAGAACACTGCTAATCACATGCATATTGGTGCACGACAAGGCCATACAGAAGATGGGAATTGGATCAAAACTTGTCCAAGCTTTGATCAACGATCTAAAAAGGAGTCCTTTACCAGCTTTCAACGGCAAAAGAGCTGAACAGATTGCCATAGGTTCGTGGGTCTGCCATGCAGGTTTTCAAGAGTCTTTGCCCCGCTTTCGGAAATTCTTCTCCAGAAACGGCTTCGTGGAAGATCCCGAGTTTCCTGATCCAACGGGGAAAGGCGGCATAATGGTGTACAGGTTATAAGAGACCAGCACAATCAAAATCAAGATACAATAAACTGGCGGTTTAGCTCATGAAACGCGTTGGTGAGGACACGAAGGAATCTTCATCTATTGTCGTCAAGGTGAAATGGCTAGACGATATGCGCTTCGTAGCAAGCGACGACAGAGGACACTCCATAGTCATGGACACTTCAAAGGAACACGGCGGAGAAGGCTCAGGTTTCACCCCCATGCAACTTCTGCTGGCCGCCCTAGGCGGCTGCACAGGAATGGACATTACCAACATAATGCAGAAACAGAGACAGAAACTAACTGGTCTTGATATTCTTGTTTCTGGTGAACGTGTGGCTGACCCTCCCAGAGTCTACAGCAAAGTTCACGTTGACTACAAGCTGGAAGGCGACCACTTAAAAGAAAAAGCGGTTCAAAGAGCAATACAGCTGTCAGAGGAAACATACTGCTCTGTCGGAGCGACAATAAAGAAGACCGCAAAACTGACGCACAGCTATATGCTGCAATAAACATAAATTCTGTCTACGACAAAAGTGCTCTGCGACTCTTAGGAAGTGAACAGAAACGTCAACGGCATTTGAGAGAATCGGAACCGATCGTTACCTGCAAGACCATTGGTTAAGAAGACTGATAGCGGCTGTAATCGATGGCATCATAATGTTGATAATTACCTCAATAGTCGACATATTCGTCGAATTCCCACCTCTGCTCCCAAGCGTCCCATTTTTCTCTAGCACTTTCGACTTACTTCAGGGAGTGTTTTTCTTCCTGTACGCAGCGTTTCTCGAGTCTATATGGGGTTCAACCTTTGGAAAACAGTTCATGAGACTCAAAGTGACCACCAAAGATGGGAGACTGCCGACTCTTGACAGAACATTGATTCGAGACCTGAGTAAGATCAATAATCTGTTTTTACTAATAGACACTGTGGTGGGCATGGCTACAGCCGGCGATCCGCACCAGAAATTCAGCGACAGGTTCGCGGGGATAACCGTTGTATCAACTATTCAGAGAACAATGATTCTGCCAGCTCCGCGTAGTATACCCTCGCAGTCTCCCTCTCCACCGTCAGCCTAGTTCCTCTTTGGGGTTGAAGACCTATCACAGAGAAACCCACCGATGAAGTCGCCAAAGCAATCGTAGGCTTTCAGTACGTAGAACGAGTCAAATCCGAGCTCATAATCGCTGCAAAAATGCTCGATCAACTGAATGAGCTGAGCGGCGACGAGTTGAAAGGCGCCTCCAAACTCTATTCTTTCTTTCTGGCAGCCTTAGAAGGCGAGGTAAACATTGCTTACAACGTGCTTGGAATGAAGGAGTTCGAACTGGCCGCTGAAAAAGTGAGAGAAGCCACCGATAAAGCACGCTTAAACCAGTATGATGACGCGATGAGGCTTTTGTCTGAAGCCATATCGCAGGTTGCTTCAGGCGGTCAATGGGCGATGCAGACGCTTAAGAACAGTAAACTTCTATAGTTCTCTTGTTTTCAGAACCAAGTATGATGTTGTTATTTTTGGATTCGGCAGGTGCCCAAAAGACTTATTTTTCCGGTTGACAGTTACAAGTTTTTGTTGGCAGGTAAAGAGCCATTTTATGTATGGGACACTCGAAGTCCTTGGTCCTGAACACGAGTTCTCTGTCATCGACGAAAAATTAACGCCTCTCCCAATTGTGGGAAATGTTATACGTGATGTTCATGGGCGAATAGTCAACTATGCCTCACTGGGCACCTGCTCTTTTGGGAAAGAACTGCAGGCACATGTAGCTGAATTCAAAGCGAACAAACCGTTCAATTCACCAGACGTGTTTGAAGAGAACATGCAGCTGGCTGTGGAAACCATCTTGGGCATTATTGAGAAACGCTACAACGCACGTCTACTCGGTCTGGGCATGCACCCGTTACTCAGGCTTAATGATGCTAAGGTCTGGTCGCATCGAGACCGTGGAATCTATACAGCGCTAAGCAGGATCTTCAGCCTGAACCATCATGGGTGGCTTAACATCCAAAGCTTTCAGCTCAATTTGCCCTACAGAAATGAAGCTGAGGCAGTCAGGCTTTACAACGCATTGGTCAATGTTTTGCCCTATTTGCCGGCGGTCGCTGCGTCTTCGCCAATCTACGAATCCAGAATAGGCGATTACGTCGACAACCGCTTACACTTCTACTCGACAAATCAGCTGGAAGTGCCCTCGATCACGGGAAGCCTGATTCCTGAATACATCAACTCGTTAGCAGAATACAATAAGTCAACTGTGCAGCAGTATTCACAGGATTTGACCAAGCTAAAAGCTCCAAGATGCCTCATCAACAAAGAGTGGTTGAACTCTAGAGGCGCCGTGATTCGCCCCAGTCGAAGAGCCGTTGAAATACGCGTGTTAGACGAGCAGGAAAGCGTCAAATCCGATGTGGCTCTGAGCTGTTACATCCGAGCAATGCTAAGAGGAATCTTAGCTGACAGCGAGTTTCCATACGTCGTTCACGAGGTCCTTGTTCATGATTTCAAGAACGTAATGCGGAAAGGCCTCGACGCCAAAGTTCAGCATCCAAGCGGGAAAACAGCCAGGCAGGTCTGTCGTCATCTGCTGGATCTTGCCTCAAAGAACGCTACCTCCGAGGAGAAAGAGTACTTGCCTATTATCACTCAGAGAATACAAAATGGGAATCTCTCTAATATAATTCTTAAAAGAGTTACCCACAGAACTCAAAAGACCAATTTCGAAGAAGCGATAGTCTCCGTCTACTCCAAGCTGGCTGACTGCTTGGAAAAAAACGAACTATGCGTGAACTAGTATGTCGCTCAAAACTAACAGCAAACCTCGACAAGCCGACTTCTTCGCCGTTTGTCGAACATGTCCGAATGGATGCTGCATTGGAGTCCGACCGCCTATCACGCGCAGGCGCCGACAGGCAATTCTCTCGTTTCTGCAGCAGAACGGCATTGTCATTGACAAGCCCTTTGCAAATGGATCGTATGCATTTCCAAGGGAAACTGAGGACGGTTGCTGTGTATTCCTTGACAAGGGTTTTAAGAAATGTAGAGTTCACCCCGTGAAACCTGAAACATGCGTGGCAGGACCCATAACCTTCGACATAAACGTTGAAAAGGGCAAACTTGAATGGTTCTTGAAAACAAGCCAAATTTGCCCTCTGGCAGGTTCTCTCTGCCAAGATGAAGCCTACCACAAGCATGAGACATCAGCGAAACGAGAGATTAGACGTTTGGTGCGAGAACTGGACGCCGAAGCACTCCGTACAATTCTAGCAATCGAAGAACCTGACACGATTAAGGTGGGCGAAGATGATGTTTCCCCTGAAGTGTTAGCCAAACTAAGACCCTGAGCCCCCGGAATCGATTCGCTTTTAAGCACACTCTTCATTTCATTTCGACTCTTGCTCCAGAGCCGCGGACGTGCATGAGTCAGAATCAAGAGGGAAACAAGTCTGAGAATACTGCTGATTTGAGGCCTCTCTACATCAGGTCTGTGGTGAATTCCTTCGGTTCTGGCAGTGTCGCTCCGTTCCTAAGCGCTTACGCAGTCAAGTTAGGCGCCTCTGCCTCCGAAATGGGTGTCTTTCAGTCTGTCTCTAATCTGGCACCGAACTTGATGCAGGTTCCTTGGGGCAGGCTGAGCGACAAGTTGGGCAGAAGAGTTCCATTGATCGTCTTAGGAAGCGTCATGGCTTCTGTTATGTGGATTCCACTGATGTTTGTAGCCTCAGCCAACCAGCTAATTGTTGTCACAGGAGTTCAAGCAGTGCTGGGTTCGATGGCTATACCCGCGTGGACTGCTTTGATTGGAGATCTTGTACATCCCTCAAGTAAGGGTAGAGTCACGGCGTCGATTAATCGTTCGGCTGGTGTTGGCAGCCTGCTTGCGACGCTTGCTGCGGGTTACCTTATGATCTGGGTTCAAGGTAGTGTTCAGCAGATATTCTTGATTCCGCTTTTGGTTGCGGCACTGTTGGGATTGGGTTCTTCTGTTGTCATGCTTCTTGTTCGAGAAAAAGCTAGACGAAATAATCTATCTTCTAGATCGATTTTCAGTCTTCATGATGTGACGAAGAGTGTCCGAAGCAACAGCAATTTCATGCGTTTCTGCACGGTTAGTTGTATATTTGGTTTTTTTATGTCTATGAGTTGGCCGCTTTTCACCCTTACCTCAGTTGATGTCCTGAATGCCTCGATGTTGGAAATCGCTCTTATAGGAGTGGTTCAAGGTGCGGTTACGATAGCGTTGCAGCCCTTCGGTGGGAGACTTGTAGATCGCGTTGGAAGACGACAGCTGATAATCATTTATCGGCTTGGATTAGTGTTAGTGCCAGCTTTCTACGCCTTGGCAACAAGCGTTCTTCATTTGTACATCGCCAGTGTGGTTTTCGGCGTGCTTGTTGCCTTCGGAGACATAGCCATGTTCGCCTATCTTCTGGATATTACGCATGAGGAATTCAGAGGCACCCTCAGCGCTTTCTTTAACCTTGTGACAGGGGTAGTCTTCTTCGTTGGTTCTCTGGTTGGCGGGTATCTGGGCAGCTATTTCATCGGCACCTTCGGTTTAGCATTAGGGCTACAAGTCGTCTACGCAATATCAGCGATAGGTCGAATTGTTGGCGGCTTGACGTACACAACCATAAGAGAACCATTCCAGTATCCAAGTACATTGAGGAAGGAGCTCTGGCAAGTCGTGGCAAAGATTCCATCAATCTGGGAGCGAGGCTGAGCCAAACATGATTCTTCGAATAACACCTCAACAATTGGCTTACTTGGAAAACGAGGCCAAGAAGACTTTCCCAGTCGAGGCTTGCGCCCTCCTATTCGGAAAATTCTCACGTAAAGAAACCACCGTCGACAAGATTGTCGTAACATCTAATACTCTTCGATCGGCAACACGTTTTGAAATCGACACGAAAGTCTTTTACGATGCTTTCACTGCGGCTGACCAAGCTGGTTTGACGTTCATCGGTTTCTTCCATTCTCACCCGGCGCCTCCTGATCCTTCAAGCGTTGACCTACATTTCATGCGATTATGGGGCGATGTTGCCTGGCTTATTTTTTCCACAACTGAGAATAGGTTTGCAGCTTTCAGAATGGAAAACGATAGATACTGCGCCCTGATCTTGAAAACTTAGCGGAAGGATTAAGGATTAGTTGCTCTGTAACCAATGTTTCAGAGAGGTTTGTATTGTGGTTGAAGAATTAGAGATCGACATCGAGGACATCAGAAATACAAACTTGCAAGACATCCCTGAGAGCTGCAGGGGATGCGTCTACTGGGAGTTCCCACAAGAGTTTGAGAAAACCAAAGAAGAGACACAAAGGAAAACAGAGTTTGCAGCCAAGAAGCGCGAATGGTTCGAAAAAACCATGGAAGAATTCGGCACATGCGGCAAGATAGTCTATTACAAAAAAAGACCCGTTGCCTACGCTCAATACGCTCCATCTACACGATTACCTGCAACCGGTACCTATGAATCGAAACCCGTTGGCAAACCCGAAGAAGGCGCAGTTTTCCTTTCATGCTTATGCGTTACTGATGCAGCGTTGCGTGGCAAAGGAATAGGCGAAACGCTGCTGCAAAACATCATCGAAGACCTACGAAGACGGGGGTTCAATGCCATCGAAACCTTCGCTCGTAGAAACCAAGCAAACAACCCATCCGGTCCAATGGAATTTTACGTCAAAAACGGGTTCCACATTAAAGACAAGACAAACCCTGAATTCCCGCTTATGAGGCTATTTCTTTAGATAGTTCTTCAAAACAGGGCGTATGTCAGGCCTGACATCCCTCACATCGGGGGAGAGAGGAGATGAAAAGCCACTGATCAGTCATCTGTCATGCTGCCATAGCATACGTCATGTGATAGATGACATACGTCATGCTTATATAGGTTTCTGCCTAATACACATGGTTCACCTCGGAGAGTCACTATGCTCACACCGTGTGAAGTGGCAGTGAAATCCGTTGTCCCCGCAATCCGCGCCTACATCGCCAAAGAACTAATTCAAACGTACAAGATGAAGCAGACAGATGTGGCACTTTTTCTTGGTATAACGCAAACAGCTGTAAGCAAATACATGAGTAACGTGCGCGGTCAAGCTGTCAGAATTGATCGCACGAAGGAAATGCAGGACATGATGAACCAGATTGCCCTGAAGATAGCTGACAAGAAGATTTCTGGCTCACAACTGATGCTGGAATTTTGCTATGTCTGCGAAGCCGTAAGAAGAAGTGGACTCATGTGCCAACTGTGCGCACGGTCCGATCCAACCATCAACCGTAATTCATGTAATATTTGCAGGATCGAAATGAAAACGGGGACTTGCTTGTGACCCCGTCTTGATCTTAAGCGGTTCACGGTAGTCCAAGAAGGAAAAGTGTGAACACGAATACAGCGCTCGATATAACGCCTGCCTTTGACCAACTGATTTCACGCATCGTTTTCACCGCAATTGCGCCCAGCAGCACAAGCCACGCGAAGGATACGTAAGAAAAGAACCTTTCGAATTGAAAGATTGGAAGACTGCCCCAAGTCTGCGTTATCAGGCTCAGGGCTTCATCGATCTGGGCGGGTTCAGTAGGTGGCCAAGAGCCAAGCTGGAAGGAAATAGAAGGTAACGCAAGATACATCACGGTGCGCACAGCGTACAGGACAAAAAAGACTGACAGCATGTATCCAAGAATTACAAACGAGTTGGTTAGCTTGGTTTCTTTGCCTGAAACGAATCTACTTATCAATGCTAGACCGGCTGAGAACACAAGCCAGTACATCATGATAGAGATCACCGTTGTTGACAAAGTGCCCGCAAGCCAAGTAGTGAAGCCAGCTGTTGCCATGAAGCTAGATGGTTGACCATTAATGGTGAGTACTATTTTTGTCGCGCTCACGTACTGTGCTAAGGCTGCAATTGTCACAATGAGCGCTGCAAGAGTTATCAAGCCCTTGGCAGCGGCTCTTTGAGACAACTGGCTGAAGGCTCTGACTGGCATGATCAGAATTTTGAAGGGCATGATCAGATCCTTGGCTGTTGAGCCTTCGGTGTTAAGGCTTTCTGTGGCATTGCTTTCGGGCTCCATGTCTTTTTTGCTCAACTTGCTGATTAGGCTCCAATTGGAATGGAAGGGTAGACTATGCCTACATTCCTAGTTTAAGCCTTCGGTATGTCTCGTAGTCAACGTATTCGGCGTTCCTGTTTTCAGCTTGATAACGAATTGTGAACTTCTGCCTAGCCCTCTTGTTGAGAATCTCCTTGGTGACTAGCAAGGAGTAGGCATCGCTTCCCGCGCCGGAGCCATAACTCACGATGACGACTCTTTCATCAGGCTTAGCAATGTCAAGGACTGCTGCCAATCCTATAGGAGATGAACCAGAATACGTGTTGCCAAATCTGGCGACTTGTAGCCCAGGCATAAACTGTTCCTCTTTGAAACCCAGCTGTGAAGCGACCTTGACTGGGAAAGCCACGTTGGGCTGATGGGAAACAAAGTAGGTGATGTCTTTGGGCTGCAGTCTCATCTTGTCCATAAGTTTCTCAGCAGCTTTAGTGACATGCTTGAAATATGCTGGTTCCCCGGTGAATCTTCCCCCATGTCGAGGATAACATTCCTGATCTCTCCTCCAAAAGTCAGGGGTATCCGAAGTACAGGAACTCCAGTCTTCAATCTCTGCGATAACGTCGTTGATGCCGAAAATAAACGCAGATGCGCCGTAACCCACAAAGAAATCCAACTCACCGCCAATCTCGTTCCGAGGCGCAGCTTGAGAATTATCTGTGCCCACAACGATTGTGTAGTGCCCACGGGCGCTGGGATAATAAGCCAACGCTGCAGCGTCTTTGAACATGCAGGTTGCGGCTTTGCAGGCAAATTCGGTGTCCACTGCGTCAACCGTCTGGACTCCCCGTTCTTTGTCTTCTTCGCCGAGCTTGAGGACCTGAGCTACTTTTGACGCTATGGGTTTAACTGCGTACGGGTTGGATTCTGAACCAACGTAAACCTTAGCTACCATAAGTGGGTCGATGCCTGAATGGATCAATGCCATCTTGCCCGCTTCAACCGCCGCCGTAATCGAGTCTTCATCAATGAACGGCACACTTCTCTCTATCGGACCCTCCTTGATTCTAAATCTGGACGTGTACACGCCATAACCGACTATGCCCGGCTTTTCATGCTCTTTCCCAGGTTTCACAATTTGGTGTTTCTGAAACGGGTAGTATTCATCGGCGAAAGTGAAAGTCAATGCAATAGTCGGAATCACGTCGCTTTGCTCAACGGCGTAACGCCTTCTAAACCTTGGAACGACTTCTCTTTCCTCAAGCTGAGCGACATCAAAATCTTTCTCTCGAGGAAGACTGTCAGTAAGTCTGCCTGGCACACGGACTCTGCCATCATTGAAAGACACGATACCATACACGTATGATCCAAGCTTAGTGAATTTGTTCGTCGGCTCCTTCACTAAAGTGCAGACCTCAAGCCTGCCTTTCTCGTAGAAGAAGTCAATGTCACGCATTTTGCCGAAGCTCTTTCTGCCGCACGCGCCACAATAGTCGCGGGGACGGAAATACTCTTTGCCACAGATTCCGCAACTGCTTCCACGCAGGCGATCTCCGATGTACGAGACTCTTCTCTCTATCGGCTCACTGCTCATAGCTAGTCACCCCTTCTCAATATGTGAACGTAAGCCTTTGTTCCAAAACCCTCAAGTTCCAATGCACAGCCGTACTTAGGTTCGCTGTCAGTTTTTAGCTGCCGATTGCCTGCTTCGCCTTTGAGTTGCTGTACAATTTCATAGATTTGTGCTCCCCCAGTGGCTCCAAGCGGGTTTCCATCGGCTTTCAACCCTCCATCTGTGTTCACGTAGAGTTCTTTGCCGTCTACTCGATAGACGCCTTGAGGCTCTTTGAGGCTTTCTGCTATGTCTTTCCACGCTGTGCCTCTTTTGGCAAAGCCCAGGTCTTCAAGCGAGACCATTTCGAGGAATGTTGACTGATCATAAAGCTCAGCGATCTGAACGTCACGCAATGCGATTCCGGCGATTTCTATTGCGTTTTCCATGGCTATCGAGCTGGCGATGAAACCTGTTCTCTGTTCTCGAGCAGGATATGTTACGTAATCGGTTGCTGACGCCGAGGATGCAACGCAAATAGGTGTGTTTGAGAGACTCTTGGCCTTTTCCAAGCTGGCTATGATTATGGCTGTGGCTCCATCTGAAATTGGTGCAAAGTCGAAGAGTCCCAACGGCTTGTTTGCTTTCTGGCGTTCTTTGAGCACGCTTTCCACGCTGATTTCACGTTGATACTGGGCGTGTTCATTCTGTACCGCGTTTTTGTGGTTCTTGACCGCTATTTGAGCGAGGGCGATGTTGAAGGTTTCAAGTTCAGAAGCTGAAAGGTGATGTTGCTTCACGTATTCGCGGAGCATGAGTTCATGGTTAGCCTCTGGTGTGCAGCCGGCGTAGTAGCTCCATGGGTCTTCTAGAAGCATGAGGTCGTCTCGGATTTTGTCCCAGCGGTCAGTCATTTTTTCGACGCCTCCGACTAGAACCAAGTTGTATCGTCCGGCTTGAATGGCTGTGCACGCGTTGAGCAATGCTGAACTAAATGAGCGCGTTTTCTCCATGGGTATGTGCAGTTCAGTGAGTTCGGACAGGAAGCCTTCTTCGATTCCGATCTTGTTGGTTATGGGCAGGAAGTAGTCGGCTAGGTATCCGGCGTCGAGGTTTTTTCTCTCCAGCCCTGCCGAAATTGAGGCTTTAAGCCATGCTTCTTCGATAAGTTTCTCTGGCTCTCGTTCGTAGTGTTCGCCAAATTTGGTTCTGCCAACTCCAATGATGGCTGGACAGGAACGTGTCATGAAAAAGTCCCGTTTTCCGCTTTTCTCAAACTTTGTTTAACGTTCCATGAAGGAGTTTATTAAGGCTTCTGTGTTTCACGACAAAGCACGTTTAGCCAACATGCGTCTCGGTTTCCGACATGAGAAATGGAAATATTTGACCGTCATAGAGGCTTTTCCGTTTTGAAACTATAAGTACATGTTCCCTTTTGAATAGGCAATGTTGGTGAGGATTGAGTCGTGATTCGCGCGGTTTTCTTTGATCTCGGCGACACGCTTGTAGCTGAAGAAGCGGTCGGCGGCAAGCATTTGTGGGAAGCGACGTTGACCAAGCTTCCCTATCTGGACGATGTTCTGACTGAGCTAAAACGGAAAGGTTACAAGCTTGGCATCATAACCAACACGATCACCTCACGTGAAGAGCATGTTCGCATGGCGCTGCGGAAAATAGACATAGAAAAGTATTTTGATTACATCGTAACGTCGGTCGACTTGGGACATGAGAAGCCTGACGAACGGATATTCATGACTGCCCTCAGGGCATTGAGAGTTAAACCGCATGAAGCTGTCATGGTTGGAAACAGAGTAGACGCTGATATTGTGGGCGGAAATCGAATGGGCATGAAGACTGTGTGGTTCAAGTGGAACAAGCGTTACAATGAGAGAATAACGTCGCCTGAAGAACAGCCTACACGCGTTATGAAATCATTGAGAGAGTTGCCTCAAATTCTCGAAGAGATCTAGGAATTTGGCATAGATTTTTAGGTTAAATCAGGATAAGAAATTTAGCGGAGCAATGAGTTTTGCGTCTCAAGGGGCTGAAGCCCGAAGAAAAAGTGAATATGACCATAGAGATGACCGACGCGATTGTGAAAATCTGCGCCGACGGTATACGGGATCAGAACCCGGAGTTCACTGAAGAGCAACTGCAAAAAGAGCTTGAGAAAAGAATCAACTGCCAAAAGCGTCGCCATCACGAGGTCTAGAAACTGAACGCCTTCGCAGACCTGATCGGTAGAATTATACGAAGTTTCAACTTAGCGGACACTGAGTACATGTTCACCGGCGCCGTGGCTGCAAGTTACTATGGCTTTCCCCGAACCACGATTGACATCGACATCGTTGTCAGGATCTCTTCTAAAAACCTGCAGTCTCAGGTTGCAGAACCGCTGAGAAACGCTGAGATTCTCGTTAATGAGCGTAAGCTCCTTGACGCTTTGAAGTCTGGCTACAGAATTGTCACCTTTAGAGACAAGAAGACCCATTATAAACTGGACTTAATATTGTCGGAGAGGAAGCTTGAAAGAAAATCTGGTACAGTCGCTGGTCTGCCAAGCTTCATTCAAACGCCAGAAGATCTGGTCTTATCTAAGCTTCGTATGATAAAGGCTACTATTTCGGGAGAGAAGTCTCAAAAGGACACAGGAGATGTTAAAGCGATACTGAAACATACTAAACTGGAACTGGGAAAACTCAAGAAAAGGGCGCAAAAGGAGAACACCTTGACTCTACTGAATGAACTTCTAAATCGGAGTAGTTGACACCTGTGGAAAGATGAAAGTAGTACGTAGGCGACCGTCTATCTTAACCGAATAATGCGCCTAAACCTTCGATCGCTGCCTCTTCTTTCTTCTTCTCTTCTTCCTCTTTCTTCTTCTTGTCCTCTGCTGATGTTGCTGGTTTAGTTTCTGCTGCTTGCGTTGGCGCTGCTGTGGCTGGTGCCGCGGCTGCAGGT
>Ga0315314_1001498_pt1 | contig 21026 bp, 18 predicted proteins | sample TDP9_MG_FD_203631 | JGI IMG/M metagenome (GOLD analysis project Ga0315314, IMG submission 203631) | Freshwater sediment microbial communities from Lake Towuti, South Sulawesi, Indonesia - TDP9 | ecosystem: Environmental > Aquatic > Freshwater > Lake > Sediment | place: Indonesia: South Sulawesi... | reverse complement strand
AGAGATTCTTCTTCCAATGTCCGGACGAGCTGAAAGACGCCGTCATGACGCAAGTCTCGCGTGTTCTGACGAATGAGAAAGGCATCAGAGAGGTCGCGACGCTCGACGGCGTGAGAGTGAACTTCAACGACGACAGCTGGATACTCGTCAGAAAGTCTGGAACAGAGGGAAAGATCAGAATCTACTGTGAAGGACGCTCGCCTAAGAGATTGAAGGAGCTCGTTCGCAAGTCATCTGTCCTTGTGAAGAAAGCGATCAAGACAGCGCAGAGAATGAATGCGAAACCCACATAGAACGCGCATACCAATGCAAGACTTTCATAGAAGAAACCCGCAGTTCCTATCTGCGAACCTGTAGACTCGATGCGAGGAGAACCTCGGGGAGCAGGGCGCCCATGCTTGAGTTGAAGTTCATACGTGAACACGCGGACATCGTAAGGGCAGACCTGAAGAGGCGTGGGAGCGACGAGAAACTCGGCTGGGTCGATGAGCTCCTGCAGCAGGACCAGAAATGGAGATCACTGCAGCTTCAAGCAAACGCTTTGAGACAACAGCGTAACAAGCTGACGGAACAGATCGCGAGGCTTCGAAAGGAAGGACGAGACGCATCGGAAATCGTGCGCGAGGCTGAAACGATTCCCGATAGGATCCGGGATTACGAGCAAGAGGCGGGTATGCTGCGCGAGAAGATTGACCAGACCCTGATGCAGCTTCCAAACATAATGCATGAGAGCGTCCCATCCGGAAGAGACGAGAACGATAACGTGGAAGTTCGAAGGTGGGGTGCGCCGCCAAAGTTTCCCTTCACGGTTCTCGATCATATCGATCTGGGGGTCAAACTTGGCCTGATCGACTTGGAAAGGGCCGCAAAGGTGGCCGGTGCCCGGTTCTACTATCTCAAGAACGAACTGGTTAGGCTCAACTATGCACTGATCAGCTACGCGCTCGATTTCATCGTACCGAAGGGCTACACGGTCATGCAGCCACCGTACCTTCTGAGAAGAGATGCGCTATCAGGCGCGGTTGCTCTGTCAGATTTTGAGGAAACGATCTACAAGATCGAAGGTGAAGATCTGTATCTACTCGCAACATCTGAGCATGCCCTGAACGCGTTTCATCTGGGAGAGATTCTCGACGGGAAGGCTTTGCCGCTCAGATACGGCGGAGTCAGTCCATGCTTCAGGAAAGAGGCTGGAGCTCACGGTAGAGATACAAAGGGAATATTCCGCGTTCATCAATTCGAAAAAGTGGAACAGTTCGTCTTCTGCAAACCAGAGCAGTCATGGAGCGAGCATGAAAAGCTGATCTCAAATGCTGAAGAAATCTTCCAAGCTCTGAAGCTCCCCTACAGGGTAGTCAACGTCTGCAGTGGCGATCTAGGGACGGTCGCAGCTAAGAAGTACGATCTTGAGGTTTGGCTGCCAGGCCAAGAAAAATACAGAGAAGCAGTGTCTTGCAGCAATTGCACTTCATATCAGGCTGTCAGGTCGAACGTTAGATACAGAGATAGGACAAGCGATCCGACCGAGTACGTCCATACGTTGAACAGTACTTTCGTCGCTACCGAAAGGACACTTGTGGCAATAATGGAGAACTGCCAACATGACGACGGCTCGATAGCCATCCCGGAAGTTCTCAGGCCCTACATGAACGGCCTAGACGTCATTCAAGCCAAGTAATTTGTGTCGTTTCTAACTGCATGCTCCCCAGCCGCACTCGGGACAGATGTAGCATCCTTCTTGAAAGACAACGAAGCTGTAGCATTGCGGGCATACATCTGGACGTCCCCCGTTCTGAGCTCGTCCCAAATAGAAGTTTTCTGAATCAGGGCTTGATATCGGCGCACCAACTGCTAGGACCTGCATGCGCTGTCTCATCCTTGTCGGCTGAGTTGGCGTTCCCCCCGACCGTTTCCCCGTCTTCTCCGGGCTTTCCCGTTTGTCAGTTCTTCCAGGCGTGACCAGTACTTGCCCTTTGATCGACGTGTCCCTGAAGACGGTCACGTCCTTGCATCCGAGCTTGTAGGCGAGCAGGTAGCTTTCTCGCATGTCGTCCACGGTGGCGTCAGCGGGGAAGTTGTTGGTCTTCGATATCGATGAGTCAACCCATTTCTGGAAGGCTGCCAGTGCTCGAATGTGAGCTTCGGGCGTAATGTCCATCGCCGTAACGTAGACACGCTTGATGTCGTTTGGGATGTACTGGATGCCCTGAACTGTGCCGCCTCTGTCGCTTACCTCTCTGATCAGTTCCTCGTCGTAGAGTGCCTGTGAACTCATTACCTTCTCGAAGACTGGGTCAACATAGTAGAAGCTCCCGACCTTCACATTCTTCTCGTAGACGAGGCTGTAGACAGGCTCGATTCCGCTGCTGCAACCCGCTATCATTGAGATGCTTCCGGTTGGAGCGATCACTGTCGTGTAGCTGTTTCTGAGTCCGGACTTGGCGATTTCCTGCACCACCTTGTCCCACGGAAGTCGCCAGCCGCTCTTCTGGTCGAATCCGCTGATCGGGAGTCGCCCTTCAGGGTAGAAGCTCCGGTCGAAGTATGGGAACGGTCCGCGTTCCTTCGCAAGTTGTATTGACGCCAGTTTGGAATGGTAGTTGACGAACTCCATGAGCTGTTCCATGAATTTCCTTGCATCCTCGGTGTTGTAGGGAATCTTCAGCTCGTAGAGGAGGTCTCCAAGGCCCATCACTCCCAAGCCGATCTTTCTAGTGGCTAGTGTCATCTCCTCGATTTCTTTGAGCGGAAACTTGTTCACATCAATGACGTTGTCAAGAAGTCGGGTGGCCAATTGAACTGTCTGCCCTAACGCATCCCAGTCAAACTCAACTTTGCCGTCCGCCTGCTCCTTGACGAAAGCCCAGACGTTGACGCTTCCCAGATTGCATGACTCGTTAGGATAGAGCAATACCTCGCCGCACGGGTTCGTCGTAACTATAGGCCCTAGCGATTTCAAGAACGGGTTGTACTTGTTCACGTGATCATAGAATATCACGCCTGGCTCCGCGCTCTCCCATGCTTGGAAGACAATCATGTCAAAGAGTCTGCGGGCGTTGGTTGTGCGTACAACTTCTTTCGTGCGAGGGTTCACGAGAGGATACGGCTTGTCTTTCTCATAGTGCTCCCAGAAGTCAGACATTATGAGAACGGAAAGGTTGAAGTTTCTCAGAGCGCGGTTGCCTTTCTTGGCAGTGATGAACTTCTCGATGTCAGGATGATTGCTGTTGAGTATCCCCATGTTAGCGCCGCGTCGAATCCCGCCTTGCTTAATGACTTCCGTCATTGTGTCAAAGAGCGTCATGAAACTGATCGGGCCTGACGCGATGCCCGAAGTGGAACTGACGTAGTCGCCCTCAGGTCTAAGCTTCGAGAAGTTGTAGCCCATTCCTCCTCCTGCCTGGAATACGATGGCTGTTTTCTTGAGAGCGTCCATGATGCTCTCGATGGAGTCCTCAACGTCAAGCACGAAGCAGGCGGATCCCATTCCAAGCACATTTCCAAAGTTTGCGACAGCCGGCGTGTTTGGCATGAAGCGTTTGGAGACCATAAGATCATAGAACGTTGTCGCTTCGGCCTCGTAATTGCTGAATTCTCCTTTCTGGAGGAGGCTAAGGAAATCGTGCCACCGTAGTTTCGCTCGGCCCTCGGCATTGAACCTGTCATACATTCGCTTGAGAGCTTCGAGGTGGAACCTATTGAGCGTATATTTCCCTATCGACAACTTGCCGTCGTTGGCGACAGGATCGAAATGCTCGGCTGGATGTTCAGGAGTCTTGCCTGAACGGTCATGCATTCTCTCATCGTAGAGAAGACTGGGCAGGCACGCGTGCACGGCAACTCTCACAAACAGTTCCTTAGGGGTCTCAATCAGCTTGCCATCAATGTCTCTTCTAAGGTACCTCGCCTTCAAGACCCTGAGCGCGTTCAGGTCGAAGCGCTTGTCGACTTCGTCGATCTCTTCTTTCTCGAGTATGCGCTGTTTCTCTTTCCTTATCTCCGCTCTCTTCTCTCTGTAGAGGATGTATGACTTCGCCGTCTTGGCCTGCCCGTTGTCCAGCAGTACCTTCTCGACAATGTCCTGCACCTCTTCCACTGTGGGAACGGCGCGTCCATCGAACCTTTCCTCGAGTATCTTGACAGCTTGGTCAGAGAGCCGCTGGGCTAGTGCCGTATCTTTCCTAATTGTCTGGGCGATTGCTCTGGATAGTGCGGATGTGATCTTGTTTTGGTCGAAGGCGACGAGCCGTCCGTCGCGTTTTCGAATCTGCCTAATCGTAGTTGACACGGGCTGGTTCGGGGTACCGGCTGGTTTTGTGCTCTCCTCTACCAAGGCATATTGCTCCAGAAATGTGAAGCAAGAGTAGTGCCGCGTTGTACGACTTTAATAGTTTTCGACAATTGTGTATATAATCCTGTACTAGGCTCCCCATGACCCTATTCGTCTGCGTCAACGGGCCCACCGCTCGTTCCGTTGCGGAATCACCAAGGATCGTTCATGCCCATGGAATCTTTCCGAAAAGGCTTTTATGGCTAGTCAGGTGCGCGCGAACTTCGGCCAATCCAATCGCTGATTTCTCCCGACGTCAGGACAACGGCGACTGGCTCGTTGCTTGCTTCAACCATCACGATGAGCACAGTTCTTTCTCAGAGCTAGTTGTTAGAACACACACTCGAGAGTCCGAGCCTAATCGGTACTCACTTTCACTGCTTCAGAGATCAATTCCTTTCCGTTGAAGACGAACGATTTAGTTTCGTCATTCGAAATCGAGTAGATCAAGTACGACACACCAGGATAGTTGGCCCGTGTCCTGTCAATCTCGGATGCGTCAGCCGACCAGAACGGGTGGCTGTGATAGAAGCCGACGACCTCCAGTCCATTCTGTTCCGCATATATGAAAGCCCGAAGCAAAGTCTCCGGATGGATCTCATACGTGGACTGGGAGGGCAGCTCGTTCTTGGCTGGCCATACTTCTGTTACCGATCGCTCGTTGCCAGTCGCGGTTCCAATCATTATTCCGCAAGCTTCGGTAGGATAGGACTCCTTGGAATGAGCGGAGATTTGCTTCAAGTGCCTCTCAGAGATCTTGAGAGTCATTCGGCAAGGTACCTTTGCTGACAAATCGTCGAAGAATAGTTGGCGCTGCCTTCACTCGCGCGCCTAGAGTTCGCCTTTCAAGAAGGCCTCGATGGTTGCCTTCCTGCACTTTGGGCAGATTCGCAAGTGATACCGTTCATTTGGTAGAGGCTGGTGGCACCACTCGCACTTCTTGAGCGGGCTCTCTTTGAGTTCGTGCAGTTCCTCTATCAGGAGCCTGGTCGCGTTGTCGTTCATCAAAGCGTTTTCTTCTCCTTCGATGGGTTGCGAAGTTTTCGCGTCAAGGTCTGTGAACGTGGTAAGCATCTTAAGAGGTTTAACAAGATTTATAAGCAAGCTTGCTTAACAATGTAAGCAAGTAATCAAGATATACAGGATAACTCTAGTGAGCTGTCACGCTTGGGTAACAATGCTGTCCTCATACGCGGCCTCGACAGGAGCCTCTACAACAGGGTAGTTGGCAGGGCCAAGGAGCAGGGCAAGAACGTTGCCGACCTCGTGAACGAGGCCATGCGAGCCTACCTGAACGAGGGAGCCGCGACAGTCCCCAACGTGTTCGATACCAAGAAGCTCGTCTTCACCGGATCAGTGAACCTGTCCAAGTCAGACATACTCGGACTTCATGACGAGCTAGGTCCTTTCCAGCTGGAGAACAGCGGCCAGCTAACACTTGACAAGGACGTTGACAAGGAAGCTTTCCACCGAATCGAAAGGATACACAATACTGGAAAACTCCGAGTACCGTCGAACGTTCATCACCTAGCCCTTCTCAAGGTAGGTCACGTCCACGGCGAAGTCGAAAAGTACTGACTTCTTCTACACATGCCCGTTTTTCACCAATGACCGTTTGAGAATTCCTCCGGCCAAATCCTACCAGTATCCTGACGCAAGGGTCTCGGAGACCTGATCGTCGCAGCTTGAGGTTCGCCTTCACTTCGACACGAATGGGTTGCCTTTGATGAAGAAGCGCCAGGGTCTCTCCAGACCGGCTCTGATCCCTACTCTGGCGCTGGATTCGATCTCTACGGGTTCCGGGATGTTGCTTTCTCTGATGAACAGCTTCCTTCCGATCGTAAGGTCATGGCCGTTCAAAGCTTTGGTCACGACAAAGGCCTGAGTGAGTCTAGCTGGGCCGTTTGTCAGTTCTCCGATTTCCTTCGTCCCGCGTTCCTTGATCATCCTCTTGGTGCCTTTCACCGGCTCCAAGGCACGAATCAACACGGCGCCGGGTTGGCCGGCGGGCTCGGTTGTGACATTGAGGCAGTAGTGCACGCCATAGGTGAAGTAGACGTATGCGTGTCCCGGATCGCCGAACATGACTAGGTTTCTTCTTGTCTGGCCCCTGTAGGCGTGGCTGGCTGGATCGTCGTATCCTCGGTAAGCCTCAACCTCAACAATAACCCCTTCCAGTGTGGTCGCGCCGATCCTTCTCACCAGAATCTTGCCGAGTAGTTCTCTTGCAACGGTCACCGTGTCTCTCTCGTAGAAAGACCTCTGAAGAGGAATGGACAAGACGCCGCCATGGGAAAAACTATGCATGTCTCGGTTTCACCTTGACGCTTGCATCAGACTAGCAGTTGCGGCGAGAGTATGTATCTGAAAGCGAAGTACAGGCTCCTCATTCGCAGGCGGAAGCTGAATTTTGTGCGCCCCAGTCTCTTGCGAAAACCCACGGGGGCTTCCTTCATCACGAGCCCTAGCGATCTTGCCTTCGAGAAGATCTCAAGTTCAATCTCGAACCCAGTGGAGCGCAGGTGCGGAAAAAGTCGCTCGACGGCGATCCTGCCAACTGCCCAGTAGCCTGTCTGGACATCGGTGAAGCTTCCTCCAAACCTCATCGATAGTAGCCATGAGACAATGCGGTTTGAAGCGAGCGTAATCAAGCCCATGGAACCGGGATCTTGCTTTCCTTTGGTCCTAGACCCCATCGCAATGTCAGCTTCGTTCTTCTTCACGATGTCAACCAACCCAGCCAAGTCACGTGGTATGTTGGTTCCGTCACCATCTATCATGCACAAAATGTCGCTGTCTTGAGATAGGAAGAACTTCATGCCAGTTCTGACGCCGCAGCCTTTTCCCGGCCCGAATTCTTGAAGAAGAACCGTGGCCCCGGCTGCTTCGGCAATTTCCCGAGTACGATCAGAGCTGTGACCGTCAACGATCACGATGTTAGGAAAGAGCGCGTATGCTTCCCTAACAAGCGATCCTATTGCTTCTTCCTCGTTCAGGGTTGGAATGATGAGCGTGACCCGCGGCTCGTGACTGGGTGTCTCAGCTGTCATTTCTTGCACGGTCAGCGCGTTTTTGCTGGAGTTCTCAGAGCGGTCACACTACTTTGTAGCTCTAGTAATTCCGACTCCCTCGACGATCATCTGAGGAAGATACACAGGAGTTGGGACTTCCCACCATTTGACCCATCTTCGTTTCTTGGAAAGCGCGGTGATTGACCGCAAGATGCGCGGCATATTGTCGCTGATGCGCAGACCTTTGAGTGATTGTTCGATTTTCCCATTCCTTATCCGGAAGGCACCGTCTCTGCAGATGGATGAGAAGTCACCTGTCTGATAGTTCTGGAAACGAGTGTACCAGCCGTTCGTGAGAAAGAGGCCATCATCAACTTTCTCAAGGAGTTCTTCTTCTCGGTGTTCTCCAGGTTCTACGATGACATTGAGGGCGACTGGAGCAATGCCCCAGGTTCCGCCGACATAGAAGGCGCTTCCGGTAAGGACACCGCCGTACTTGGCGACGCTGTAGGAACTGTGAAGGTAGGTCTTCAAGACGCCTTTTTCGATGATTGTGGTCTGCTGCGTCGGATAACCTTCCTCATCGAGCGAACAGGAGTTTATGCCCGCGGGCATGCGTCGGTCATCCACGAGTGTGAGTTTCTCAGAGGCAACCGTCTGACCCACTTTGCCTGCAAGAAATGAGAGGCCGAGATCTACGGAGTAGGCTGAGGCGAAGTCCGCCGTTCTGCCGAGGAATTGAGCCATTATCGTAGGTCCGAACAGAACTGTGTACTTGCCTTCCTCTCCGAAGACCGGGTTCTTCGCTTGGCGTGCAATCTTGCCCGCTTCCGCTCCGGCGCGTTTTGGATCAAAATCCTCAAGTCGGGTAGCACAGCTGTTCCCCTGGCCACTTGAATCATCATCGACGAAGGCTCGAATGGTGAGTTCAATGTTTGTTCCTTTATCTGTGCCTTCGGCTCCCGCAGATGTCTTCACGTATCTTTTCCATTGACTTGTGAGAACCATGCCAGATGACCGTCGAGCGCCTTCGGAAGAAGCAGCGTTGATCGTCTCTTGAGCAAGATCAACGAGCTCGTTTGTCATCTCAGGAATTCTATGATCGTACGTCAACGGAACCTGCTCGTAGCGGAACGGTCCTTTCGGAAGACTCGCTTCAACCTCGCCGGGTTTGGCGATGTCCATCGCCGCCTTGAGAGCATTCATGACTTCCTTCAATGCTTCGATGCTGGGATTCTCTACGCGAGCGCCAGCTCGTTTTCGCTCGAATATGATGTAGACGGTTGGGACTGTCTGATCCCACGATTGCGCAACTGTGATGGAGTTGTTGGCGAATCTTAGCATCTTTCGTTCTTCATGTGTGACGGATGCCGCAACTTCGCTCGCTCCGAGCTTGAGTCCGTATTCGACCGCTTCCTCTACGATCTGCTCTGGGTCCATTTTGCTAGCCTCCCAGCCTTACGTTTCTCAGTCGTATCGCGGGGCCTCCGTGCCATACAGGCGCGCCTTGGTCCGGTTCCCCCTTGCCGCATGTAGCCGCCTCGAATTCCACGTTTTTCCCGACGGCGTCAACGCTTCCGTATAGCCCTGGAGTGGTGATTTCTAGAACCGGGTTCCTGACAGGAACAGTGACTTTCCCGTCCTCGATGAGATACGCCTCGAGCCCTACGTACCTCTCATTGTAGCGTCTGTCGTCAATGTTCCATTCCATGAATGTCTTGATGTATACGCCTCTTCTCACATCATCAAGGAGTTCTGCGTCGTCATACTCTCCCGGGAGCATGAATGTGTTCGCCATTCTGATGATTGGTTCTCTGTCGTAGCTGACAGCCCTCGCTGCGCCGTTGCTGCCTACTCCCAACTCCGCACCGGTTTCGCGGTTATGAAGGAACCCGCTGATCCTTCCGGCTTTGATCAGTGTCCTCCTGCTTGCTCTCACACCCTCCTCATCATACAAGTAGAAGCCGTACGAGTTGGGAACGGTTGGGTCATCAACAATGTTGACCGCTTCGCTTCCAACCCTGTATCCGAGCATGTCCGGCCTAACGTAGGACTCTCCGGCTTGCGCGGCCTCCCTGCCGAGGATTCTATCAGCTTCCTGCGGATGTCCACACGACTCGTGGCATACGATGCCGGTCACTTCGGGCCCAAGGACCAAGTCCAGTTCCTCCCGAGGAGCCTGCTTACCTTCGCGGAGTATTCTGCCCAGAGTGGCTGCTTCTTCGGCCACAGATCCTTTGAGGTTCCATTCATCGAGGCGTTCCCATCCGCCAGTCTCGCCTCGGTGTCCGATCCTCTGAATCGTCCCCTTGCCAGGCTCGTGTGCGGTGATGAGGAATAACATGCTGATCCTAGAGGCAGTTCCGTGAATATTCGCGCCTTCGGTATTTGCGAAGTAACGTTCGCTGATGTTGTCGCCGAGAACTAGTATCCTTGAAGGTAGAGCCACCTTGACTGTATCGGGTTGAAGGGTCTTCTCGATTTCCTCAAGAATCGCGAACTTCTCTTCTGTCGACAAATCTGGGAGAGATTTCCGCGTTTCAGTCTTCCACTCAGCCTGTTCTGCTTTCCCTTGTGAGAGGCGGATCGGTTTGGAGAGGAGTCTCTTGGATGCCTTCGCTGTCCTGTACGCTGTTTCTACGGTCTTGTCCAGCGAGGTTTTTGATAGATCATTTGTGGACGCAAACGCCATTGCGCCGTCTACAAGGACTCGTACCGCGATTCCCTTCTCTCTGGCCAGCTGAACCGGCTCAGGTACTCCATTGTTGAGGGTGACTGCGCTCCCGGAGTCGACGTGAAGCCTTGCTTCGGCATACTGAACTCCTCTGGCGGAGGCAGACTCGACTGCGTAGTGGACTAGATCTTCCGTCAAGCGGATCAGTCTCTGATCAGTGTTGGAGTGGCACATGCAGTTCAAATACACTTATACAATTGTCGCGCGCGGTACTGCCTCACTGCGTTAGGGACTGTCTAACTTGGAGATAGGCAAGACCCTTCACATGGGTAGGCTGCTTCGTCCCTCCACGCATCGTAGCGTGATCATCGCCGTAGACCACGGCAACTACGCCGGACCTGTCAGAGGGCTCGAAGACCCCGTGAAAGTCATCAAACTGGCCATTGAAGGAGGGGCAGATGCAGTAATCGCGAATCCCGGAACCATACGCAACGCCGCAAGCATCCTAGCCGGCAAGATTGGTGTGATAGCAAGGATTGACGGCGCGCATACGGTTCTCAACCCTGACAAGGGGCAGCATAACACGATCACGAATACTGTAGAGTCCGTGGCCGCAATGGGGGTCGATGCCGTCGTCGCGATGGGATACGTCGGGACGAAGCGAGAGACCGAAAGCCTGACCGGGCTCGGGCTAATTGCCTCCGCGTGTCAAATGAATGGTCTTGTGCTTGTCGCTGAAATGTTGCCGTCAAATGATCTGCCGAAGCCTTCACACTCACAAGAATACGTTAGCCTAGCATCACGTTTGGGCTCTGAGCTTGGCGCGGACCTCATCAAGACCCTCTATACGGGCAGTGTTGACTCGTTCCGAGCAGTCGTTGAAGGCTGCCTCAGCCCTGTGGTCGTGGCTGGAGGGCCCAAGATGGAATCGGAAATGGACGCACTTCGAGTGGCCGAGGACGCCGTCAGAGCCGGAGGCGTCGGAGTGGCGTTCGGAAGAAACGTCTGGCAGTCACAGAACCCGCTTGGAATCATTCAAGCGTTGGTCGAGATCGTTCACGATCAGAAGTCTTCATCTGAGGCCGTCAAGAGCCTGAGGTAGGCGTACCGTTTGGAGACGGAAGCCGCTCGGCTGCACAAGCCGCTCGATGTCAAGGTTGAGAAAGTTCAGCTGCCGGATCCAGGCGCACGAGATGTCCTCGCCAAGATCGAAGCATGTGGAGTTTGTCCGTTCGATGTCAGACTCTACAAGGGCCTGTCGACTGCGACGTATCCGAAGATCCTGGGGCACGAGATGGCGGGCACTGTCCTTGAGACAGGCCAAGATGTGACAGGCTTCGAGAAAGGCGACAAAGTAGTAGTCGAGCCAGCCGTCAGATGCAATCACTGCTTCTACTGCCTGAGAGGGCAGCACAATCTCTGCCTGAACACGAAGTGGCCGTTCGGAGGTTTCGCGAAGCACATCGTCGCTCCAGAGACCAGTCTTCACAAGTTCACCGCGATCTCTACGCTGGAAGCTTCCTTCACGGAGCCGCTTTCATGTTGTCTCAACGGAATGATGCGAGCCGACCTAGAGCCAGGCTCGGATGTCGCGATCATAGGCGATGGCCCCATCGGTCTGCTTCACCTGCAGCTGGCCTACGCTCTTGGCGCAGCCAGAGTGATCGTTACCGGCATGATAGATCAGAGACTAGAACGCGCAAGAAAGCTCGGAGCAGTCACGGCTCTGAACGCGGCGAAAGGAGACGCCGCAGGAGAGGTGAAGAAGCAGTTCGAGAATCTTGGCGCGGATGTCGTAGTTGTTGCTGTTGGATCTGCCGGAGCCTTGCAAGAAGCGGTCAAGATGGTGAAGAAAGGTGGAAGGATCATTCAATTCGCGGGAATCTACCCGGAAGTTGACGTGCCACTGGGCGCTAGGTTCATTCACTACTCTGAGGTCTGGTTGACCGGAAGCTCGGACAGTACACCGTTCCAATTCGCGCGTTCGTTGAAGTTGCTGGAATTCGGCCGAGTCAAGGTCTCGGATTTCGTCACTCACGAGTATGGGCTTGCTGATGCCGTCAAAGGCATCGAGACCTCGGCCAACCTTTCAGGCTTCAAGGTCATGATCAGACCCTGGAGCTAGCGTTCGACAGTGCTCGCCCGGACGTGCTGTCGCTCGTACGCAAGTTTGCCTCTAATGAAGACGGCTCTTATGTTCTGTACGCCTGCTCTGAGAACCAGCGAGGCCACTGGGTCCTTGGAATGTCTCAGGTTGAGATCTGTGCCGTCGATGAGCACAATGTCCGCAGACTTCCCAACCTCGATTGAGCCGATCTCGCCCTCCATCCCGAGAGCTTTTGCACCGTTGATCGTCGCCATCTTGAGCACGTCTGCGGGTCTGGGATCTCTGGGATCGCGTTCGATCGCCCTAACCATCCTCGAAACGTAGTCCATCTCGCGAAAGACATCCGGCGGATTAAGCATCACATTGTCTGTTCCAAGCGCTATCGTGAGGCCTGCGCGAGCCATGCGCACTATAGGCGGGAACCCAACGCCCAAGATCGAGTTCGCTCTCGGACATGCCACAACAGCAACTCGATTCTGAGCGACAATATCGATGTCATCGTCGCCAGCGTTCGTCATGTGCACCACAAAACTTGGGCCGAAGCATCTCACGACTCGTTGGACATCGGTCATGCCTGTGCGTCTCTTGGATTTCTCGATGCTCTCCCTTGCTTCAGCAACATGTATGGCTCTGAGCTTGCCATTCGCACGGGCCAGATCGCTGAGCTGCGCCATTGCCGGATCGGTGAGATCGTTTGCGCTGCTCGTCGAGATTCCCTGGGCGCGGAGAAGTACTTCCTTTGCTTCCTTGAATGCGTGATCGGGCAGTGGTGAAGTGTTGTCATCCAACATATTACTTGTGAATGGTATTTTGGAGAGACGTCCAAGGATCACAGGTCCGATCAGCAGATCGCTGGTTGCTTCCAAGAGTAGCTGGACTCCGTGCAATCCGTCTTCTCTGAAGTCCGCGAATGTAGTGATACCTGAGGCCATCATGTCTCTGAGTGATTCGCGCATTGCTGTCACGAGTTCCGCATCCGAGGTTGACTGCAGTATCTGATGCTTCAACCCCTGGTGTGGGCTCACAACTTCTGTTATCGGAAGCCCCACTCCAACTTCTTTTGCCACTGAATCCCCAATGTGGGTATGCGCGTTTACGAAGCCGGGGATGGCAATCAATCCTTCACAGTTCCTCTCGTCGTTGGCAGGGCTGTTGCCTCCCTTGCCAACTCTAGAAATGCGTCCGTCCTGAATTTCGAGGAATCCTTTCTGGATAAACTCCATGTCCGGCCCTGCGAGAATGCTGAGGTTCTTCAGAAGCATGCTCTCAGATCCGCGGACAAGCTCAGATCGCGTCAACTCGATTAGACCTCATCTCTTGCATGATCCGCAGTGAGGATCCGGCCAGCGGGAGCGCCCTACGGTTTCGTTTTCGCAAACTCGCGCACTTTCTGACACAGTCGCGTGATGCTTGAATCGAGCAGGTGCGCGCCTTTCTGCGCGGTCGCTTTGCTTGCGTCTCCTAAGACTCCGCTCTTGGACACATCGCGCGTAAACCACGAGAATGCGCTCAGTCCTGAGCCTTCAAGCTCAAAATACCGGAGCGTCTTCAGCCGCGTCCGCTCATCCTCCTTTGGAGCAGCAGTTCTTACCAGGTCGTTGAACAAGTTCATCATGAGGGATGTCTCGGCTTCTGCGGCATGAATCTCCTTACTCTTGCTGTCTCTGATCTGCGAGTATGTGTCTTCGACGAGACGCCAGAGATCAATAACCGCAACCTGGGCCCCGGTTTTTCTCCTGAGTTCGAAGACCATGGCATTGAGCACCGACGTGTTTCCTCCATGTCCGTTGAAGATGATGATCTTCGTCAAGCCTGTACGGCTGAGGCTACGGCATAGATCTTCCATTAGAGCCGAGAACGTGGAAATGCTTAGCGAGATTGTGAATGGAAAATCCATGTGCTCTTCTGAGCAACCGAAGTTGACCACGGGCAGAACAACAATCGGAATTTCTTCTCTGAGCGCTTCCGCCGTGCGTCTGGAGAACTCCGCGGCGAGCAATGCGTCTGTTGAGTACGGTAGGTGAGGCCCGTGTTGCTCGCACGAGCCTACGGGGATGATCGCCGTCGTTTTTCTCCGTGGCAACGGTCGAAGATCCGTGAGTGTGCTTTGTCCGAGGATCATTTCAGCGAGAGCTCCACCAAAGTCTAGGGCCTAGGCTGGATATTGCTTGTTTGCTCAGCCATGAGACGACTGCGTGCCAAGTCCTCGAAGTGCTGCTTGACGGAAGGGTAGAGGCTCTTGTAGAGAGCATAGTAGTTGTCGTAGGCTCGACGATTTGACGGGTTAGGCTCGAACCGGTCCTTCACCTTGACTATGCGATCTGAGGCGTCAACGAAGCTTCTGAAAACCTTGATGCCGTATCCGGCGATCATCGCCGAACCCAGCGGTTCCGTCGGCTCATTCATCAAGGAAAGAACGGGCACATCCAGGACATCTGCTTTTGTCTGATTCCAGAGCGCGCTCCTAGATTGACCTCCGACGCTTCGTATTTCCTTGACGACTCCGCCGAGTTCTTCAATGACTTCTTTCACGTGTCTAACGCTGTAGGCGACGCTTTCCATCACCGCCTTGACCAGATGCGCCTTCGTATGGTCTAGAGCGAGCCCGAAAATCACTCCACGCGCGTTTGTATCCCATATCGGGCTCCGTTCTCCAGCGAAGTATGGTAGAACGACTAGCCCTGAGGAGCCTACTGGAACTCGCGACGCTTGACCAGCAAGAATCTCGTAGACATCTACTCCCGACCTTTTTGCTTCGCTAACCTCTGACTGGCAGAAGTTGTTACGGAACCATCTCAGTACTGCGCCTGTCGTCGACATGAGACCGCTGATATTCCATCTATCGGGGACTATGTGCTCGGTTGACAGTATGCGGTTCTGAGGATCCTGCAAGGATGTTGGCCAGCAGAGATCGAAACCCTGAGAAGTGCCGCCGTGATCTAAAGCGACCTCCGGCCGCACAACTCCCGCTCCCAGAAGGTCGTGCGCAAAATCCGTCACGCCTTGCACTATCGCCGTATCCGTGGCAAGTCCTGTCTCTTTCGCAGCTTCTAGAGTAGGAGTGCCTATGACTTCTCCGACGAGTGTAGGTTTCGGCAGTCTGTCCACATCTACGTCTACGGCTCTTAGGTGATCTGGACTCCAGTAAGGAATGCTCCACCAAGGAGTGTAGTTGGGTCTCAGGACGCCTGCTGTCGGTTGTCCGGTCAGTTTGAAAGTGATGAACCCATAGGCATCGAGGAACTTGTATGTCCTGTCGTAGATGTCGCGTCGATGATTCTTCAGCCAGAGAATCTTCGCTTCAAGCAGATACGCGTCGACTTTGTCTCCAGTAGTCTTGCTGATCGCTGCAGCTTCGTCTGCAGCTCGTCTATCCATCCAAATCAACGAATCAAAGAGTGGGCTGCCTTCGCGGCTGACTGTAACAAGAGAAGGACCTTGACCTCCAATACAGATCGAGCTTATCGAGTTCGGTTCGAACTTGCCATATGTCTGGTCGAGCAGGGCCTTGAATGCAGACCACCAGTCTTGCGGATCGGCCTGCGCGGTGTTCCCCTCGATCTTCACTGGAGGCAGATCGACAGATGTCTGAAAGAGAACATTTCCCTGGTGGTCCAGTACGGTTCCTTTCACGCTTGCCGTTCCAACATCGACGCCAAGAAGAACATCGTTCAACGAGAGAGACTCCTCTACCTCTTCAGTTGCCTTTCTATTTACTACGTGGGACTCGGTCATCTTCCGGGAAGCTATAAATACGGTTGGCGAAGCACCTTCCCCTCACGAAAACCTCAAAGTGATTCACCTTGGCAAAGGCGCGAGGTAGGAACGTAGTTCTGGCTGGTGTTGCAGTTGTCAGCGTCATCGTCGGTGCACTGATCAACTTTGCGATCGACACGCCATCCGCTGCTTGGGGAGCAAGCAACTCACCCGTAAGGCAGGGCCTATTCTACATGAACGCGATTCTGATCTACGTCATACCGGCAATCATGGGAATGCTGATGTTTGCGAAGCGGCGAGAATGGCTTGCTCAACCGGGTAAGTACGTTGAGACCGGCAGGTATTCGCTCTTTTCGCCCTATGCGCTTACTGCTTCAGCAGTCGTAGCAGCTGTTGCTGTCGTTGCAGGTCTTCCTGGGCCTATCAATATTGACACGGTTGCGCTCGTGACGGCATTTGCAGCGGTCTTCTTCGGTCCGGCAGTAGCTTTCCTTGCTACTTTCGTGGCGTTCATTCTACGATACTTGCTCGGACTGGCACCTTGGGTGGCGACTCCCAACATCACAGTTGCGTATGCTCTGATGGACGGAGGAATATGGGCCGTCAGCGCGACGCTCTTCTGGTTCATAGTCAGAGGATTCAAGCTGAAAGGATCAGCGAAGACGATCGCCACAATGGTCATGGCATTTGTTTTCATGGCAATACACTTCAGCGGATGGGTCATAGTGAACTACTTCACCAACAATCCATACCCTGCAGCAATCGGCAACTTGGCATGGGCGATTGGCCCAACAGGTTTCGTCATCTCAAGCTTCGTGGCACAGTTCATGGGAACGCTCATCGGAGCGTTCTACTACGACTCACGGCTCGTGCAAGCTAAATAGCCAGCCACCTCCCTCCTTTTTCTTTCAGCGGTGCTACTAGTTGGCCCTGATAGAATTCCGAGACGTAACCTTCACTCATCTACACAAGAAGAACCCGGCGCTCAACGGCATTAATCTCACAATTGACGAGAAGGAATTCGTAGCCCTCCTAGGGCCGCTAGGCGCCGGGAAGTCTACGCTACTCTACAGTCTGAATGGTGTCGTGCCCCACCTTCTCCCGGGCCACTTGAAAGGAGACATACTCGTCGACGGCAAGAACACAAAGGATCACGATGTTGCCGAACTTGTCACAACCGTCGGGCTAGTGATCGACGATCCAACTGTACAGGTCTTCAATCTCACTGTGATAGACGATGTCGAATTCGGGCCGCTGAACGTTGGGGTTCCCCTTGAAGAAATTCCGGCCCGATCCGAGTATAGCCTCTCTGCCAGCAGGCTGAAAGGTCTCGAAACGCGTCATCCCAAAGAACTGTCCGGCGGTCAACAGCAAGCGCTGAGCTTGGCCGGGGTTCTCGCGATGAGACCGAAGGTGCTCGGTCTTGACGAACCGATCTCGATGCTTGATCCCATAGGAAAGAACATGATGCTGCAAGCTGTTCGCGACATCAACGAGAAGTTCGGAGCAACTTGCATAATCGCTGAATCCGGCGCAGACTTGGAAGACGTGATGAATCTTGTCGACCGCGTGATCGTGATGGATGAAGGGCGCATCTTGGCCCAAGGTGATCCAAGAGTTGCCGTTGATGACGGGTTGCTGGAGAAAGTAGGCGTCGGAATGCCCCAAGTATCGCTTCTGTTTCGCGAACTCAAGAAGAAGGTTCCTGACATTGAGATTCCAGCAAGACTCGATGATGCGATAAGTCTGCTTTCGAGCTACCTCGACAAAGGCATCATAAAGGTGCGGAAGCCTCGCGCAACGAAGGCTCAATCCGCGGATGTGGCAAAGTCAGAGCCGTACGTGGATGTCAAGAATCTGACGTTCATCTATCCTGGAGCGGTCAGAGCTCTCGATGATGTGAGTCTTCAACTGCGACAGGGCGAATTGACAGGCATAATCGGACAGAACGGGTCTGGGAAGTCGACGTTGGCCCAGTGCGTCGTGGGCGTCTACAAGCCCTCTAGCCCAGACGCAAAGATCCGAGTTGACGACGTGGATGTCGTGAAGTCCTCGATAAAGGAGATCGTCACTAAAGTCAACTACGTTTTCCAGAATCCCGACTACATGCTCTTCAGCAAGGACGTGAACGAAGAGGTCAGTTTCGGCCTCAGGATGCTCGAATATCCCAAAGAAAAGATAAACGACATCGTAGACGAGACACTCAAACTCCTCGGCCTCAAAGAATACAAGGATACTTTGATCAACGATCTTCCACGCTACCTCAGAACCCTTGTGGGATTAGCAAGCGTCTTAGTCCTTAGACCGAACATTTTGATCATCGATGAACCCACGAACGGTTTAGACCGGAGAGAGTCGCTCAGACTCCTGAAGTACCTGAGAGAACTTCAAGGCAAAGGGCTCACATTCGCCATAATCACTCACGACATGAAACTGGTCTCAGAATTCTGCGACCGCGTGGTAGTCATGAATGAAGGTAGAATACTTCTCGATGGGAAGCCAGCTGAGGTGTTCTCGTCTCAGGATCAGCTACGCCAAGCCTCGCTCAAGCCTCCACAGATAGCTCAGCTAGCGCAGGCCTTGGCATCGCATGGCCTCTCGGCAGCTACTTTGAGTGTGGATGACTTCATGGAACAGCTGGATGTGGGAGGTCGCTAGCGGGTTGCCAACGTGGTTCGAACATGAACCCCGCAACACATTCATACATAGGCTGAACCCGCTCAGCCGAGTTGTTCTTCTCTTCTCCGTCCTGTTCCTGATGAGCTTCTACTATGATCCGTACTATGTCGCACTCATGGGCATAGTAGCGGCCGGCATCTACTTGGTCGCTCGCGTGCCGAAGAAATGGATCCTGATCACGATCCCCGTGATGTTTTACCGATTCTGGGAGTTCCTGATAGTTGGGTTGGGTCAGTACGATCCATCCCTCTTCAAGGTGTGGCCTCAAGAGTTCGTCTCCCGAGTCCTATTCGTGGTACCGATACCATTCGTAGGGAACATCCCCATGATCTACGGGGCAGTAATGTGGACGTTCGCCCAAACATTCCACATAGTAATCGGGGCAGCAGTCACTCTTACTCTTGTTTACAGTACTTCTCTGAACGACTACATCAGGCTCATGCGGAGATTCAAGTTCCCATATCAGATAATCTATGTCGTTACTGTGGCGCTGAAGTTTGTTCCTGACATCTTCAGAAGCTATTCGACTATCGTGAAGGCGCAGAGACTCAGAGGCTGGGAAGTCAAGACAAGAAATCCAATCAAGGCAATACGTCTGGCAATCCCTCTAGTGACTCCTCTGTCAAGGCAGATAATGTTCTACGTCGACCGCCTGACAATCAGTTCTCAGATCAGAGGATTCGGGGCAACCAAAGTGCACTATGAAGTTAAGCTCGGATTGAAGCCAGTAGACATCGCAACGATAGTCGTTGTCGCTTCATTAGTCGCTGTCGCCATGTACATGCTCATATTCTACAACGCCGGAATACTCTGAATTTGGCCGCGCGGCTCACACATCAAGAATCTCAGATTCTCTGAGAACACTGCAAACGCGACGGGACTCTCTGGATCGGTCAGAACCCTTTGCCTGGCTTGACAAAGCGTCCCCAACCTTCAGATCCCACGACCTGACCGTCCTCTGCCACAACGTGGCCTCTCACGATCGTCACAACCGGAGCGCCCCTGAGTTTCCAACCGTCAAACGGAGAGAAATCGCCCGCGCACTCGAATCGCTCACTGTTGATCTTGTGTCGGAGTTTCATATCCACAATGGTCAGGTCCGCATCTGACCCTCGTCTGATTGCTCCCTTTCGGGGGTAGAGACCGAAGATTCTCGCCGGTGCCTCAGAGACCAGCTGGACCAGTCTCCGCAGAGTGATCCTTGATCTGTTGACGCCTTCGCTCAGAAGTAGCGGCATCGTCGTCTCAAGTCCAGGGATTCCAGGTGGAGTTGCCCAGACCGATCTTGCGCCTCTCTCCTTGTCCTTTCTGTAGTACGCGCAATGGTCTGATGCGATAAGGTCGATCGTTCGATCGTTCAAGCCCTTCCAGAGGGCCCGCAAGTCCGCGTTCTTCTTGATCGGCGGTGTAACGATCATGAGGTGACGATATTTCCTATAATCCTTCGCAGAAAGAAGTAAGTAATGAGGGCATGTCTCAGCGGTGACCCTGACGCCCGCAGCCTTTGCCGTCCTTGCGACTTCAACACCTGCTTTTGATGTCAGATGCGCGAGGTGCAGTCGATTACGACAGAGCGAAGCGTACAATGTTACTCTGCGAGCTGCTTCTTCCTCAACTATGCTGGGACGGAATTCACTGAAGGCAGCAGAATCGGCTCTACCTCTCTCGTGAGCGAGACGAGCGTAGTAATCGATGAGTTCTTGGTTTTCAGCGTGGACCACGGCTACAGAATCAGCCGACTTGATGCATCGGAACGCTTCTAGGAGAACGTTTTCCGCCACATATCCGGGTCCACCTGTAATCATCTTGAAGCCGACGGCTCCGCGCCGAGCCAGACTTGGAATGGCTTTTGCGTGGCTTAGTTTCTCGATCTCGCCTCCGTAGAGGCCAAAGTTGACGTAGGCTTCCCTTTGGGCAAGAGCACGCTTCTTCTCGAAGCGTTGCACTGAAGTGCTTGCGTACGGGTCCTCTGATGGCATGTCCAGTAGTGTGGTGACGCCTCCGAGGGCAGCGGCTCTTGTTCCTGATCCGAAGGTCTCCCTCAACCAACCCGGACTGAAGATGTGAACGTGTGCATCGATGACGCCGGGCAGAACGATCTTGCCCCGGCAATCGATCGTCTTTGCCGCCTTCGGCACTCGAGCAGTCTTGGAAATGGAGACGATCTTCCCGTCGTCGATTGCGACTCCCGCTTCAAGAAGGCCTCTCTCCGTTGCGAGTCTTCCGCCCTTTACAATAAGGTCTACGACTGCCAAGAACAGCTGTCACCAGTTCTGTTCGCTTGACGACGGTCCGCATTGCGCCATCTTGTTGTTTGGGTGTAATAACTGCTGCGTGGTTTCGTTCCCTTGCGAGGGCGTTTGAAAACATCTAAATTGCATCTTGGCTTAGCAACATGAACAACGAACACGGGAATGATTCATTCTTGAAACCCATTGGCCTCTATTTCACAGAGAGGTTCCCAATCTGGAAGGAGATAGAGTACTGCAAGCGCGCCGAAGAGAAGGG
>Ga0315314_1001497_pt1 | contig 21047 bp, 23 predicted proteins | sample TDP9_MG_FD_203631 | JGI IMG/M metagenome (GOLD analysis project Ga0315314, IMG submission 203631) | Freshwater sediment microbial communities from Lake Towuti, South Sulawesi, Indonesia - TDP9 | ecosystem: Environmental > Aquatic > Freshwater > Lake > Sediment | place: Indonesia: South Sulawesi... | reverse complement strand
AATCGCAACGTCTTTCATTAGAAATCTTCTTCTCATCTCACTTCACCCTTCAATCGCTGCCAAGATAAGCCCGATCGCCATAGCTATCACTACTCCAATCCACCCGTGCTCTCCTCCTCCTGCAAGAGATACCAATACCATAGCTAGAAGATTGGTTCCCACCGCTATGCGAACCCGAGTGAGAAACTTTTCAAGAGAAGACTTCATCGTCTTCATCATCCACTCGTTATCTCTGCTGTTTGCACGGAATGCTGATGGTATATTGTGAATGCTATCAAGAACCACAGCGGGGAGAAAATCTTCTCTATGATCTGGGATATGATGCTTGTGGGGGTTAGGGAGCCGACTAGAGGCGGAACAGTTACACCGATTACTGCGGGGAAACTATTGACGAGCGTTGCGATCGCCGACACGATAAGGAAAAGCACGATGAAACCGACGAAGACTCTTCCGCTCTTCCTTATGGTTTTTAACCCGAGGTCTAGGGAGGTTCCTATACCCTTATCATCTAGGATGGCTGGCGCAAGCCAGATGTAGAAGAAGGATTGGGCTACCGTCATGATCAACGCCGTAATTAAGGTCATCGTCCAGTCCATGTACGCTGTTTGGGGAGTGGGTGTAATAGGGGGCGTAATGACGCCTTCAGGCGTTATTATCTTGGGTAGGATGGTCAAGGCGTAGGCGACCATCACGATCATGAAGAGTACGAACACGATGCCCAGAAAGACTAAGCCTATTCCTAAAACCCTGAAGAAGTATTTTCTAATGCCTGCACCCCAATCAGCCAGCCTAGTCTTACCTTCCGTTACCACCTTCCCAGACATGTTTGCTTGGCCCAAGATGACTAGGAAGCTGACTACCGATAACAAGAATAGCACTTCAAACCCCGTCATCAAAAGACTAAGCGTTATAGTGGGAAAACCTTCACGGGGGACGGCGACGACTCTGGAGAGGATCACTGGAATCAAAATAGAGACGATGAGCGCAACTAAAGGAGGCATGAAAAGTATAGGGTTCGCCTTATACCCAGCTAAACTCCTTCTAGCAGTCTCAAATAATCCCGCCTTAATCACTCCTTTCTCTTCCATCTCAATTATTTCTTAAACTTTCCAAGAGAAAACTTTGCCATCGTATTCGTCTCCTCAAACTATTGTTATTTGGAATCCATCACGAATCGTTCGAATCTACTTTTGAGAAGTCACTGTGAGATCGAACGATCTCTCAGTAACGTATGAGCCTACGCTAATCTTCGCGATCATCTTGTAAGTGCCCTCAGGAACATCCGCAGCCGCGGTTAAGGTCAACATGATGAGGCTTCCATATTTCGGCGCGGGCACTACCTTAAGAGGGTCTGATATGAACTTGGCGCCTATGCCTGGAGGTAGGGAACCGGAGTCGTGACTAAGGTCAATTTTAACTTGGACGGTTGGATCAGGGGTCCCCTTATCGATGTCGAACATAATGTATACCGTTTCGCCGGGTTTAACCGCTATCGTGGGTGTGAGCTCCGGTGGAGGTGTACCTATAGGCGTGGGCTGAGGCGCCCCGGGCGTCGGTGCGATGACGCGGAAAGCGTATGAAGGTGTGTAGGGGTAGATGAGAAGCTCGAAGAAGGACATACCGATGCTTCCTCCCCACTCTTCTATGCGAGCCTCTATACCCGTACCGTAAAAGGCGGTAGGTGCACCTAGGTCCACCTCTATTCTTAGGATTGAGTTTAATCTTGCTCCTGCTTTCAAATTCAAAGTTGATGGGGAGAAGCTGTATCTGACTCCCTCAAACTTCGGGTTCTCTCCGGCTAACTCTATGTCTAGGGATACTGTATAATTCTCATCACCTGTTGAAATCAATGTTATCGGTATCGAGCCAGATCCGCCCGGTGGCAGAACCAGGACTGGGAAGAGGCTTCCTTGAAACTCCATCTCAGTTACGTTGAAGCCTTTCAATGAGGCGAAGTCAGCGCTCATGTTAAGTTTTGGAAGTGGAGTTGGACCAGATGTCGGTGTTGGGGGTGCTGGTGTAGGCGTTGGCATTGGCGTAGATGTTGGAGTGGGAGGCGTTGCCAAATAGACTGCGAGAGCAGTAATCACGATAGCTAGAAGAATGACTGTGAGTGCTACCCGAAGCCGAGTGAGAAACTTCACGACTAATCAAGAAGTTTACAGAACCATCACCAATTTAAACATATCAACCGATATCTCTCCCCAAGATAGCCTCTGCTATGCGAGAAAATTCAAAGAACAACCCGGTTAAGCCTCAAAGTCGCCCTTCTCTATGTCGAAGCTCTCGTCGAGACGTGGTAGATTCCGAATGTAATCTCGTTGCCCAAAGCCTGAGAGCCTTCTGGTCTTCAGAAAACGTAGATGAATCCCCTAAAATGGAGGGGAGTTCATGCAGAAGTAGCTCAGCAGGTTTTTATCCAGCTTTGAAACAGTCATTTCTGATAGCCATGCTCGAGCGAAAGCTAGGAAGACCAAGTGCTCTTCACTTCGTTGTTTCAGGTCTGACCGCAGTTTCTTGGCTGGCCTTGGGGATATACGAAGGCCTATTTGTTCGCTTCACAAACTCAATCCTACCGCTAGGTCTTGGCGCAGTGTTTTTGTATGACCTATTGTATATGGTTCGAGCGCGGCTTTTTTCGTCGATGTGGCTCAGATGGAATAAGCCCAACATTATGCTTGTCATCGGACTGCTTCTGGCTGGTCTAGGAACCGGTCTACTCGTGGGGCTGCAAACTGCACTGCGCTAAGGGCTCGATGAGGCACTTGGGGTTACGCGCGTGGATTCTCACGGAAATATCCATGTAGTCAGATAGAAGAAGAATACTATGACGCCAAGAATTAGCGCGTGATACTGATGCCCTTTACGCCTTTTCATTTGGGTCCAGGGTTGCTGTTTGGTTTGCTTCTCCTACGCCACGTCGATTTCCCCACATTCCTAGTGGCCAGTGTCATCGTGGATATTGAGCCATTTCTCGTTCTGACCTCAAACCTAAACTATCCGCTCCACGGTTTCCTTCACTCTTTCTTGGGAGGAACTCTCCTCGCATTTCTCCTCGCAGCGGCAATGAGCAAGGTGAGGAGCTCTCTTTCGCCTTTGATGTCTTTTTTCAAGCTTGAACAGAAGCTATCATTCAAAAGTGTCCTTTCAGCATCTCTCTTCAGCGTCTACCTACACATACTCATGGATTCACCCTTATACTCGGACATAAGGCCGTTCTACCCCTTTGACTTCAATCCCTTCTTTAGCGATAGTATGTCCATCAGCTTCGATATCTACACATTATGCATCCTGTCATTCATTGGTGGAGCAGTCATATACGCGATTTTCATAGTTAAAGAAGAAATAGAACCTGAAAAAGTCATTAAGAAGATTGTCAAGCTTGCGGCAGCCATATGAACAGTAACACGCTGCTAAGCTGGCTTCATGAGGATGCCATAGAGCATCCAAAGAACTATCAATGCTAGCAATATGAGATGAAATACATAATCAGGAAAATTGACTCGTGTCAGCCAATGCCTTCTTCTTTCAACGTCGGTTTGGGTTATCGGTTGATAATCAATTCCATATCTTTCTCTCAGCGCCGCTTCAATGTCCTTCATTCGGTCGACGCAGACCCTGTTTACACTATTATTTCTCAAGTAAAGTACCCACCAAGCTAAATAACCGAAGATTGATGCAGATGCTAGAAATAGAGACGGAAATTTGGCGGTTACAGCGTAGGCAAAAATCAGAAAACTGATTGGAACAAAGAACCCGCCCATAGCCCATGTATTTCGGTTTCTTTGAGACACGTATCCCCAAAGAAACTGGTGTTCTCTCAACATTGACTTTATATCTAGTTTGAGTTTATCCTGCTCACTAATCAAGTCTATATGACCCAGCTCTCAGTTCAAGCCAGTCAGCAAAGGAAGCCTTAAGGCTATGATTCATTCTCCCTTCCAAAGCTATAAATCGACCTAGATCTGGAAAAGAGAATAGTCTACATCAACATGGCAGAAAGATTGCCCTTATTGCACTCAAGAAGAAATTGACTGGAATTTTTCCGCTAAACGAAGCCTTAGACAATGAGTCTTATTGAGGATGTTGGAAAGACTCTCATTGAAGTCTACAATTCCCTGTGAGATCAGGTAGACAAGATCCATGACTTAGTTTGGTCGCTCACATCATTCTTGCTTTTTGCAGGTTTGCTACCAATGTTTCTAGTCTTCGCCTGCGTTCTGGAGCCAAGTATTGAAAACGCAGGCTTCTCTCGAATGAGGAAATACTATCCTGCTCAACTTGCGAGATTACGCACCGTATATCGGCGCTAGTCAAATCCCATCTCATGAGCCAGTTGAGATGACCTCTCACCCACTTCAGGGTTATCTTTTCTTTTCTTCCGACGACATAACCCTCAATGTCGCCCCGTGCCGTATTTATCAACCACTCTTTGTCTTCCACTTCTATCACCTCCGCCATGGCGTTAGACCATAGTTCGATAAGGGCGAGAAGAGCTTTTATACCTTTTGAGTTAGTTACTCACTGTGGGGGTGCCTAGACTACGACAGAGGAGACAACACACTTTTCTCCAGGCGAATACAAGATTCTTGCAGCCTTAGACGGGTTGAGATGTAGCGAATGCAACACACCGTTTCTATTTGATAGTGCTCGGTGCACGTGTGGAGGGGCTAACGTGGTGGAGAACCAGGAGCCTCTATCATTCAAGCAGCTAAAGGAGAAGACGGGGCTGAGTCACACGCATCTTAGTCGATATTTGAAGCGGCTTCGGGACCTGCTCCTCGTAACGCACGATTACCACGAGAGGAAATACTCTATCCTTCAGAATGGGAAAGGGGAACTGGGCCGTGGAATGGATATGCGAACAATAGCTATATCGAAGATACCGAACTACCTCATATTGAATCCCGAATTCACACAGTTCTCCCTCTTCTATTATTATCTGGGAGACTTGGGGAACTTCGAGAAGATACTAGAACGCAGAACAAATGAGATGGCAAAAAGGCAGCTATTGGATATACTGGGCCTAGCGAAGGGGATGAATCTGATACCTGATGATGAACTCAGAAGGAAAGCTGTTTCGTCTCGAACGATCACCAAGATATGGAGCACTATATTCCCGAAGCTGGAAAGAATCCTTCTCATAGAAAGAATTGAAGTAAAGTCGCTAGAGAACCTGGTTAAGAGTAGAAAGGGCAAAGCCTTAGTCAGAGATGTGCTGGAAGGCGGTCTTCCAGATTACTCTTTAGATGTAGGCTCGCAAAAAATTTCTGTGAGCTCAAAAGGAGGCTGAGAAATTCTTTCTTCGCATATGACCCGAATTTTGAAAACAGGTTGATTGATAGCCTTCAATAGCTTAGCTTGGACGCGGAATCTCCTTCGTACACGGCAACGCGCTGCTCTATTTCAAATCATTTCTCTCTATTCTTAGTTCCTTTGGTATTTCCCTCAGCTTTTCCTTCTGTTCGATATCGTAGATTCTAAGCAACTCATGTACCAATTCAGGCGTATTGAGCAACGCTTCTTTTATGACATCGTTGTCTATCTCAAATAGAAGATATTGTTTGCCTCTTATGTTTGAGAATTTCTTAATAATCTTAGACTCATTCTTTTTTTCTAGAATTGATTTATCATCTTCACAAAGTGATTCCAATAGGTCTACTAGAAAATATTTCAAGACTAGAGGTTTCAGTTTCATGGCTCTTAGCGCAATTGCAGGCGCATACATCGCCTGACAACTTCTAAGGAGAACGTCATCTAGTCTGTATACCGACGAACCTACGCCAATACCAGCTAAAGATCGTGAGATGTTCACATGGGCGAGAAAACAATTTAAAATTTTAAAACGCTGAACGTAGGACAAATAGTTGAAAGATGTCGCCTCAAAGCATTCCTTCATTCGGCGGTCTCGTTCTATAGGAAGAAGATGTGTTGGTGGAGGATACTTGAATATTTCGTCTTTTTAGGCGATGCTCGCATTTCCTGCAGTTTCACCATGTCAAAATCTCTGTAAATGATACCTTCGTTCTTTTGTCCAAGCATGTCTGACGCTCGGTTACCATGAAATGGCAAATAGAAAGAAGATCCGCCATAATAGGCATCATTGCAAAACACCACATATTGATACTGGAGATAGGCAAGGGCGCGGAAGATATTTCTAAATGTTGCAACATCTTGGGTTCTTGCAATGCATATAACAAAGTCGGTGTAGTTCTGTAGTGCCGATAATATTGAAAAATCAGTAGCATCGTAGCAGATTAAAACCGCAAAATCGCCTATCGGAGTATTTATGAAGGCACTAACATCATTCGATCTTCTCATGTAGTCCTTTTCCTTGTATGATGAATTATTTTTCACCTGACCGTAACATTTCCCATCAATAAGTATTTCAGAAACATTGCGTGAGTAATTGTCGTAGTAGCTCCCCATGACTATGACAGATTCACAATTTGCGAATTTTTCTTTGATCTCTTTGCATATGTTTTCTGACGTAGATAGTTCCGGCAAGACGATAAGATCTACACGTCTTTTAACAGCTTCTTTAAGGAAGAAGCAAATCTTCTGCTTTTGTCGATTTTCAGCCTCGGAAGTGATTTTTGGAGGCGTTCTTCTTGTGAAGAAGACACCTGGAGTCTCTGTTTGGATATTTGCAACGGAGATTTGTTTCTTAACTCCATGTTTCTTGATATCGAAAAATTCAATGTACGGAAATGTTCTAACTATGTATTTATTTACATTTGTCTGGGTTCTCTCGCTTCTATTTAGATCCACTCATCCCACCATTCGTCAAGACTTTATCTCGACTGGATCTGATAAGTCTTGTATGGCTAAGGTGTGATATCCGCTTGTCTTTTACTCACAAGATAAAATAGAGTACATGAGGTTTCTATGTACAGGTTTTTAGGCCCAAGAAGGGCTAGCCTCAGTTTCAGAATACAGGAAGCTACAGGCTTTACGGGAGCTGGGCTAACGCTGTTACGTCATCCCTACATGAAAGATGGACAGGATATCCTTTCTCGAAGGCCGAAGAATGAAGACAGAACTCGAATTCCGAAGATCCACTCAAAATGTGACGACGACCGCTTTCAACAACGCCTATCAAATTCATGTCGATATGTGTTTCAGCCTAGTCATGATACCCCTATGCTCAGTCTTCGCACAATCTCCAAGATAGTGCATTTGCCACATTCCAAACACTAAGTGAATCGACCGTCGAGAATAAATCTCTTCGAGTGGTAGCCAAGCCAACCATGATCCTTGATGATCCTTCAAGCCAATTCAAGCCTTCAAACCACACTGGAGAAAAAAGTACCCATTAAATCGGTTTTAAGGGGTACCAATTTTGAGACGTCGACGCTAATATCAAGGAAGCCCAAGTGAAAATCGCATGATTTGAAATGATTCTTTTTCCTCGCCTAAGCGGTTTCCGTGATCTTTCGTACATGGCGTTGAAATGATATGAGAGTACCTTCTTGGAGAAACAACAAAAGATTTTCATGCTTCTGGTCAGCCGGAGAAAGTGGAGTTGTTAGGGAATTCCTCCCCTAACGATAGAAGGAGTCAGGAGTAGGAGAGGAATCGTTTTGTGTGTGCATCCAATGGTGCGGGGGGTGGGATTTGAACCCACGAACCCCTACGGGACAGGGTCCTAAGCCCTGCGCCTCCAATGACCCGCTTTAACGGTCATCTTTGACCTGACTTGGCAACCCCCGCATAAGGGTTCGTAGAATCTGTTGACGTTCTCACTGCTTTAAGGTTTCTTAAGACGATACTGGTCATCTGCATGGAGAGAGCCAAACTAGACACGTGAACAAACCTGAGAGAATCAAGGGGGCAAGATTGACGAAAGATATCTTTGGGTCCGCAGAGAAAACCGATGGATCGATTTAACGTTCAGATGGTGCTCCGGGCGGGATTTCCAGCAGAAAGCCCCTCAAGCCTTCCACATTTGAATTCGCGGACGCAGAACCGCTTCCACGTCTCCCGCGATCAACGGCTCGATTGGCCTTCGCACTGAAAGCGAATAAGGCCGCTATGCTATCGGCCCTGCTCGGCTAACCGGGCTACACCACCGGAGCACCGTAGAAAAGCAAGTCCTCTAGACTTTAAGCTTTTTCGCGACTAAGTACAGCGTTAGGCTCTCACTTGTAGCCTTTTGTCTCTGTTTCGACTTTCTTTCCTTCGAGAAGGTTGATGAACTCGCTGTGAGTCATCGGGTGCGAGTACAATGGGTAGTTGATCTTGACCGTGGCTTCAAGCGCCTCTTCTGAGGTTGCGCCTACACAATCTGTCAGCGTTATCACGTCAAAGCCCTTCTCGTAAGCTGTTCTCATAGTCGACTCAACGCAGACATTAGCTAGATTTCCCGCCAACACAACTGTATTAACTCCTAACTGACGAAGAACGAACTCTAGGTTTGTGGTAGCGAATCCGCAAAGCCCCCGCTTTCCCTCGATGACAACTTCATTTGGCAGAGGGCTCACAGGCTCCGCGAATTGAGTGTTCCAAGTCCCCATCTTGAACGCTTTACCGTCCACGACACCTTTCAAGATCCCATATATGTCTGGGCGGATCTCTCTGTAGTCATGTGAAAAGTGAATTGGAACATGGATGATGTGGACACCTTTCTCCCTCGCCTTCTTCAGAACCGCTGACGCATTCTCTAGAACCTCATGCGTCTTGATGACTTTCTCGATCGCTGGATAAAGTACGCCACCTAGTGACATGAACTCATTCTGAAGCTCGATCAGCACTAGAGCTGTCTCTTTCGGCTCAATCTTTTCTATTCCCATAAGCTCAGCCTCAACCCTAACCCGAATGCGCCAACTCTATAAACCTTATTAGAAGACCTGTAGTCCGCTGCTAATTAGCCTAGTAGTAGACTATTCTGAAGTCCTTGTACTCTCCCTTCCATTCCTCCCATTTGACATCGACGGCTGAAACCTCAGCGCCAGAGGGACCCCTCTTACAGAATTCGATCATCTTCTCAACAGCTTCTTTCTCTCCTTCAAATACGGCTTCAACTCTTCCATCTCTCAAGTTCTTGACCCAACCGTTCACTTTGAGCCTCGTTGCTTCAGCTCTCGTCTCGTATCGGAAGAAGACGCCTTGAACGAAACCGCTCACCCACACATGTGCTCTAACCATCATTTCGCAAGCTTCTCCATGTACACAGTCATCATTTCCGTGATAGGCTGATCTTTCATAATTAGGATCTTCGTAGAAAGAGCTTAATAACATGCGAGTTTCTGAGAAAACCCAAGGAGCTGCAAATGTCAACCGCATCCAAGTCTATCGCATTTGAACCGAAGAAGCTTACCCTGCCGAGAGAAGGCACGGTAGTTATGGTTGTTGATATGCAAAACGATTTCGTTAACGAGGATGGGAAACTGTATGTCGGAGACTCTGTCAGGAAGATAATCCCGAATATTCAGAGAACGCTAACGAAAGCAAGGGAGACGAACGTTCCAGTCGTCTATACTCAAGATTGGCATGGAAAAGACGACCCGGAGTTTAACGTCTGGCCCGCTCATTGCGTTGAGGAAACAGTCGGCGCTGAGGTCGTCCAATCGCTCAAGCCGGCCAGTGGAGATCTTGTCGTAAGGAAGAAGAGTTATGACCCTTGGTTTAAGACAGAGCTTGAAGAGCTTTTAAGACGGTTGAAGACGAAGACCGTGGTTGTTACGGGAACTGTTTCAAATATCTGTGTGCTTCATGCTGTAGCGGGAGCTACTTTGAGAGGATACGAAGCAGTTGTTCCTGTGGACTGCACTGCTGCGCTTAACGATGTCGATCAAGAATTTGCCTTCCGCCAGATAGTTTTCCTGTATAAAGGCGTGCTCACGACTTGTGAACTGCTCTCTTTCCAGTAGCTTCTGCGTATTTCTTCATCTATACTTTCGGATTGTAGCGTTTCAGAAGGAGTGAGTTAGTGACAACAGATACTGAGCTGGCAGCCATCGCTATCCCTGCGAGAATCGGGTTTAGTAAGATGCCGAAGATTGGATACAGGAGTCCTGCAGCTACGGGGATGAACGCTGTATTGTAGAAGAATGCCCAGAAGAGGTTCTGCTTGATCTTCTTGATCGTCTGCCGACTCAATTTTATTGATGCAACGACATCTCTGAGGTCATCCTTGATTAGAACTATCCCTCCTGTCTCTAGGGCTACGTCTGTTCCGCTTCCAATAGCTATGCCGATATCTGCTTGAGCTAAAGCGGGTGCATCGTTTATTCCGTCACCGACCATGCCCACGACTTTGCCTTCTACTTGAAGTTTCTTGATTACATCAGCCTTCTGTCCGGGTAGTACTTCAGCTAGAACTCGTTCAATGCCGACTTGCTTCGCTATCGCTTTGGCAGTTCTCGCGTTGTCTCCAGTGAGCATTATCACTTCGATCCCCATCTTCTTGAGTTCACTAAGCGCTTTTGCAGAATGTTCCTTCAATGTATCTGCAACTGAGATCGCGCCGATAACTCGGTTCTCAAACGCTACAAGCATCACCGTCTTCCCTTCTTCCTCAAGACCTCTGACTCTATCTTCAAGCTGTTCAATGCTCAGGTTCTCGCCTGCCATCAACTTTCGATTTCCGAGGAGAATCCTCTTCCCGTCATGCGTAGCTTTCACACCGTGTCCCGGAATCGCTTCGAAGGACTCAGGGTCAGGGACCTCTATTCCCTTCTCTCTTGCAGCTTCGATTATAGCTTCTCCAAGAGGATGTTCTGAACCCTTCTCAGCGATAGCAGCCAGCTTGAGTACGTCATTCGTCTTCCAGTTCTCCAAGGTAACTATGTCGAGCACCGATGGTTGACCCTTGGTTAAGGTTCCAGTTTTATCGAAGACGATCGTTTGAAGCTTGTAGGCCTTCTCGAGATACTCTCCTCCTTTAATGAGTACGCCGTTCTCAGCGCCTTTCCCGGTGCCCACCATGATGGCAGTTGGAGTAGCCAAACCTAGAGCGCAAGGGCAAGCTATAATCAATACTGCTATGAAGGTTGTGAGAGCGAAGATGAAGCTCATTCTTCCTATGAAGTACCAAGCGAATAGCGAAAGCGCTGCGATGATTATGACAGCTGGCACAAAGTAGGATGAGACAACATCAGCCAGTCTCTGTATAGGTGCCCGAGAGATCTGCGCTTCCTCGACGAGCTTTATGATCTGTGAGAGTGTTGTATCAGCCCCAACCTTTGTTGCTTTAAACTTTAACATACCTGCTTTATTGATCGTTGCACCTATCACTTCGTCTCCGATCTTCTTCTCGACGGGGATGCTTTCGCCTGTTATCATCTTCTCGTCTACTGATGAATAACCTTCGACCGCCACTCCGTCTACAGCTATCTTCTCTCCAGGCCTAACGACTACTATGTCTCCAACCTCAACCTTCTCAACAGGAATCTCGATCTCTACTCCGGATCTGATGACCTTCGCCATTCTTGCTTGGAGATCCATGAGTCTTCGAATCGCTTCAGAGGCTTTCCCTTTAGCCAGATCTTCAAGGAGTTTCCCAAGTAGAATGAAAGCTATGATGAGAGCTGAGGTATCGAAGTACGCTTCTTCAGGAAAGACTTTCGGGAAGAAGGTTACTAGCGTACTGTAAAGCCATGCTGCTGAAGTTCCTACAGCGATTAACGTATCCATATTTGTTGTTCTGCTTCTTAGAGCATCATATGCCCCTCTATAGAATCTCCAGCCAGCGATGAATTGGATTGGTGTAGCGAGAAGAAAGAGCCAGAGATTTGTAGGTAGAAAAGGCAAGATTGGAAGATAGCTGAAGACTAGTGTTGGTATACCGAGGGCTAAGCTGAAGGCTACGAGAATCTTCAGGTTGCGGACTTCTATCTCAGGTCTCTCAAAGGTTCTAGCGCAGCTCTCGCTACAAAAGTAGTAGGTTCTCCCTCGAATCACTCTCTTGATGGTGGCTGTCTCTTCATCCACGTACATGCCGCAGACGGGATCTTTCGCCAAGAGCTTCTTCCTCTCATTTCCTCACTGCGTCATAGATCAAGTAAAGTCCGAACAATGCGACTCCGAGGAATACTAGGCTGACTAGACTAAAGAGTATGTTGAAACCACTGAAGAACGGCGAGTAGCCGCATCCCCAACCGCCCATCATTCTGTAACCGTGTCCAAAGCCTCCAAGACCCATCATCCCGAATCCTCCACCGAAACCGAGCAGACCAACAATCGTTAGGAAGACTCCTGCGAATAGTCTCTCTGTTGAACCGGCTCTCCTATTCTCCTGCTTCACTTCCGACATAGAGTTTTCACCTCCTCAACCATTCACTTTTTCGAGAACCAATAAACAGGAACTAGCATTAGCATGCCTATTTACAAGTGGAAAGCAGAGAGACCGAAGAGTTTTCATTCGTAAAGTAATGATACTCTGAGTTAACGGTGTGGTGAGAATCTTGCCAGCCAGACTGGACGAAACCGATGTCGCTATTATCAAGGCGCTGATGGAGGATGGCCGCAAATCATTCAGAGAGATAGCTAGAATCGCCTCGGTTAGCGCTCCCACGGTCGAGAGCCGAGTCAAAAGAATGTTCAATATGGGGATAATAAAGAAGATAGTCCCTTTGCTAGACCCAGAGAAGATCTCGGAAGGCGTGGCCGCGATAATCAATCTCAAGGTAGAAACTTCTGAGCTGGACGGTGTCTCGAAGAGACTTGTGGAGCTTGAAGAGGTTAGGAACATATGTGTTGTCACTGGTGAAAGCAACTTGACGATAAGAGTGCTTGTGAACGACATGAAGGCGCTCCAAGATTTCTTGACAAGGAAGTTGGCGAAAGTACCTGTGAAAATAGTCTCAACCAACGTTGTGACTAAGATCGTAAAAGAGGAGCAAGGAGTGATCATCCGGCCGGGGCTAGGTATCCGCCTAAACTGCGATTTGTGCGGTCGCGAGATTGAAGGCAATCCGGTAACTTTCAGGGTCGGAGAACAAGCTAGAAACTTCTGTTGCGAAACATGTATGAAATCATATAAGGAAAAGTACGGGTCTCGACTTCAGGCCCTATCGAAGTCAAAGCCTTGAATTGCGCTACGTCGGCTCTCCAATAGCTTGACATATTCATGGATCTAAGACTCTAGACTTTACACTATGAAAATCTTCGCTGGCTTTTCTTCACATTCTTAAAGAACCAGTCTAAAGTATGCTCCACAGAATGTTATGCTGGAGGTTTAAACGTGAATGGCATGCCACTCGAAGCAGACGACAGAGAAGCGAGGATGGAAAGAACAGGCTAAAGATATACTTATGATGCCTTGCTGCTGGGCGCCGATTCTTTTAGTTATCCTTTTCTTGCTTGGGCTACTCAGGTAGAGAGGCAACGAAAATGGCGGGAATTCGTACTCCAGAGGACAAGGAGGTAAGAGCGATAGTCATAGCGAACGTAGATTCTCGAAAACTCGGTTCAGTGGCTAAGGCGCTACTTCAATTCAATGAGGTCAGAAAGATCTATGTAACTACTGGAAAGAGCAATCTGACAATTGAAATCACCGCCAAGACTGTAAAGTCATTCCACGAGCTTCTCACAGCGAAACTATCGAACGTCGAAGGGTTGTCGGTGGCATCAAGCAACATGATCACTCAGGTAATGAAGAGCAACGGCAAAACGATGAATCGACTTGGCTCCTATCAGGTGCAGCGACCCGGAGTCTGAGAAGTGAATTGGCGCAATATGGGTATGGCAGATGGGACCTAGTTGCGATTAATATTGTCATGTTCTCAGCATTCTTGACGCTCTTGCCTTTGAGAAGAAGAATCGAGAAACGATCCGCAGGAATCTATCTGGCTTTCACAATCTCTCTCTTTGCTGAGATGTATGGATTTCCCTTAACGATCTATTTTCTCACATGGTACATCGGATACCAGAATCCGTTGACACATGAATCCGGGCATCTCTTGTATCCGGTGATTGCAATGAGGGGGCTCGGGATAATCGGCCATGTGGTGACGGATATCATGGTCGGCATCGGGATGCTACTGGTCATAGTCGGATGGAGAGAAATCTATCGATCTGAAGATAGAGTCTTTTCAAGAGGTCTCTACAGTTACGTCCGTCATCCGCAGTACCTCGGGATACTCTTGATTACACTCGGATTGCTTATTCAATGGGTCACTATTCCTGCATTGATAATGTGGCCGATTCTTATGTTCGCATACTACAGATTGGCTAAACAAGAGGAAAGAGAGATGGAGCAGAGATTTGGAGAAGAATACGCAGCATATAAACGCAGGGTTCCTATGTTCATTCCATTCTCCTTTCGCCGTAAGCTGAATTTCTCCTGAAGCCACATGTCTTTCCCTGATGCATTTTCAGATGCTACGTTCGGCTGTGGGATGTAGGAACATCCTTATTTAGAGGGTTAACAACGCTCAATAAGAAGATCATTTGCTGTGACAATATGCATCATACAGAAAGCGGAAAATCGAGAGAATGAGAACAGTCGTTGTTGAATGTAAGCTGCCTAGTCTCCCTTCGCGAGTCGAAGAAGCGAAAGCGATGGCGGAGAACATAGGATATGAAGTTGTAGATTCGGTAATTCAAAGACGGAAAAGTGTTCATCACTCATTTTGCATAGGCCCAGGGAAACTTGATGAACTCAATAGGCTATGCCGGGAGAAGAAGATAGATCTAGCTATCTTCACGAACACCTTGCCAAGCAGCCAGATCTTCAAGATCCAGAAGGAACTAGGCGGCAACGTCAAAGTTACCGATAGAAACATGCTCATCCTAGAGGTATTTGATAAAAGAGCTATGACGAAGGAAGCGAAGCTTCAGATCAAACTGGCGAAGTTGAAGTACACGTTCTCTTGGGGCCGTGAATTCATAAAGCTGCAAGGGATACTTGGCGAGCAAGTAGGATGGAGCGGTCCTGGAGACTATCCGTTCAAGGATTATGAGAGAGAAGCTAGGAAGAGGATAAGTCGCCTCAAGGAAGCATTGGAAGAAGTCAATGAAAAAAAGGCTATTCTGCGGCAGAGAAGGAGAGAGCTGGGCTACCCGATAGTCGCGCTAGCCGGGTACACTCAAAGCGGGAAGACAACATTCTTCAATAGACTTGTCTCAGAATCCAAGAGCGTGGGTCTCGGCCCTTTCACAACACTATCAACCTATGCAAGACGAATGAGCTTACCAGATGAATCGAGCAACATTGATTTCATACTCGTCGATTCGATCGGCTTCATCGAAGACATGCATCCTATAATCTTGAAGGCTTTTAATGCAACACTGAGCGAAATAACAAATGCAGACTTGATCCTACTCTTCGTGGACCTATCTGATGACCCGAGCGTTTTGAATAGAAGAGTTGCCTCAACCAGCAAGATTCTTAGAGAGATGGACGTAAACAGGGAAATGATCGTCTGCGCAAACAAGGTGGACTTGGTTGATGGCGAACATGCTGAACGGGCGAACGAAACAATTAGACGGCATATGCTCGGCTTCGATATAGTGCATCTAAGCGCTAAGACTGGGGAGAATCTTGATCAAGTATTAGACCTGATGAGAAGGAGAATCAAGCAATCGAATATTCGAAGAAGTTCAACGCAATATGTAACTGGTGACCTAGATCAAGCGGTTCGCCAACCAAACTGAACATTGATCGTTGACTAGAGATCTATTTAAGATAGCCTTTTTGAACCAGCCATTCTTCAACAGCGATTGAGACTAATTCTTCCATGAATAATCCTCGGTCTTCCGAAGCCTTATCCAAAGCTCTAGCGATGTGCGGTGCAAAGTAGACTTGGACAGCTACACCTCGCTCTCGCGCGAGAGCTTCTTCCTTTATCTTCTCCACAGGTTTTTCAGGAAACATCTTGAATCTATCGATTACTTTTCTCGCTTCCCTCTCTGGTAGAGGCGCGATTGCCCTAACGATTTCAGGGAGTTTCCTCTCTATCTCCCTTTCAGGAAGTCTCTTTACTTCCTCAGTCTTGATCGCTTCTGCGACCATACGGGTGTGCCTCAGAGGTAGAGCTTCAACAGTCCTGCGCTCTTCTTCCGACGGTGCTCTAGCCACATGAACCTTCATCCCTGTCTCTCTAAGCTTGAAAGTCAACTCGTAAGCTTCAAGTAACTCTCTAACAGCGCTTTCAGACTTGCCGATGGCCTTGGCTACTCCTTTGATATTTCCGAATCTCTTCGCATCCAACTTCATAAGCTTAAGAATGGCCTCAGCTTCTTCTTCAGGTTCGAGATCGCTTCTTTGAATATTCTCCATCAAAGATAGCGAGATTGCTTCTCCATCATCCATCTCTCTAACGATCGCAGGGATCTTCTTCAATTGCGCAACTTTCGCTGCTTCCAGCCTACGTGAACCTACGACCACTTCATACCTGCTTCCGACGGGCCTGACTATTAGCGGCTGTAGAATTCCTTTCTCTTCGATCGATCTTGCCAGTTCCGTTATGTCTCCAACGGTCCTCCGCGCATTACATTTCCCTATAAACAGCTTTCCTACCTCTATTTCCATGGTTTCACACCGATCGATACTCTGTGTTCTAATCTTGAGGATCTGACTAAAAAACTATGTTGTGTTCTGTTTATGGAACTAAATATAGTCATCGTCTGGCATGCAGGTTCTCTACGTTGATGACGTCCTGAATGCTGGTCTTTTCCTTCAGTATAATTTTCTTGGGCTAAAGGCTCTTCATCTGTTCTTGAAGATGCCAGATCTAGAAGATTCATCCTGAAGGGTAGAGACCGCCAGTATAAGTCGGTGTTACGCGACTCCGCCGTGCTTTATTCTTCGGATGATCTTACGACGACGAGGGTGACGGTTTCTTTGACGCCGGGTATCTGTCGGAGTGCGTCGAATACGACGGCTTCCAAGTCTTTATGGGCTTCAGCCTCGACCTTCACAACCATATCGTAAACCCCGAAGACGCTCGCGATCTCTCTAACCCTGTAGATCCTCTGAAGATTCTGAATCTCAGCGAACACTTCTCTATCCTTTCCAACGTCAACCTTAACTAAGACGTATGCTCTCAAAGCCATGACTGTCAACAACCATTGAGTAAACACAGTTTTCATTCAGAGACGCGTAAACTGTATGACAGCTGAGGAACTTTTTATATGTTATCCATACAAGTATTTACTGTAAGAAGGTCCCTAACATGATAAAGGAGATACTAATCATAGGCGCTGGCCCAGCTGGCACAACTGCAGCGCTTCAGTCTCGGAAACTTGACAAGATGGCCAAGATCGCGCTTTTGACTGAAGAGCCTCATCCGGAGTATTCACGATGCGGATTGCCCTACGTGATTTCAGGGGCAGTATCAAGTTTGGAGTCTCTGATCTCTCATCCTCCCGAATTCTATGAACGCACAAGTAGAATCAAGCTTATGCTGCACACAAGAGCTTACGAGATAGACCCTAACGGGAAGACCGTTTCAGCTAGAAACCTCAAGACCGGAAATGAAGACTCTCTTCACTACGACTCGCTAATCTTAGCATGCGGAGGAAGGCCAGTTATACCGCCTATAAGGGGCGTTGATAAACAAGGCGTTTTCACCATTCGAACAATTGAAGACATTAGATCCCTGCTCGACCATCTGAAGGTAGTTACAACCAAGTCGGCTGTGATAGTAGGCGCAGGGCTAGTTGGAATGGAGATGTCTGAAGCTCTGCTCAAGAAGGGGCTGAAAGTAACAGTAGTTGAAATTCTTCCAGAAATTCTTCAAGGTCTTCTCGATTCAGATATGGCTACTATCATTCGTGAAAGAGCTGAACAAGCTGGAGTCAAGATTCTGACAGATGCTGTTGTCGAAGAGATATTGGGCAACGAGAGAGTAAGAGGAGTGAAGGTCTCTGGCAGTGAAATTGAAACTGAGACTGTTATTATAGCCGCAAGGGTGAAACCGAACGTAGATTTAGCCGAAAAAAGCGGAATCAGAGTAGGAAACACTGGCGCGATTGATGTGGACGAATATATGAGAACGTCAGTAGAGGGCATTTACGCAGCTGGAGACTGCGTTGAGACACGTGACGTTGTCTCGGGAAGAAAGACCCTGATCCAACTAGCAACTACAGCTGTTAGGCAAGGATTAGTCGCTGGAGCTAACGCTGTAGGCGGACATGAGAGGTACCCAGGCTCCACAGGTGTATGTACAACTGAACTATTCGGAATCGAAGTTGCTTCTGCAGGGATAACAACTAGATTAGCCAGCGATGTCGGAATATCTCCCATTTCGGTGAGGATCTCCGCTCCTACGAGGCCAACGTACTTTCTGTCTCGTGGGAACTGTATCGTGAAGCTACTATCGAATCGACGAGACGAACGGCTAATCGGGGTACAGATAATAGGTGAAGACGGAGTTTCGGAAAGAGCAAATCTTGCGGCACATGCCATGCACATGCAACAAGATGTTAACGAGTTCGCTAAGATGGAAACCTGCTATGCTCCACCTGTTGCATCTGTATGGGATCCGCTCTTTGTTGCAACTCAAGCCCTTACGCGAAAGCTAGAAGCCGAGTTTGATAAACGATTAGAAAGACTTGCTCTGGAGATACCGGTACATTTTAGATCCGTCGCCGCCGAGAAACTTGTCGATATACTCATCAATTCGCCGAATGTTAAACGAATGTCAAATGAAGTCATGAAGCGTATACTCTTCAATTGGCAGAGAGGTGCACTAGCTACAGAGTATGGTCTTCAAGTACTTCTAGAAACCGCTCTAGCACTAGAACCGGAACAGACTATGAGCCTGCTCTCAGAGAGACTCCGATTGTATGCTCCAGTGCTCGAGTTAAAGGAAACAAGGATTCCAACGCAACCGCGGCTACTGTATAATTTCTAGGTTGCACGACTTCACGTATTGCAAGAACTTTGTCTGTACTACTGGAGATTCTCAATACTCAACCAGTCAACCTAACAAACTGAATATCCGTGTAATCAGTGTCTCTTCTGGCGTATTCCGGTTTCGAGTTTGGCAAATGCAGAATCAAAAGAACTATATTGTCTTCGACTCCATGTCTAAATTACTAGACGCCTAGAAATCTCTCTACAGAAAGATGGTACTCAAGAATGAACTATAGAACTAAGATCGATGATGTCGAGATAAGGGCTATAGACGATGAAGTCTGGTTCATGCAGGATGAGAGGGTTTGCTGGATCAGTAGAAGAGAGGTTTGGGAATCTCTCTCGAAGGTTGCTCCTGCACTGAAAGCTCACGGCTACAGTCTGGATATTCACAGTTTCTCGAAGAAGCTTAGAGAATTCGTTATCAATCCTTCGAAGATTGGTGAAGAGATGTTCTAGCTAGATCTTTCGATGAACCTACTGCCTAACGCAAGACGATTCTTCTGCAGCAGATAATCGGCTAACGCATGATGAAATACAGCGCCAGCAATAGAAATGGGAAAACCGTAATCGCACCCAGTAGTCTCCATACGATACTGTCTATCTTCCAGTACTCTCGGACACTTCCACAGGTGGGGCAGTTCCAAGCGATCGGCCTATCCATCTTATCACGTTCGAGAACCAGCTTGACTCCACATCTAGTGCATTGTAGAGCCATAACTATCCCCGACGGAGTATATGCATTTACTCTATATTTATGCATTTACTAGACGAATTCAGAGCGAGAAATCAGAGATGGGGCTAGTTCAGACCTGCATCCCAGATGACTTAGTCCTACTTTGAGGCGCTATCTCCAACCGATTTGAGTTGGCACGTCGATTGCATGCAAAGGTTTAGAGCATCCTAGGAGGATGTGATAATCTTGAAGATTCCCTATAATCGTTCGTGCCCGAGCGATAACGTAAGGATAAGAGATTTCTTGATTCATACGGTCTCAGTTGACCAAAAGCATTTTAAACAGTACCTGTTTCTCATTACATTACATGCTCGCCACTGGAGCGCTACCGAATCGTAGAGACGGCTGGTCGAGATGAAGAAAAAAGTTCGAGTTGCTCTAATGTCCTTTACTTTCTTAGCAATGGTTTCGAATTTTGCAGTCGCGGCTTATGCGCAAGCGGAGGGGAGGCCTGAGATTGGGTATGCGCTGATTGGAGCTGGATTGGCAATAGGATTAGCCGGGCTAGGGGCTGGCATAGGAATGGGAACTGCAGGGGCAGCAGCGATAGGCGCTTTGGCTGAGAAGCCTGAAGTTTTCAGCAAGACTTTGATCTATATCGTCTTCATAGAGGCGATAGCGATCTACGGTCTTGTCATAGCGTTCATGATCATGATTAGATTCTAGAGAAAGGTCTTTGTTTTTCCCTTTTTCGTATGCAGTTTTCCAATTTGTCTCTGCGACTCAGTTCGGGGCCTCTAAGAGCAGCATTAGCTCGGGTAGAACTCCAAGCACGAATGCTGTGATGGCTAAAGCCATAGAGAAAAATGAGATCCTATACTAGTTCTTTTCAATAATGTTCAGATCAAGGAAGTACAGCTGACTTTGCGAACAGTCAAAAGAGAAATATGTTGGTTCGAAAGGGACTACATGAAGGTTAGCTCGTCACTTTCTCAGAGAGGGCAACTTTCAAAGTTTCCAACCAAGATCTTTCGACTGCGACGATCATTCCGGGTCTAAAGCCGCCCTCTCTCATCTTGTCAGCGGCTATTCTTATGATGGCGACTCCCTCGTCCTTCGCTAGGGCTTTCTCAACTTTGGCCCTGATCTGAGCTGAGTTAAGTATGATACCATGGACATCAACTTCGTCGCCTGGCTTCACATCAACATACTTCATTGTAGCCTTGTCCACTCTAACAACTCCAGAATCTCCTTTGACTGGTTCAGAAACAACCAGTTCTGCTCTCCCACCCATTTACTGTCCTACTCCTTAATCAACAGGCACTCTCTATGAGAAAGGCCAACTGAACGAACGGAAAGCCTATGTTTTCCGGTTCTTCAATTCAGCAGTTCTCACGTTAACGTTTCGATTTTTGAAGACGCCTTCTGTCGCCAAGATCGAGATCCATAACAGGAAGGTACCGAACAAGGTACCGACCATAGCTCCGATAGCGGGTTGCTGCCCTGTCGAGTTGAATAAGAAGTATCCAAGGAAAGCCATGATCGGGATATCCAAGCTTTGACCCA
>Ga0315314_1001496_pt1 | contig 21060 bp, 20 predicted proteins | sample TDP9_MG_FD_203631 | JGI IMG/M metagenome (GOLD analysis project Ga0315314, IMG submission 203631) | Freshwater sediment microbial communities from Lake Towuti, South Sulawesi, Indonesia - TDP9 | ecosystem: Environmental > Aquatic > Freshwater > Lake > Sediment | place: Indonesia: South Sulawesi... | reverse complement strand
ATCTGACTTCGATAGAGAGAATAGCCGGCTCGCTAGATGGTGTCAACAGAGCGGCACGACTTTATGAGACTTTTCAAAGTGCGAGGGGTACGACTTTACGAGATTCAACACACTGAGTAGACTTTATCTTCATATACGTCCGTACAGTGAGGTTTTGAATCAAAGCCGGCTTGTCTTTTACGTATGACAACAGCATTAAGTCACCAGAGCGCACTTCAAAGTTCGTGTCTGGTTGCCCATAATCTACGAATTCAACAAGTTGTTCCCCCTCTGATGTATACACCCTAATATGATAACTCCGCTGCCCACCACTCTTTCTACTACGTTTGGCACGCACTTGACTTAGTCCACTGTGAAACTTGGTATGACATTCTGGGTTAGGGCATTCGCTATCAGACTGTTCTCCCGACCAATCAACAACGAATTGAGTTTCGCATTTGGGGCAAACTAGCCTAATTTGCGAGGGATACTCCATGACTTTTGGCTTAGGCATAACCTTCCTCCCTTCGCCCTCCGTCTTCGGTGGTGTATTCCTCCTTCACTACGCTGATTCGGATGACATCGCCCTGCTCGTTCGCTCCAAACGTCTTTCCCTCATCCCTTCAACTCGACCCTCTTCAGCCGCGGGTTGGGTGTGATCCCCGGGATCCTGCCCCTCTTAGCCAAGGGCTTGCCGGCCACCACCTTGAGGTCGCCGGTGAAATCTATGGGAGGCGCGCTGCTGATGGCGCTGCCAATGCCATAGCCATCCACGGGCGCGCCCTCGGCGGCGAACTGTCGGATGCGCTCCGGCGTTATGCCGCCGCTGACGAAGATCTTTACGTGCTTGAAGCCAGCCAAATCCAGGTGGGCGCGCACCTCCCTGACCAGGTCCGGGGTGACGCGCCCCCTCTCGCGAGGGGTGTCCAGGCGCACCCCCCACAGCCTATCGCCCAGGGCCCTGGCCACCCGCACACTCTCCTCGGCCTCGTCCTTGAAGGTGTCCACCAAGGCGATGCGGCGGATCTCAGGTTGCATGTGCCGGTCAAAAGCCTCGGTGGCCTTCACGGTGTCGCCGAAGACGAGGATCATGGCGTGGGGGATGGTGCCCGTGGGCTCTAGCCCAGCCAACTTGGCCGCAGCGGGAGTGGCGCAGCCCACGCAACCCCCCACGATGGCGGCGTACTCCAGGCGCGGAGAGACATCGGGGTGGACATGGCGTGCCCCGAAGCTGATAACGGGTATGCCGCCGGCCGCCTCCACGCACTCCCGCGCCGCTGTGGCCCAGCCGCTCTCGTGAGCTAGGACGCCCAATATAGCCGTCTCATAGAGGCCGAAGCTGCTATAGGGAGCGGTAATGCGCAGGACCACCTCCTTAGCGCTCATCGGCTCCCCCTCAGGGAGAGCCCAAACCTCACCCGTCTCAGGCAGGACGATAGCCAGGAGATCGAGCACCTCGTTCATCCCGCAGAGGATCCCCTCCCGCTCGGGGAAGACCTCCATGGTTACCACCGTGTCTGCCAGGCCCTCCTTGCGCAGGATCTCCTGGGTGCGGGCGAAGTAAACGTCGGCCCGATCTTCGGAGAGGGCGAGATGGATCGAGCGGTCAGCCTTCTGGGTCATCGGTGTGTTCCTCCTCATTAAAGCCTGATGCCAGGCCAACTATCAATGGAATCAGTAGAACGGACAACACGCATTCCCGCGTCAGCAAATCTCTGGAAGGCCGCATCCGCTTCATCCGTGTAATCCATCACCCCGGGCACAACGACTGGAGAGGTGCAATCTTCCAAGAGATACACTTTCTCGGCCAACTTTTTATCTCGAACGTAAATGTCTTGCAGCAGATCGTCAATTGTCCAGGCAACACAGTGACTCTTAGCCTGTCCAGCGACGATGACCGCATCGAACTGCAGGAGCTTTTCGATAAATTTGACACTTTTTTGGGCGATCGGCTCTCCGTCCGGGCCCTCCAATACCTCTGGGCCGAGGACCGAATAATGCTCGGTAAGCGGATTGTCCCCTTTGACTTGAAAACTCGGCCGACTATACCGTGCTATGCTGTGGAAGAAGATGGCTTCCTCAACAGCCGAGACAAGCGCATGGCCGATGCTTCCCAACATAACATGATATGGCCAGATGGTCAGATCATATTTACCGCCCTCCCTCAACGTCCTCGTATAGTGTAGGAGATGGCGCTGTGCGTAATCCTCATTTATCCCAAGGCTATGACAAAGCACAGAGTTGAATTTCCACCGGCCTTTCGCTACATCCTCCTCTGAGATGAGGGTGAAAGGCGCTGGATGGTCGCCCTTGTCGTTGACCCAGAATATGGGATGGAAAATCTGCACCGCCTGGTGCGTGTCCATCGTCGGACAAATCTGAGTAATCACATCCAGGCTCCGGTAGATGAACTCGCACAGCCTTCGATTGTCGTCAACCGCTCCTGTCCCGGAACGTCCACCAACAAACAATTCAAAGCCAGGAATACAAAACGCATTTTGCACGTCTACTGGCACTAGACAGATTCTGAATCTGTCGTTGGCCGCAGGCTGTATGTCATGTTGCTTCGCCCACTTCTCGGCTTCCTCAGCCCGTTCCTGATAAGGAACTCTCCAAACCTCACCAACCTCATCCGGGTCGAAGTGAGGTGGAATAGGAAGGTCATGGTGTGCCATATTTATCTCCTCCCTCTAGTTGAGATAGTTGAAGAAAGCGCTGTACCGGTTCTTGGCAGCGCCTGCTTGGGGTAGTCAGCCAGCCCCGGGATGATCTTGGTTTCCTCGGTGCCCTGCACACAGTGCTTGAGGAACATGAGGGGTATCCCTCTTCCAAGAATCCCTGCTGCATATCAACGACGATGGCCACATTTGCCATCGGCTAACACCTTCTCATCTCAACACCACACTGCCCGCCCATAGTATACCGCAAAGCGGCAGATTAAGCAAATCATTCAACTAGCCCGCTGACCTGACGCACTCTCTCGCAGGCTCCTTGCTTCAGCTAGGAGTAAGAGGCTCTCACATTGATGCGAGAGAGTGCGTCACCACCACCTCGTCTCCAACCGATGCCTCTAATTCCTGCGCCGCGCTGCCGTCGCGGATGGAGAGCTCCAGGCGGCCAGAGCTGCCGATGAGGGCCAGCAACTCGCCTTCCTTAACATCGGCATAGGTTCGGCTCACGCCTTTGATTTCGCGCCCCTTGACTTCGATGATGCTGCCAAGATGCAGGCTCCGCCCTTTGACGTCCGTGATCAGGTTGCCGAAGCGATCAACATGGATGACGTGGCCCACCAGTGTCCCATCGGCCCGCAGCTCAGGCCGAGGCAGGGGGAGGACGACGACTTCTTCGATGGGTTCGCCCAACTCCTCGATCGGGACTCCACAGGAGAGGTGCGCCGCCACCGGTGCGAAGATGTCCCGCCCGTGGAAGGTGGAGCTGACCTCAGCCAGCCAATAGCGCGGGTTGTTAAGGTGCACGGCCCGACACCCAGGCGGAATCGCCTCGCCCTCACTGAAACCAAGTTCCGCCAGGATATAACTCAGCACCCCGTTGTCCGGGGCGACAAAGCGGGCGGTCGGCGTCTCCAGGGCGATGGCGCGGCGTTCGCTCCCCACGCCAGGATCAACGACGACCACGTGGATGGTGCCTGGAGGGAAGTGGGGACAGGCAGCGGCCAGAACATAGGCCGCTTGGCGCACATTTTGAGGGGCGATCTGATGAGACAGATCAACGATGGTCGCCTCGGGGTTGATGCCCAGGATCACCCCCTTCATCGTCCCCACGTAGCCGTCTTCCAATCCGAAATCGGTGGTCAAGGTGATGATCGGTCTCATATCAGCTCTCCGACGCTTTATTTTACTGAACTGTTCGGCGCTCGTCAAGGCCCTTTTCCCTCTCAGAACCTTTTGTGGTATAATAATTCAAATCCGAAATCTGAGGTCTATACCGGGGGTTACGAATCCTCTCCCCTTGCAAGTTGTCTCCCTGTAAGCGCACAAAGAACTCAGGCACAGGTGCTGTATACTTAAGCCGTGAAACAAACTTCAGCCGCTCGTCGGCAACCGAATGTGCAGTTCAAAGCACAGAAATGGCATTTTTCTCCCATTCCGAGCCGAAAAACGTCAGATCTTGTCCCCAAAGTGGACACATCAACGCAGAAGCGGTTGGCTCTTCACGGCTTAGCTATACAACCCCCTATTTTCACGGCTTAGCTATACAGCACCCAGGCACAAAGCGGGGAGACAACTTGCAACCATAAGCACGAAAAGCGCTTAAACGTAAGGCGGGGTTGCAAGATGTCTCCCCCTATGAGCCTAGAGAGCTTAAGCACAAAGTGGGGAGGCATCTCGCAAGGAGGGGATTCGCAAGGGTTCGCTCTGGGATTCTCACAAGGAGTATAGAGCCATGGATCTAGAACAAATCTTAAGCAGGGGTGTCGCCGAGATAATCGTCAAGGAGGAGCTGATGGAGAAGCTCAGGTCGGGGCGGACGTTACGGCTCAAGCTGGGCTTCGATCCCTCCAGCCCTCACCTCCACATCGGCCATGCCGTGGTGCTCAGGAAGCTCAAGCAACTTCAAGAGCTGGGACATAAGGTGGTGCTCATCGTCGGCGACTGGACGGCCCAGATCGGCGATCCCTCAGGCCGCGATGAGACCAGACCCATGCTCACCCCCGAGGAGGTGCGGGAGAACGCCGAAACCTACATGCAACAGTTCTTCACCGTCGTCGACCGGGAGCGCACCGAGGTGCGGTGGCAGAGTGAGTGGTATGAGGGATTCACCCTGGCCGATGTCTTTAACCTAGCCAGCCGCTTCACCCTGGCTCAGATGATGGCCCATGAGACCTTCCGCAAGCGCTACGATGCGGGGAAGCCCCTCACCCTTATGGAACTGGTGTACCCGCTCCTCCAGGCCTATGACTCGGTGGCTATCCAGGCCGATGTGGAGTTCGGCGGCACCGACCAGAGGTTCAATATCCTGACCGGCCGAGAACTGCAGGGGATGCTAGGCCAGGAGCCACAGGATGTCTTCCTGGTGCCCCTGCTCTCGGGCACTGATGGGCGTAAGATGAGCAAGTCCTTCTTTAACACCATTGACCTGGCCGATCCGCCGGATCAGATGTACGGTGAGGTGATGTCCCTCTCAGACGATGTGCTTATCGAGTATTTCACTTTGGTCACCGATGTACCTGACAAGGAGATCGCCGAGATGGAGAGGGCGCTCGCTGCTGATGCCGTCAACCCCCGCGACCTGAAGATGCGCCTGGCCAGGGAGATCGTGGCCCAGTTCCACGGGGCTGAGGCGGCCAGCCTGGCTGAGGAGGAGTTCATGCGCGTCTTCCAGCGAGGGGAGGTGCCCAGAGAGATCCCCACCTATTCGCTGGACTCCGATGAGCCACAGCCCATCATTGACCTGCTGGTCAAAGTGGGGCTGGCCCGCAGTAAGAGCCAGGCAAGGCGCCTCATCACCCAAGGTGGCGTGCTGGTGGATGGAGATCGAATCGAGGCCATCGACCTCATGGTTCCGGTGCGGGACGGGATGGCACTTCAGGTCGGAAAGAGGAACTTTGTGAGGCTCAAGATCCCTTAGGTTTAGTGGCAAAACTATGGAGTGCCGGTTGCAAACCCTCTCCCGCCTTGCGAATAAGCTCTTTGTGCGCTTGCTGGGAGAGAGTTTGCAACCTTGACATCCAGCGGAGGTTCTCGTTGCGGTATCTTTATGTCGAGCCTTAAGGGGTCAAAAAGCAGGCATAAATTGAGACCCTTTGTTCTTCCTGTCTTGAAGAACAAAGGGTCTTTTTGGGCTTCTTTTCGTCAGTGCGGAAGACTTCCAGCCTCGGGGCCGGTAGTGCCCTTGGGAAAGGGCTTTCGAAAGCCATCTTTGTCGGGCAGGGATGCCCGGCCATGATTGGCGGGATTATGTGGGGTACGACAAGGGCCCCTGCACACCATATTTGTCTGACGCCTCTGTCAGCGACGCAACTGCGGATGGAATGGTATGGGGGTTGAGGCCGGCGTCGGAATCAACGCCGGGCCGAGGTCAAGATGATACACCCTCCCTCTGCTATTCTTTACAGCAAAGGGAAGGTAGATCTCAAAGGAGCCAGTCATTTCGAACTTCACGGAGGCAGAAATCTCTTTAGTGACATCAAAGGCTGTATAAGTGTAGATGCCTGGGGGCCAGCCCTTCGCCCATCTGCAAGGGTGGGTGAACCCACCAGATTCATTAGCATGGAAGGGTGGTTCAAGGCGATGATATACTTGATTTGGATCGGCAAATCCATCCTTTATGAGGCCATTTGGCGTAAAATGGGAGCCGGTGAACGTAAACAACTCTCCCACCGGGGCCTTGGTTGGAGAGACAGAGACTATCGGCGCCGGCGTGGGCGTGTGGGTCGGCGTAGCCGTTGGCGAGGGGGTGGGTGTACTTGTGGCAGTGGCCGTCGCCGTAGGGGTTGGCGTCTCGGTGGGGGTTGATGTAGGGGTCGCAGTGGGCGTCGGAGTCGGCGTTGGTGGATAGGCCCTCACCTCCACCTCGTAGGTCATATCGCAACCACCTACATAAGGATTGAAGTTAGCAACCTTGATGAAATAAGTATCTGTCGAAGGGCAAACCCATTCGATTTTAGAGGCGGGGGGATTGTCAGGGTCATTGTTATTATGTGTCAACTCGCTCGTGCCATCGGTGTCATAAAGGGTGAGGGTCGTGTCTGTGCATCCGCTGAGGTTCAGCGTGCGGATCACATAGGAGTAGCCCGCCCTTGGAACGAAGTTCAGATAATCCACGTCGCCAGGGACGTGGAAATTGTGCTGCTGGGGCGGGGCATCAATGCGGATCAGCTTCGACCACTGCCAGCTGTCATCGGGTTCATAACTGTCCACACAAGGGGCGGGCGTAGGGGTAAGGGTCGGGGTGCTGGTTGATGTAGGCATGGGAGTCGAGGTAGACGTTGGGGTGAGGGTTGGGGTCGTGGCAGGTGCACTTGTGGCAGTGCTGGTCGGCGTGACAGTAGGGGTGCTTGTTAGCGTCTCATTGTCCGTTGAGGGAGGGGAAAGAGGCGCACCGATGGCCACAGGCTTCGCCGATGCATTGACAGATTGGGAAGCGTATGCGATTGCCGTTAGGAAGGCTACTAGGGCGATCCCCAGCAGGATGCAAACTCTTCTCATGGGAACGGTATAGGTGTGATGGTCGCCGTAGGCGTTGGCCACGGTATGGACGTGAAGGTGCTAGTCGGTGACCAGGGTATCGGCGTGACGGTTGGCGTGGAAGTGATGGTAGGCGCGCTAGTGGACGTAGCTGTCGGCACTGGGGTGCTGGTCGGCGTCACCGTAGAGGTGGCGGTGGGGGTAGACGTGGCTGTGCCAGTGGGCGTGAGGGTTGATGTGGCTGTCCTTGTGGAGGTGGGGGTGTGGGTCGGTATCGGCGTTGGTGTAAGTGCTAAGTTTGCAGGTGTAGGCGTCTCTGTCACCAACCATCTAGTCGTACTCACCACAGGCGTAGAGGTGGGCGTTACCGTAGCTGTTTGGGTCGCCTGCACGTCTGGCCTCTGGCCAGGGCGGTTCGCCAAGAGTGCCACGATTATCGCTACAACCCCACCGCTGCCGATCAGAGGCACAATGACATATCGCATCCACCACTTGATGCCCTTCTCGCCGTTATCGCCGGCCATCCTCACCCCCAGGGATGCTACCCTCCCCGATAACGAAAACTCTCTCCGTTTGCTTACAGAGTATCGCGCTTCTTGCTATTCAATCCTACCCTCATATTTTTCGGAGAGAGTTTTCGTTAGCCCCCCGTGAGCTATTTCATCTCCACAACGATCGAGACATCGTCGAGGTACATGAATGTAGGTTGGTCCCCCATCCCATCGTTAAACACATTGAAGTAAATCACGATGCTTTGATCCGCACACCGCGTCAGATCGAAGGTCTTTTGTCTCCAGGCCCGATCGTTAGAGTTAACCATCATAACCTCGGTCCTGGAATGTGATCCGCTGTTAATACGCAGGATAAAGGCCTCTTGCCGATCAGACCCAAGGCTGTGGGAGGAGGCTGGATAGTACCAGAAGGAGAGGGTTGCCTTTTTCACACTGGCGGGGATGGCTACCTCCTGGCGCACGGAGGAATAGCATTCCACGTTACCCCCTTTCGAGGGGGCGATGCCCAGGAACATGGAGCGCTGACCAGAGTGAGCCATAGCAGTAGAATAATGGGCAGGGCAGGGGGTGCTGCCTATCACCCACCCCTCCTCCGTCTCGAAGCCACCATTGATGATCAATTCGTTCTGAGGGACAGGGATGGGCGTCGGGGTTAAGGTCGGCGTGGGTGGCATTGGGGGGGTTGCGGTGGGCGTAGGAGTTGCAGTTGGGGTAAAAGTCGGCGTGGGGGACACTGTGGAGGTCGCTGTGGGGGACACTGTGGAGGTCGCTGTGGGCGTCACCCCATAGCATACTTTCACCGATACATCGTCTAAGTACATCCACGTCCGCTTGTTATCCCAACCATTATTGAAGACGTTGAAATAGATGTTTATGGTCCGCCCCACGTAGGGCGTGAGGTTAAAGGTCACCTCGGTCCACTCCTGGCTGTTGGAATTGGCCCTCATGGGCACTGCTAGCACGGCCAGCGAATTATCGTCCAAGATCAAGGCCTCCTGCCAATCGTAGAAGACCCAGCTGAGGGAGCCCTCTTGGGATCGGACCAAATCGCGTTGATCAACGCCATAGTGGCTCCAGTTAAACTGTTGCCACTCTGACCAAACGGTGTCCTCAGAGAAGGGCTTGTACCAGAAGGAGAGGGTAGCGCTGGTGGCATTGGCAGGGATGGCGATCTCCTGCCGCACCGAGGACCAGCAATAGGCATCAACCCCTGGAGGCTTGATGCCCAAAAGCATCGAGCGGCCGCCGGAATGGACCTCATCCGTGGAGTATCGAGCCGGGCAGGAAGTATCGCCTATCACCCAGGCCCCATCCTCTTCGAAGCTGCCATTGGCAATCAGCTCACTGCAGCGGGGGGCCTCACTGCCGAAAACCTTGACATCGTCCACGTAGGTCCAAATGCCCAGCGCCCCATCCCACTCGTTCCTGCTCTCAAACCACAGGTTGACCTCCTGACCCCTGAAGGGGCTGAGATCGTACTCGTAGGATCTCCAACCCAAATCGTTGCCACAGATGGCCACATTATCAGGAGGGTCATATCCATCCCGCAAGATCTCCACGAGGGTATTGTTATCCCTATCCTTGATCTTAACGTGGAAAGAGCCCCAAGCAAGGATGTCGTTAGTGACGATGCGATAGCGGAAAGAGAGAAGCGGCGAGGGCATGTCGGGAGGGATGGTGATGCTTTGATATATCCAAGCCGAGCTGGCAGGCTGCTCGATGCATGGGACGGAGACCCCCAGTTGGGCAGAATAACGCCCACTATAAGGGTTGGTGTCCGTTACGCGGCTCGGGAGAATGCTACCAGCAGCCCATCCAGTTAAATCCTCCGTTTCAAAGCAGCCATTGATGACCAAACCGCTGCAGGGGTCAGGATACTCGTAGGCAGGGAAGCTCTGGCTGTAGACGGCGCCGCCTAGCAAGGCCGACCACAGGATCATCAATAGCGATGCCCATCCGCAAATAGAACGCACCAACTTTTTCGCCTTCATATGCCTCTCCTTTCTATAGGGTGCCGTCAGAAGAACCACACTGATCACCCAGTAGGCATCGGTGTAGGCGTCGGTGGCCTCGTGATCGCCGGCGGTGGGGTGAAGGTAGGCGTTGGCGGCCGTGGGACTGAGGTCGAAGTTGGCGTAGGCGGTTCCGGCGCCAGTGTCGGCGTAGGGAGCTCCGGCGTCGGTGTCGGCACCGGGGTAGCCGTGGGTGTCCGCTTTTCCTTTCTAGGCACAGGGGTTGATGTGGGCATCGGGGTCGCTGTCGGGGTGCAGGTGGCTGTGGGAGAAGGCGTATCGGTGGCGAGCTTGGTCACCAGAGGCACCACCGCTCCAGGGGTAGGGGCAACAGTCAACCTAGAAGTAGGGGTAGCGGTCAACCTAGAGGTAGGGGTGGCGGTCAAACTGAGGGTGGGGGTAGGGGAGGGGGTAGAGGCACTTACTCCCAACAAGGCCCCCCCTTCTCGATAATAGAGAAACAGCAGGCCCAGGAGGGCTAGGCCGACCACCACCGGCCAGAGGGAGCCCAGGCTAAGGGAGGGTGCCCTCTCCCTCCTCATCGCCTCCGCCAGGTTGGCAGCCGCATGCTGATAGCTGGCATTTATGGAGACTACCTCCCTGAAGAGGGAAACAGCCCTCCCCCACTCCCCCTTAGCCATAGCTCCCATCCCCTCCTCGTAGAGCTCGGCCAACCTCTTCTCCCGGGCCATGGCCTCCTTGGCCTCAGCAAGCTTAGCCGAGGCATCCTTGTAGTGGGGTTCTATGGCAACAACCTGGCCGAAGAGCTCAATGGCCGTCCCCCAATCGCCCCCTTCCAAGGCTCTAGCTCCATCCTCATAGAGGCGCCTCAGCCTCCCTTCCTGGACCTCAACCAGGGATTTGGGCTGCACCCTGAAGATGACTCCATCAGGGGCCCTCATATAGAGCACTGGTGTAGCCCATTCCACTGTGTTCTTGATGGAGTAGTCTATGGCCTTCCTCCCCTCAGCTACGGCAGCATCGACGGGGTAGCTGTCGGCTAGGGCGGCATAGAATTCCCGGGCAAAGGTGATGGCCGCCTCATCGGTTATGCCGAACTGCATGGCCACTACAGCGGGAATGCCCGCATCAACCAGAGAGGCGGCCACGCCGGAGAAGGGGTCGGTCAGGGAGGCCCTCCCCGTCTCGCAGGCGTTTAAGACCACCAGCCTCAGAGAGAAGTGGTCCCCTAAAAGCCTCCCCAGGTAGTCGCCTTTCACCCTCTCCCCCCGGCCTCCAGCGCCCTCCAGTATCAACAGCCCCTCATCCTCCTCCTCATCATAGGAGCCATGGCCGATGTAATGGAGGGTGTGGTACTCACCTCCCCTGAGCCTATCTTGGAGGGAGGGGAGGGTAGCTTCCTCCAAGAAGTCAACCTCGACCACTCCTAAGGCAGCGAGCCTGTCTAAGGCCTCCTCTATCCTCCTCCTCTCCCCCTCCACATCCAATGGGGGGTAATCCCTTGGGCAAGAGAGCATCACCAGGATGTGAAGAGGATAGGCCACCAGCAGGGGTTCGGGAGGGTAGAGGAGCTCCCTATAGCGTACAAGGGGCGTTTTGGTGGATAGGATAAGGAACTTCCTCTCATCCCTGCTATAGAGGAACTCCCAAGGGAGGGTGAAGAGCTCGGGGGGTTCTATGCGCAGCTTTATGCGCAAGCCCTTCCCTTGACCAAGAGCCACCCTGAGGCTTCCGTCGTAGCAGCTCCTGATGGGACCATGGAAGAGGGAATCGAAGAGCTTGGCCCCAAAGCTTTCTATCTCCTTCAGTTCAAGGGACATGGCCTGGCGAGTCCTCTCCCTGGAGCGCAGGACAGCTAGCTCGATAACCATCTTGATGTATGCCAGCTCTTCCTCGGTGAAGGGGAGTATAAAGACTTCAGTAGCCTCACCGGCTGGGGAGTGGATTACTGAGACGGGGTAGCCCTCCCCTTCCCTCTTTCCTATCCTTAACTCGAAATCCATGTACTCGATCTTTCTCATGATCCTCTTCCTCAAAGAGCCACACCTCTGGCAAAAAGAAAACCCGGCAGGGCAATAGCCACCCAGCTGGGTTTCAAGGGATCAATGACACAAGACGGTAGCCCGGCAGCCATAGCCTCTTTCTTGACGACAGGCCCGCGGCTTTGCGTCCCCCGCTTTCGCTGAGGTTTGCCCGTTCGCTTGCCCTGGTTATCACGCTTAAGATTACAATCTGTAATAATTATACCACAGAAAAAGTTGCTAGTCAAGTCACGGAGTTCAAGCTTTTGCGTTGAACGCAAGTAGGGGGATTGCCCATAAAGTCTCCCTTAAGAGTGTTGCTGCTCTCAATAGGGCAGCTTGGCTAGTCGCCCCTTATGGCGAGTAAACCGCTCGTCCGATGCAAAAAGCGCTGTTTGCCCCATTTTCTGCCATAGCGGAGCAAATATGGGAGCAACAATACCCAAAAGTGAAACCACAAAATGCATTTGACGGCCCCCTGATTTTGTAATATAATTTACAATCAGTTTGGCATCTGCGGAGCAAATGCCTGGGAAGGGCTTCCAGAGGGGATAATCGGGAAGAAAAAGTGACCTGGCGTGAGGGGCTTGCTTGACAATTTTCCTTGATCGTGCTATAAATATCGTGATGCAATTCACAACTGACCTGGTCGTCCACGCGGCAGTGGGGTGTGGGAAATGGCCTTGACCCTTCGCGAAGTCCTCTCCATAATTGAGGGGAAGTTGATCTCAAAGCAGGCCAACCTCGATCTGGAGGTGCAGATGGGCTGCGGGGCTGACCTCATGAGCGACGTGTTGGCCTTCACCCACGAAGGCACTCTCCTGATGACGGGGTTGACCAATCCCCAGGTAGTGAGGACGGCGGAGATGGCCGGCATCGCAGCCATCGTCTTCGTGCGGGGTAAACTTCCCCCTCCGGAGACCGTCGCCTTGGCCGAGGAGAAGGGCATCCCCCTTTTGGCCTCGAAGTACACCATGTTCGAGACCTGCGGCCGGCTTTACAAGGCGGGCCTTCCCAGTTGCGGCCTCTTCGAGCTCACCCTGCGCGCTTGGCGCGAGGCCTTCGAGAAAATGTAAAAAGGACGTTCAAGTGGAGCGGGCGAAAGAGGTCACCAAGGTACAAGAGCTGGTCTACGAGCTGAAGGTCGAGCAGGCGATGACCAGGAATGTGATCACCGTCACCCCGCAAACCTCCATGGCAGAGTTCAGGGAGATCCTGCGGGTCAATCGCATCTCGGGCACGCCGGTTTTGGAAAATAGCGAGCTGGTGGGCATCATCAGCATCGAGGATCTCATCAAAGCCCTGGCGAATGGCGAGCTCGATGCCACCGTGGGCGAGAAGATGACCAGGAACATCAAGACCCTCTACGCCGACGAGCCCCTTGTCCAAGCGGTCAGCAAGTTCGCCCGCTACGGCTTCGGGCGTTTTCCCGTCATTGACCGCCAGGGGAAGCTGGTGGGCATCCTCACCCAGGGCGACATCGTGAAGGGCCTGCTCAAGAGGCTGGAGATAGATTATCACGAGGAGGAGATACACCGCTACCGGGCCAGCCACATCTTCGAGGATATCGTGGCCGATGAGGCGGCCCTTCTTTTTCGCTATAACGTGATCGGGCAGGATTTCACCCGGGCCGGGGAGGCCGCGAGCTCGCTCAAGAGGACGCTGAGCCGCTTGGGCATTGACCCCAAAATCATCCGCCGGGTGGCCATCGCCGCCTACGAGGCGGAGATGAACATCGTCATCTTCACCGACGGGGGGGAGCTGGTGGCCGAGGTGAGGCCGGAGCGGATAAAGATCGAGGCCCTCGACGACGGCCCAGGCATCCCCGACATCGAGCTGGCCATGCAGCCCGGCTACTCCACCGCCCCGGAGTGGGTGAAGGAGATGGGCTTCGGGGCGGGGATGGGGCTCCCCAACATCAAGGCCTGTTCCGACGAAATGAAGCTGGAATCAACGGTGGGGGTGGGAACGCGCTTGGAAGCCATCGTCTATGTGGAAAGGGAGGAGGGATGACGCTGAAAGAGATCGCCAATGAGCTGGCGCTGGCGGTGAGGACGGCATCCGATAAGCTGGATGTGGGGGTCACCGGGGGTTATGCCTCCGACCTCCTGAGCCGGGTGATGGCCAAGGCCCAGAAGGGCAACATCTGGGTCACGCTCCAATCCCACCCTAACATCGTGGCCGTGGCTGTCCTCCTTGACCTGGCGGGCATCGTGGTCACCGAGGGGAGGGAGCCTGAGCCGGACACCGTGAAGAGGGCCAACGAGGAGGGGGTGCCCATCCTGACCACGCCCCATTCCACCTTCACCATCGTGGGCAAGCTGGCCCAACTGGGGGTGCCCGGAGTTGACTGATGCTAAAGCCCTACGTGGCCGACCTGCACATCCACACAGTGCTCTCGGCCTGCGCTGAGGTGGAGATGATACCTCCCCTCCTCATGGAGAGGGCCTTGGAGGTAGGACTATCGCTTATCGCCATCACCGACCACAACTCGGCCGAGAACGTGGCTGCCGTCATGGAAGCGGCTGAGGAGACGAACTTGACGGTGCTTCCGGGGATGGAGGTGGAGACAAAGGAGGAGGTGCATCTTCTCTGCCTCTTCGACACTTTGGAGCAGGCTCTGACCATGCAGGGGAGGGTTTACAACCACCTGCCGCCGCTGAAGAACAGGGAAGATGTCTTCGGCCCCCAGTTCGTGGTTGACGCCACGGGGGAGTTCATCGCTTACAACGATCGCTTGCTTTTGACGGCCACCTCCCTCTCGCTGGAGGATGTGGTGGAGAGGGTTAACGAGCTGGGCGGCATCTGCATCCCCGCCCACGTTGAGCGGCCATCCTATAGCCTGCTGGCCAACCTGGGCTTCATTCCGCCGGGATTAAACTTCCCAGCACTAGAGATCACCCTGCGCGCCAAGCCAGCGGAACTGCTGAAACAATTCCCCGATTTGGTCGGTTACACCCTCATCGCAGGCGGCGACGCCCACCGCCTGAGCGAGATCAACCCCGCCATAGTCATCACGATGGAGAAGCCTGCCGTTGCCGAACTCGCCCTGGCCTTCGCCAGCCGGGAAGGGAGGAAGGTGGAGATCATCGGGGAGCGCCACGATAGGAATGTCGGGGCTACGGTTAGCAATTGTAGGTGCGGCTTTCTAGCCAGCAAGTCTAATAAAATTTCACTCGAAGGAGGAGACTCGATATGGCGGAGGAAACTCTTGATCTCACCAAACTCGACGAAATCGTAAAAGAGGTAGGGGAGGAGCGTGGGGCCTTGATCCCCATCCTCCAGAGGGCACAGCACGCCTATGGCTACCTGCCCAAGGAGCTGCTGGCGGCCATCGCCGAGAGGCTCTCCGTCCCCCTTAGCCGCGTCCTCGGCGTGGCTACCTTCTACTCCCAGTTCCACCTGACCCCTCGCGGCCGGCACGTCATCCAGGAGTGCGACGGCACCGCCTGCCACGTGCGGGGGGCCAGGAGGATAATCAGCACTGTGCAGAGAGAGCTGAGCATAAAATCCGGCGAGACGACCCCCGACCTAAAGCTCACCTACGAGGTGGTCTACTGCCTGGGCGCCTGTGCCCTGGCGCCGAACGCCATGGTTGACGATCAGGTCGCGGGGCGGCTGACGCCGGAGAAGATGCTGGACATTATAAAGAAATTGGATTAGCGCGAATTGCGGCGACCTCGCCGCGAGGAAGCATGCTTGAGCTTTCCATGCACATCCTCGATGTGGCTGAGAACGCCTTGGAGGCCGGAGCAACCCGCATCGAGATTTCCATAGAGGAGGATTTGGAGGCCGACCGTCTCACCATCAAGGTGACCGATAACGGACGGGGGATGAGCGAGGAATTCTTGCAAAAGGTGCTTGACCCCTTTATCACCACCCGAACCACCCGACGGGTGGGGCTGGGGCTCCCCCTCTTTGCCGCCGCAGCAAAGTGGTGCAATGGAGACCTCGAAATATGGTCGAAGGAGGGGGAGGGGACGGTGGTCACCGCCACCTTCCAGCACAGCCACATAGACCGCGCCCCCCTGGGCGATATCACCAGCACGCTTTTAAGCATCATCCTCGCCGCCCCGGAGGTAGACCTCCGTTACTCCCACCGGGTGGACGGCGAGGTTTTCGAGTTCGACACGGCGGAGATACGCCGCCAGCTCGAGGATGTGCCCCTCTCGCACCCGAAGGTGCGAAAGTGGCTGGTTGATTTCATAAACCAAGGGGAGGAGGGATTAAGGGATAGGGGATAAGGGACGACCCTTAAGCCCTATCCCCTACTCGAAGGAGGCTATTGGAGATGCCTAGACTTAAAACTTTGGAAGACCTGAAACGTGTCCGAGAGGAGGCCCGCAAGGGCATTAGGAGCCGCGAGGCGGCGGCCACCAAGATCATCGTGGGCATGGGCACCTGCGGCATCGCCGCCGGTGCCCGGGAGGTGCTGCGGGCCATCCTGGACGAGCTGGCCAGACGCGATATAGAGGCCAACGTGACCACCGTGGGCTGCATCGGCATGTGCAGCGAGGAGCCCTTGGTGGACATCGTCAGGCCGGGCGAGCCGCGCGTCACCTACGGCCACATGACCTCCGAGAAGGTGCCTACCCTCATCGAGCAACACCTCATCAGGGGGCAGGTCATCCGGGAATGGGTGGTGGCCCAGATGCCGGCGTGAATGACAATCTATCAATGGGGAGGATTTAAGAATGGCGGAAAGGTTCTATCGTGCCCACGTGCTGTGCTGCCGAGGGACGGGCTGCACCGCTGGGGGCTCGGAGAGCATATTCGAGGTCCTGCAGGAGGAGGTTAAGGAGCATTACCTGGAAGACGAGGTAAGGGTGGGCATCACGGGCTGCCATGGCCTGTGCGAGATGGGGCCCAACGTGGTCATCTACCCCGATGACATCCTCTACACCCACGTCACGGTTAACGACGTGGGGGAGATGGTCGAGGAGACGCTGGTCAAGGGGCGGCCCGTGGAGCGCCTCCTCTACAAGGACCCCAGGACGGCCGAGCCTGTCCCCCACTACCACGAGATCCCCTTCTACGGCCACCAGACCAGGGTCGTCTTGCACAACTGCGGCTTCATTGACCCTGAGAACATCGAGGAGTACATCGCCCGCGATGGCTACGCCGCCCTGGCCAAGGTCCTCACCGAGATGGCCCCGGAGGATGTGATCGAAGAGGTGAAGCGCTCCGGACTCAGGGGCCGCGGCGGGGCCGGCTTCCCCACCGGGCTCAAGTGGGAGTTCACCCGCAAGGCCAAAGGCGAGCCCAAGTACCTCATCGCCAACAGCGACGAGGGCGACCCGGGGGCCTTCATGGACCGCAGCCTCGACGAGGGGGACCCCCACTCCATCTTGGAGGGGATGCTCATCGCCGCCTACGCCATTGGGGCCGAGAAAGGCTTCATCTACTGTCGGGCGGAGTATCCCCTGGCCGTTAAGCGCTTCAGGCATGCCATCGGGCAAGCCAGGGAATACGGCTTCCTGAGCGAGAACATCCTGGGGACGGATTTCAGCTTCGACATCGAGCTTAAGGAGGGGGCGGGGGCCTTCGTCTGCGGGGAGGAGACGGCCCTCATGGCCTCCGTCATGGGAGAGAGGGGCATGCCCAGGCCGAGACCTCCCTTTCCCGCGATCAGTGGCCTCTGGGGCAAGCCTACCAACATCAACAACGTCAAATCCTACGCTACCGTCCCCCAGATCATCCTCAAGGGCGCCGATTGGTTCGCCTCTATGGGCACCGCGCGGAGCAAGGGGACGATGGTCTACGCCCTGACCGGCCAGGTCAACAACACCGGCCTGGTGGAGGTGCCCATGGGCTCCACCCTGGGGGAGGTCATCTTCGACATCGGCGGGGGCATCCAGAAGGGTAAGCCGTTCAAGGCCGTGCAGATAGGCGGCCCTCTGGGAGGGTGCCTGCCAGCGGAGCTGTTGAACACCATCGTTGACTACGAGTCCATCACCGAGACGGGGGCCATCATGGGCTCCGGAGGGATGATCGTGGTGGATGAGAACACCTGCATGGTGGAGTTCGCCAAGTTCTTCCTCACCTTTGCCATTGACGAGGGCTGTGGGCAGTGTCCTTCCTGCAGAGCCGGTGGCCGGCAGATGCTGGAAATACTGACCAGGATCACTGAGGGCCAGGGGACAATGGAGGACCTGGAGAAACTGGAAGACCTCGCCAGAGTCATGAACGGCGCATCCCTCTGCGCCCTGGGCCAGCTCACCCCTAACCCGGTGCTCACCACGCTGAAGTACTTCAGGGACGAGTACATCGCCCATATCGTGGACAAGCGCTGCCCGGCTGGGGTCTGCGAGGCTCTGGTCCCGGCCCGCTGTATCAACGCCTGCCCCGCCGAGGTGAATGTGCCCCTCTACGTCCGCCTCATTGCCGACGGCAAATACGTCGAGGCCCTCGAGGTTCACCGCCAGGCCAACCCCTTCCCCCTCATCTGTGGGCGGGTTTGCCCCCACTTCTGCGAGGACGCCTGCCGGCGGGGCGATCTGGACGAGCCAGTGGCCATCCGCGCCCTCAAGCGCTTCATGGCCGACCACGAGATGGCCTACCCTTGGACGCCGTCCCAGTTGGAGAAGGACAAAGAGGAGAAAGTGGCGATCATCGGAAGCGGCCCGGCTGGCCTCACCGCGGCCCTGCGGCTGGCCCAAAGGGGCTACCGGGTAACCGTCTTCGAGGCCCTGCCCGTGGTAGGCGGCATGATAACTGTGGGCATCCCCGACTACCGCCTGCCCAGGGACATCCTCCGCTACGAGATAGAGGCCATCGAGAGGATGGGCAAGGTGGAGTTCGTGACCAACACCCGCATCGGCAAAGACATCACCCTTAAGGAGCTGAGGGAGAAGTACGACGCTGTCTTCATCGCCGTTGGGGCCCACAAGAGCTGGACGTTGGGCATCCCCGGCGAGGAAAAGGAGGGCGTGGTTCACGGCACTGAGTTCCTGCGCGAGATGAACCTGGGTGGCGACATGAGCTATGTGAGGGGCAAGAGGGTGGCCGTCGTCGGCGGGGGCAACGTGGCCATAGATGTGGCCCGCTCGGCGGTCCGCCTGGGCGCCTCCGAGGTGCACATCCTCTACCGGCGCCTGCGCGAGGACATGCCCGCCCACGTGGAGGAGGTAAAGCAGGCCGAGGAGGAGGGGGTGAGACTCCACTTCCTGGCCATCCCCCTCGAGGCCCTGGGCGATGGCCGGGTGGAGGCGGTGCGCTGCCAGCGCATGAAGCTGGAGAACGAGGAGGGACGGCCGGTCTTCGACGGCACGGCCCGCAAGCGCCCCTTCCCCATCGAGGAGGCCGAGTTCACCATGCTCGTTGACCTGCTCATCCCTGCCATCGGCCAGGCCCCCGACACAGGCTTCCTCGACAGCGAGGGGCTGGAGACGACCAGGGGAGGCACCATCGCCGCTGACCCCCGCACCTTCGCCACCAGCCTGCCCGGTGTCTTTGCCGGGGGCGACGCCGTCAGCGGTCCCGCCACCGTCATCGAGGCCATCGCCGCCGGGAACAAGGCCACCGAGGCCATTGACCGCTACCTGAAGGGCCTGGAGCTTCCGGCCCCGGTCGAGATCATAGAGCGGCCGACAGAGGGGGTGGGCGAGTTCGAGATGCCGGAAGAGGACGCCGAGAGGCCTCGCCAGAAGACCTCCATCCTTGCCCCTGAGGTGCGGGTGCATGACTTCCGCGAGGTGGAGCTTGGCCTTCCCCTCGAATCAATCGCCCACGCTGAGGCCAAGCGCTGTCTGCGATGCGATTTGGAGGAGAGGGGCTAATGTCGCTAGTCGAAACTCGGCATGAGCACATCGCCATCGCGAAGATGTTCCCAGCATCCGTAACTGAGGAGGGAGGAAATAAGCAAGCATGAAGACGTGCTGGCAGATTACAGCCCGAAAAGCCATAGTAGTTTGAATATTCAACTTGACATTGCTGAAGCAGGAAGGAGAATGATCTATGGCCGAGGAAATCACGCTCACCATAGACGGAAAGGAGGTCAAAGGGGAAAAGGGGGATACCATACTCCAGGTTTGCCAGAAGAACGGCATTGATGTACCCACCCTCTGCCACTTCGATTGCCTTTCCGACATCGGCGTTTGCCGGATGTGCATCATAAAAGTTGGCGGGCGGATAAACACTGCCTGTACTATGCCGGCCACCGATGGCATGGAGGTGGAGCTCGACACGCCCGAACTCAACACCCTGCGCAAGGCCAACCTGGAGCTCCTCTTCGCTGAGCGGAACCATCACTGCTTATTCTGCGAGATGAGCGGCGACTGCGAGCTGCAGAGTTTGGCCTACCGCTTCGGGATGGACCACGTCCGTTACCCCCACTTCTACCCCAAGCTCTCCGTGGATTCCTCCCGTAAGTACTTCATCATGGACCCCAACCGTTGCGTCCTCTGCCGCTGCTGCGTTCGGGCCTGCGCCGAATTGGTGGGGAACCATACCCTAGGGGTGATGGAGCGGGGCATCGAGACGATGATCTGCGCCGACCTGAACGTGCCCTTCGGTGAGTCGAGCTGCGTCTCCTGCGGGACATGCCTCTCCGTCTGCCCCACTGGGACGCTGGTGGACCGCAGGAGCGCCTACATGGGTCGGGAGGTACAGGTGGAGCGGGTCAAGAGCACCTGCCTCTTCTGCAGCGTGGGCTGTGGCATAGAGGTGGTGACCCGATCCAACCACGTCCTGCGCATCGAAGGGGACTGGGACGCCGAGCCAAACAAGGGCCTCCTCTGCGTGGCTGGCCGCTTCGAACCCCTCTACGACGAGAAACGAAGGCGGGCACTCAACCCCCTGGTGCGGCAGAACGGCAAGCTGGAGGAGGCAGGCTGGGACGAGGCCCTCGATCTGGTCGCCGGGAAGCTCCAGAGCTTCGACAAAAAAGCTATCGGCGCCCTGGCCTCCACCCGTGCCACCAACGAGACGCTCCAGCTCTTCACCAAGCTCTTCCGCGGGATGGGCGTGGAAAACCTGGGCTGCCTGGAGGGCCCCATCGCCCAGCCCCCCGAGGGGGAGCTCAGCCTCGCCCACCTTGATGAGGCCGACATGTTCATCGTGGTGGGGGAGGACCTCGCCGAGAACCACCAGGTGGCCGGCTTCTTCGTCAAGCGGGGCGCGACCAACAGGGGGGCACGGCTCATCGTCATTGATGAGAGGGAGACAGGCTTCGTGCCATTGGCTTACCGCTGGCTCAAGCCGGAGGAGGTTGGGGAGGCCGTCCGCCTCTGCAACGCCGCCGCCCAGCCAGCCGTCATCTACGGGGCGCGGGCTGGGAAAGAGCTGGAGGTGCTGCGCCGGGAGCTGGCGGGCAAGGCCAAGTTCTTCTGGATGGCCCCAGGCACCAATAGCCGGGGAGCCATGGCCGCCGGCCTGGACAGGCCCTTCGACGCTGGGGCAGCCAAGGGCGTCTACGCCCTGGCCTGCG
>Ga0315314_1001495_pt1 | contig 21061 bp, 19 predicted proteins | sample TDP9_MG_FD_203631 | JGI IMG/M metagenome (GOLD analysis project Ga0315314, IMG submission 203631) | Freshwater sediment microbial communities from Lake Towuti, South Sulawesi, Indonesia - TDP9 | ecosystem: Environmental > Aquatic > Freshwater > Lake > Sediment | place: Indonesia: South Sulawesi... | reverse complement strand
ACTATTGGGACCGCGTCGCCACTGAGGAGTGGTGACAGTGCGGGGGGTGGGATTCGAACCCACGAAGGCCTACGCCACGGGATGACTCACCCGCGCCGTTGGCTTGGTCTTGAGTTTGGCGCGCGTGGTCAGGACGCGACCCGCCCATCAGGTCACCGAAATGTTGACCTGGCTCTGGGACCCCCGCGTTCCACAGACACGAGCGATCCTTTTACTGCACTTAAAGTCTTACGCCGTGATGCTCGCCGTGCTCAAGTTGTCCTGATTTCGTGAAAGCGGGACCTCTTTCGTTCAAGGGCGCGCCTGAATTACTTCTGATGTCGATGTCCACTTGCCAGTGATGTCAAGAATGCGTCTTGCTGCTCGAAGAGCGGCCCGAAGAAACTCTAGAGGAGCTCGATTTCGATAAAGACATCTTCTGGGGTCCTGATGCGCATCAAGCGTTTGAGAAATCTCTCGTTTGGGTCAACGTCGATCAGACGCTTGTGGATTCGCATCTCCCACTTGTCCCATGTGTGTGTGCCTTCTCCGCAGGGACTCTTCCGCGTTGGAACGTTCAACTTCTTGGTTGGGAGCGGTATCGGGCCGCGAAGTTTCACGCCTGTCTTGTCAGCGATCTTCGTGATCTCGCCGCAGATGGAGTCTAGACCGTGGGGATCTGTGCCCGAAAGTCTGATACGCGCCTTGTTGACCAATACGGTCTATCCTCCACGCTAAGCGAAACACAGCAAGAATAGTTGAGTGGTTTAAAAAGGTTCGGCGAGCGGGTCTAACCCTTCTCAGTAATCTGCTGAACAACACCGACTGCGACTGTGCTGCCCATGTCGCGAATCGCGAATCTTCCCAGTTGCGGTATATCAGAGTAGGATTCGAGGGATAGAGGTCTTACAGGTCGGAGCTTGACGAGCGCAGCGTCACCGGTCTTCAGGAACGATGGCTTCTCCTCAACGATCTGTCCAGATCTCGCATCGATCTTCTGCATCAGTTCCGTGAAAGTAGCCGCCATCGTCGAAGTGTGCGCGTGCATCACGGGGGTATAGCCTTGTGCAATCGCTGTCGGGTGGAAGACCACTATGATTCTGCCCACGAACTCTTTCGCAATGGTCGGGGGCGCGTCGGCCTTTCCAGCCACGTCTCCGCGGTGTACATCCGTCTTCGTGATCCCTCGTACGTTGAAGCCAATATTGTCACCCGGTATGGCCTCCGGGATCTTCTCATGATGCGTCTCGATGTCCTTGCACTCGCCTTTGACTCCGGACGGCATGAATACAAGCGTGTCACCGGTCTTCAACACTCCGGTCTCGACCCTGCCCACGGGGACCGTTCCGACTCCAGTGATGGAGTATACGTCTTGGACTGGAATTCGCAGCGGCTTGTCCAATGGCTTGGGCGGTTCAGTGAATGTGTCTAGAACTTGCAGAAGTGCAGGTCCCTTGTACCAGGGCATCTTCTCGCTTGGTTTCACCAAGTTGTCGCCAGTCCATCCGGAGACCGGGATGATCGTAATCTTGGACGGGTCATAGCCAACGACCTTCAGCAGGTCGCTGACTTCCTTCTTGCATTCCTCGAAGCGTTCCTGAGCCCAGTTCACTGATGCGTCGTCCATCTTGTTGATGGCAACCGCCAGCTGAGCCACCCCGAGCGTTCTCGCGAGGTACGCATGCTCACGAGTCTGACCTCCAGGGCCGACACCGACCTCGAACTCGCCCTTCTTTCCCGACACGACGAGGATCGCGGCGTCTGCTTGGCTTGTGCCTGTAATCATGTTCTTGATGAAGTCTCGGTGTCCCGGCGCGTCGATGATTGTGAAGAAGATCTTCTGCGTCTCGAACTTCTCAAATCTGAGATCTATTGTGACGCCTCTTTCTCGCTCTTCCTTGAGCGTATCGAGGACCCAAGCGAACTTGAACGTTTCACCTGCACCGAGTTTCGCTGACTCATCGGCGTACTTCTTGATTGTCTTCTCATCGATGTTCCCGGTCAAGTACAGTAGGTGACCGGTCATCGTGCTCTTTCCATGGTCTACATGGCCAATGATGATCAGGTTCAGGTGTGGTTTCTTCGCCGACACGAAATCATCCATCCGTTCCGGTACTAGATTCGTAGTGTAAGGCCGCAATCGTCTATTTAAGGGTTCGACACCGTCCGGGCTGTTTCCGAAACTAGAATCGACGAATCCTCTGATCTCTTGGCGCAAAGGAAACCTAGGGCACGAAGTGTGCTTTGAAAATTCGCCGACCCGGTCACAATGCGCGTCGAAAGAGACCTCTCGGCAGTCGGTCTATCGAGAGGCCAGTGCGACGCGTTCCATCTCATCGCGTTTTCTTACAGCATAGCTTCGGTTATCGCGTTCAGCTGCGTACATGATCTCCTCGGCGAGGCATTCATCTATTGTTCGCGGATTGCTGTAGGCAGCTTGCCGAGCGCCGTCGGTTATGAATCTGAGCGTCAAGTCGATACGTCTCTGTGGAGCGATGTCTATCGAGATAGGATAGACAATTCCGCCGTAAGCTACTCGTGTCACGTCCTCGGCGGGGGCAACATTCTGAACCGCTTTCACCAAGACCTCCACGGGGTTCTTCTTGGTCTTCAGCTCGATTATCTCGAAAGCGTTGCGGACAATGCTCACTGCTTTCCCCTTCTTGCCTCCGCTTCTGCCGTGACGCATCATGTTATTGACGAGGCGTTCGACAATGTTGACTGTGGATTTTCTGAACTTCTGGTGCTCGTGTCGCCCGCTGCTGTGAGGCACGAACATTGCCCTTGTGCTCAGGTATCTCTGCAGGCTGACATCTTCGACCTCGACATCGCTTAGGTTCCACTTGCCGAACGCTTTGACTTCAGCGAGCTTCTTTGCTTCCTTGCTCATCCCGGACACTTCACACTCTACGAACATGTGTTCGTTTCAAAGGTTCGCTGAACGTAGCGGCGAGGTTGATATAAGGTAAGCGTCCGCGGGCGTTCTTTTTCTGGGAAGTTAAAGCGGTGGCGGCATCCCCAAGGAATGGGCACATTTTCTTCTCGCGGTTTTCCAGATGCTTTCTATACCCTGTGATCCTATCAGCGCCAGCGTGTCGACCTTACGACTGCCCTCTTCCGAGTCTCGCCGGGTTCGGCCGTAAAGAAGTGAACCCTTCCCTTCGAAAGGGCCCCTTCGTCCACCGGCCCGGTAGGGCAGGATCTCATCGTCGGCAACTGGAGCCTACGAGAGGAACGATATGCCTCTCCCCTAAGTTAACGGATCCCCGCGTGTAGCCGATTTCGGGCAACAAGGAACGGCTAGCTCCTCGATCCCCCACCACCGCCGGGCAAAACTTCGAACGGCTGTCCTTTAACTGTTGTCTCAGTCGATGATGACACTGACAGATCTACAGTCGAAATGCGAGCGTTCGCGACGCACTATTCGTTTCCACTGACTCAAGGAGCGCCTGCAACACTCATTGCGTCGGCGGGGGTCCTGAGCGTCCTCAGCATCTTGCACGCTTCACACTGGGCGTTGGGTGTGGGGTCACCGCAGATCGTGCATGCCTGAAAGGCACGAGTTCTTCCTTTCACATGAAAGCTATCTGAGAGCCTCTCCATCGATCTGTAGATCGTGTGTTTGACACCCGGGTGTTTCAGTTCGAGTCTGTTGAGCATGACCCTGATATCTCCTCTCAGTGCATCATGCCCGTACGGGCATGGAACAGTCTGGAATCTTGCACCTGACGCGTATGCATACAATGTCGTCTCTCTCTCAGGAATCTCAGCCAGCGGCTTGATTCTTGGAATGAACATGGAATGAGCCTTCTTGGCAATGGATGGAGGGCTTATGATCCGCTCAACATCACCGTGTACGATGTTGAGAAGGGCAGTCTGCGTTTCATCGTCCAAGTTGTGGGCCGTAGCTAGTTTGGTCGCTCCGATACCTCTTGCGGCTTCGTTCAGTGCCTTTCGTCGCAACACGCCGCAATAGGAGCATGGCATCAACTCGCTCTGGCAAGAAGTCACATCGTCCATTTTGATTCCGAATAGTCCCTCAAACGAGACGACGACGTGTTCAATCTTCAGCTCGTTACACAAATCTCGCGATATCGCAACGGCTTCGTCTCGATACCCGGCAATCCCTTCATCCACTGTCACTGCAACAAGCCTGGCTGGAGGAAAACGCTGCTCCAACTTCCACAGGATCCGCAATAGCGCTACGCTATCTTTCCCGCCCGAAAGCGCAACTGCAACTGTGTCATTAGGCTCAAGCAAGTCACTCTTGGCTACCGTGCGCCGAACCTTCGTTTCAATGCTATCGACAAAGCATTTCTTGCAGAAGCTGACTCCTTCATACTCTCTTCGATAGAACACTTGGCCGATGCCGCACAGAGAGCACGCTGGCATCCACGGTCTATCCTTCAGAGTTTAATAAAACCGAATCGCAGGATTGAGAATGCGAAATTCAGACCTAGGATTATCAGAGAAGCTGAGGCGGTCAGAGTTCTTATCTGTTTGATTCTTGTCACGCCTAATGCTTTCAGCAAAGTCTCAAGAAATCTGTCGCCGTCGAAAAAGTATAGCGGCATCATGTTGATGATAGCAACGCTGAGGAAAACGATCGATGCCCAAAACTCCAGGCGAAGGATGTGGTACGGCAGGTTGTCCGGCAGAAGTCGGAACTTGCCCGTGTATGTTATGACATCCCTCAGGGGACTGACCCCCATTATTCCGCGAGAAGCATTCTTCGGGTCAGCCTTGGTGATGATTCGGAAATCGCCTCTCAGTGTGGAGACCGTTATCTGATTATCAGGCGAAACCCCCGCCATTGCTCGCTGCAAATCCACGATCGTATGAACCGATGCTCCGTTCACGCGGATTATCACGTCCCCGGTCTGTATCCCAGCGGCCTCGGCTGGAAAGCCGGGCATGAGCCCGGCTACTTGAACACCGTCGTAGTTCGTCGTGTAGAACGGAGCAATCGTCGCATTGAAGTTGGCGAACAGGAGAAGCACCATCAATCCGATGGCCGCGTTTGCAAACGATCCCGCTGCGTAGACTCTCAGTTTTGTCTGATTGGAAGCGTTCTCAAGCTGTTCTTCATCAGGTTCCACAAAACCCCCGAAGAGAACGACGGCCACGAAGACGCCCGCTGATTTGAGAGGCACGTTGTCAGCGCGAGTCGCGATTCCGTGTGCGAGCTCATGCGTCGCCAGCACCAGCGAAATCGCTAGGACCAAGTATGGGAAGCTCTCCCAGCTTATCGTGAGTCCCGGCAGTGGAAGTATAGGTTGAATGGATGTCGCAGCTTCCACACGATAGATCAGATTGAACAGGTTCAGGCAGAGCTGGTAGACCGCGAAAATCATCAGCCCGATCCCGACAGCGATCCCCGCATTCCCTAAGATACGCCAGAGATTCCGTCTTCTTTCAGCCAAGGATCCAATCCAATTGTTGAGACCTGTCGTCTTATACATGAAATAGAAAGGGGATAACACGAAGCCAAAACGCTCAGCTTTGAGCGCCTTCCCGGCCAAATACAATCCGACCCAGATCGCCGCATACAACGCCAGAGTGGTGACCGTGGGATCCATGATTCTCCCTCGTAACCCAAACAGAGCGAGGGCGACTACATCTTGTTGCTGAACTAAAAGTATGCGCTTCACATCACTCTCGTTTCAACTAGAAGGCAAGGTCAGTCACTATGAAGGCGGTATCGGAGAAGAGCGGCGACCCCGCCGAGAGAAAGCAGCATCTTTCCTGCCTCTTGTTCGCTACTGACTAGACCTATCTTTCCACCGCGCTCCTCGACAGTTCTCATTGTAGCTTCGATTTTGGATCTTTCTTGATCTTCGGCTTCCCTGATCACCTGATCGGCTACAAGGAGTGTGTCGACGCCCCCTGCGTCAGCGTCGGCTCGGACGCGATCGAGTCCGTAAGAGACGTCTCCGCTTGATTTTCCAAGCCGTCTCAGCGCTTCATTGACAAGCTCAGTCTCCTGAAGTGCACGCGAGTCTCTTCTGATCTTGCCGACAGCGCCAACCCGGAGGGCTTCGTGGACACCAGCTACGCCACCGCTTCCAACACTCTTGACCACGATCGCCCTTGAGGCGACCCGACCCTTTCCTGATCTGAGTTCCTTGGCGAAATGGTCTTTCGTGAACCCTGGACCGACGACCAGCAAGGGCCCATTGCATTCCTTACAGACCGTGGTCAGCAATGATTCGATTCTGTTGAAGTAATCTTTCATCGCCACTTCACGCTTCTCTGCCTCAGCTTTCCCAGGCAATCTTGATCTTACTTCGCCCTTGAATTCGAGACCAAAGGAACGCAGTACAGCAACAGACGCCTCTTCAGAATCAAGCGCGACGATGACGATCGGTTCTTCGGCAACGACGGCCTTCTCCATCCTCTGGACCTGATGATTCAGCCATTTGTCCTTGAGCACTGTGACGACGTCCTCTGGCCCGACGCTTAGCGTGTGATGTGACCCGGTCACGTGGACTTGTTCAGGCGCCTCGAAGACGATCCCGTGAATACGCAGCCTGTTGAGGTCACGATCGAAGTAGATCTTCTGAACTGTAACTCCGAGCGTTACTGCTACTCTCTTGCTGGATGGTCTCGCACTTTCAGTTGATTTCACCTCACGCGTTGTTCTACCAAGAACTCGATCTCCTTTCTGGACGACATTGTAGACCGACCACAGGTCGTCGATGTTTCGGAGCTCCAGCTTTATCACGCCGTGTTTGATGTCCTTGGTGAGAATCCTCAAGGGCGGCCATCTTCACGGATTACAAGCGGACACACGGGTTAGTGACATTTTTATACCATTGGCTGTTACGTTGCGGCGAGCCTATCGATGAACCCTGACGAAGAAGACAAGATCGTTGAGGCCATGGAGCAACTGCGAATCAACTACAACCTGCGGCAATGGAGAGTCTGCTCCCTTATCTGCGAGTCCCTGGCTGACAAGTTCAAATCCATAGCCGAAAAGAACGACGAAATAGGCAAGTAACCTACGCGATCTAACGGCTTTTGGGCACTATAGCGGCTTCAATTTCTCGTAGAAGTCCATTAGCACCCTGGTCTTTTGATTGTCTTGGTTTAGCGCGAGTATCTTCATTCCGCCCTCGTAGCGGTCGAAGAGAACAAGGCCATGCTTGACTAGCGGTTCGATGATCCGGGCGACAGTGGATGGCGAGACTTGGAGGAAACCCGCCAAAGTGCTCTGGTTGAACACTTTTCCCGGATTTTCGAGCAAGTGTTGAACAAGCTTCACCTGCGCTCGGGACTGAAAGAGCTCTGTCAACTCTGTCATTTGTCATTCCTTATCGTGCACAATTCGTGTTCCAACGTTTTTGCCGCGCAAGACCTTCTCGAGATTTAATGGATCTCGCCCATCGATGACAGTTACAGGGATCTTGGATCTCCGGATGATGCGGATCGCAATTGGGTCCATCAGTGCGTACTCCCCCGCCCAGACGCCTTCTGATGATAGAATCCGCATCAAGTCCTCAGGCGTGACCCGATCCAGCTTCTTCGCACGCGGATACTTGCGGGGATCCGCGGTGTAGACGCCCTCCACGTCGGTCGCACTGATCAGCAAGTCCGCATTGATTGCCTCGGCGGCAAGCGCGGCAACCGCGTTCGTCGACTGCCCAGGCTGAAGGCCACCCAACACGACGACCAGTCCTGACATGGCGGATGTAGGCAAGGTCTCTAAGCGATCAGGTATTTCGGGAAATGCCGCGTCTCCTAGGGCTCTCGCGAATAACTGAGCGTTAAGACGCGAGACGTAAATGCCGATCTGATCGCAGAATGTTTCTGAGGCGCCAAGCTTTCTAACGGCCGCAATGTATTTGCGAGCGGTCACCCCTCCGCCTGTCACGACAACCAGCTGATTCTTTCGGTAGAATCTCCTGATGATGTCGGCATAGCGCTCGATCTTACCGGTAGTGAGTTCCGGATCGAACGCGAAGCCTCCGAGTTTCAGCACCGCTTTCAACGCCACTCAGTCCAAACGCGGTTCTGGCTGATGACGTATGTATGAATTGCGTAGTCCGGTCGAGCGCAATCACGATCTCCCCTGCTGCACTTTCCAGATCGTTCGACTTTCGCGCCATTTATAAGAACCAGATCTTCGAACGGGTCAGGCGATGGGAGTAGAAGCTAGTGTCGCTGGTCGACTCGGTTTCCCGCTTCAAACTCAAGCGGACTTTGGAGACTTTGGCCTCCAAAGAGGGCAGAGGCACCGAGCTCATTAGCCTCTATGTTCCACCGGACAGAAGAATACACGAGGTCATGTCGAACCTCCGTGAAGAGTATGGAACCGCATCTAACATCAAGTCACGAGTGACACGGAAGAATGTGCAGGAAGCGATCGAGAAAGTACAGCAGAGGCTGAAGCTCTTCAAGACTCCGCCGCCGAACGGTTTAGTGATATTCTGCGGAGCCATTCCCTACGGTGCGCCCGGGAACGAGAAGATGGAGATCTACACGCTCGAACCACCCGAGAAGATCAACGTCTACTTCTATCGATGCGACAGCCGTTTTCACTTGGAACCCCTCTTCGACATGATGCGTGAGAAGGAGACCTTCGGGGTACTGGTCATTGACACGAACGAAGCGATCCTAGCCACACTGCGCGGTCAGCAGATGAACGTCCTCAAGGAATTCACGTCCGGAATACCCGGGAAGCATCGCGCGGGAGGACAGTCGGCAAGAAGATTCGAGAGGTTACGGGAGGCAGCGGTCAACGAATACTTCAAACGTGTTGGTTCTCACACGAATGAAATCATTGGTCAAATCCCGGATCTCCGCGGCCTAATCCTGGGCGGCCCTGGTCCCACAAAATATGACTTTGAGGAAGGTGAGTACCTGAACTACGTGCTCAAGAAGAAAATCATCGCGACTGTTGACACGTCATACGTTTCTCAAACAGGGTTGGATGAGATCGTGGAGAAAAGCCAAGATGTCCTCAAAGGCGTCCGCTACATGGAGGAAAAGAGAATGGTACAGAAATTCCTGTATGAACTCGGCCATGAGACAGGACTCGCATCATACGGTGAGACCCAAGTCCGAAGGTACCTAAACGCTGGACTAGTCGATACGCTGCTTCTCTCAGAGAAACTGGATAGGCTCCATGCGTTTGTGAAGTGCAAGAACTGTGGATATCAGGAAGACGCCTTGCTTGCACGATCGGGGCTCGCAAAGTTCGAGCAAGAACTACTTTCCAAGCCGTGCAAGAACTGCGGAAACACCACTCTAGCCATTGAGAGTACTCAGAACCTCTTGGACGAGTTCGTTGAGATGGCTGAGAAGAGCTCTGTGAATCTGCAGGTAATCTCCACAGAGACGGAGGAGGGCATAATGTTGCTTGAATCGTTCGGCGGAATCGCTGCCATTCTCAGATATAGACCGTCAGGCTAGCAGATAGGCACCTCTATGGAGCCTACAACAACGCGTGTTGGCAGTTTCAAGCGTAGTGTATTGTGCCGAATCTTCTGGCTAGGGCAGTTACCTTCTTTCTTGCAGCTCGTGGAGCCTCACGTCCAGAGATGATCCTGCCGATGATCTCAGCGACATTATTCATCTCCTTTTCTCGCATTCCTCTTCGCGTCATCTCGCTTGTGCCCAGTCGGATTCCTCTATCGACGATTATGTTGGCCTCTTGGAGTCTGCCCGGCACCGTCTCCGTGTCTTCGAGCCGATCCATGTCCAAGAGCACCTGATGCGACGCCGTGTATCCATAATCTCGACAGCGCACCGGGACTCCGACCTCGTCAAGGCTCTCGGCGAGCGCTCGACTGTTGCGGACCACCTGACTCGCGTATTGGCGTCCGAACTTCTTTGCTTCAAGAAGTGCCGCGGCTAGGGCGGCGATTCTGTTCCAGTGCGCGTTGTCCACGATCGCGGGAAAGATCGTTTTGCGAATCTGCTCGCCTTCCGGTTTGTACGCAGCAATGATACCTCCCTGCGGACCGAAGAAGCTCTTGTGCGTTGATCCGAGTAGGATTCTTGCGCCCTCTTGCAGAGGTTGTTGGAAAGCGCCTCCTGCAACTAAGCCCAAGACATGAGATCCATCGTACGCTAAGGTTGCACCGACCTCGCGACAGACGTTTGCGATTGTTTCCGTCGGAAGCGGGAAAAGAATGAAGCTTGCCCCAAGTATCACGAGCTTTGGCCTTTCGGCCCTAATCAGTTCGACCGATTCGTCCGCGCGGATATTCCACCTGTCCCTGTTGAATGGGAAATACAGGTTCTCCACGCCGAGCGTGCGTGCGTAGCCTGCTTGGGTAATTCCAGGGTATCCTCCGTCGTCTGTGCTCACGCTCAGTATCTTGTCCCCTCGTCGTGCGAACGTGGAAAGCAACGTCATATCCGCAACATGACCTGAAAGCGGTGTCACATCCGCCCATTCCGATCCGAACACCTCACAGGTCAGGCGTCTTGCCAGGTCTTCGACCTGATCGGTGAACTTGGAACCGAAATAGAAACGATCAGGCGAGGTGTACCGATGCCCGAGATCCGATCCCAGGATCTTGCGAACGCTCGGACTGGTGACATTCTCGGAGGCGATGAGATTCAGGCATTCCTCGCCTCTCCATCGTTCGTGCTTTCGAAGGGCTTCCTTCAACTCGGCTGCCAATCCGAGAGCTCCTGCCTAGTCATGACTTGCTACGGTATGTCTACTCGTTTTCAGATTCGCTTGTAGATCGTGTCCTCGGTCGTGCCGTGCGCAATTTCAGTTTCGATCTGCCTTAGCAGGAGTATGCGTTTGTAAGTCGGAGGATGTGTTGAGAAGGCCTCGTTGATTCCGCTCCACATGGATTTTGCCTCCTTTTCCATGGCGAGCTGGAGCTCTCTCTCGTCGAGCACGCCGTCGTGATCCAAGTCATACTCCCTACGATTGTTCAGGATCGCTTGGACTTCGCTCTTCGCAAGCGCGGGATCAGAAATGAACAGAGCCCTCACGCCGTGAGAGGCCTCAGGCCGTAGCGAGAGACCGTACGCGATCTTCGTGAGCGCGCTCTCGAGGCTTCTAGGTGACTTGGTTAGATATCCAGAGTACGCGTCGGCAAAGTGCTCCCTTAGTCTGCTCAGTTTCATGACCAGAAGTTGAGCGACGAAGTAGACCGCCAGCGCGACGACTCCCGCGATTGCGATGTATCCGGCGCTCCTGTCTCGGTCGCGAGACCCCGTGCCCATGAACATTGTGCTTCTTGCGATCATGTAGGCGATTAATGGTATGGCGGACAGAACGGTCATCACGATTGAATCCTTGTGCTTGATATGCCCAAGTTCATGCGCTATCACGCCCTTGACTTCGTCCTCATTGAGCTGCCTTAGCAGTCCCTCGTGAACGGCGAGTGTCATGTTGGATGAGGAGTTTCCGAAGACAAAGGCGTTCGGCGCAGGGTTCGGAACTATGGCCAGCCTAGGGATCGAAACCCCGCTTTCAGTCGCAAGCTCCTTGACCGTGTCTTCAAGCCAAGGGTACTCGCCTTGCCCGAGATAATGCAGTCTAGTCGACCAAGCCACTATGGAAGGGCTAATCAGAAACTGTATGCCGAGGAAGATGAGCGCCAACACAAACGAACCCAGGAGAGTATCCAGAGGCGACAGGCCCATCTCGGTGGCCGCGCTGTACAGGAGAGAGACCGCTCCGAGGAAACCGACGAAAACGATCAGCGTCAGCAGGATTGTCGCTAACATTGTTGTCCTGAGTTGGGCGAGACTAGCCATCCACCTTCACACCGGCGACAGCGTTGACGCAGAGCAAGTAAAAACCTAGCGCTTGCAGCTGGCCGACTCGGATCTGCTCACGCTTGAAGGGATGCTCCTGTTTTCTTAGACCTTTGATGACGGAAGACCACAACCAGAGCGACGATCACCACGCCTGTGATTACAAAAGCCGCCATGGTCAGTGTCCCGGGCAAAGGTGTCACAGTTCCGGTTCCAGTTTCCGCTGTCTGCGATAGTTTCAGCGTGATTGGAGCTGCCAATCTGCCTGTTTCGCGCAGATTCTCTTTCGATACGTGATCAGCTGTGTCTGCAGGGGTGTGATACGCGTCGTCGGGCCAGTAGATGAGGGTAAGGTTCGGCACCCCTTTCTCCTCGAAGGGAACGTTGTCGCTTCCTCCTTGGTAATCTTGGAAATTGACCGAGATGTCGAGTTCGTTGGCACTTTCCATCGCGATCAAGCGTAGGTCTTTGTAGCTCTCCGACACTTGTCCAAGTAGCGGTTGGCCAAATCCAACCATGTCAAGGTTGAGGTAGGCGACAGTTCCTGAAAGAGGAAAGTACGGGTTATGAGCGTAGTCTCTGGAGCCATAGAAGCCCTCTTCCTCGCCGCTCCATGCGGCAAAGAGCACCGACCAGTTGGGTTTAGCTCCAGACGAGAAGATGCGAGCGATTTCCATCATCACCGCGACACCGGATGCGTTATCGTTTCCTCCCGAGTACATGCTCCAGTCGACGTCTTTTCCCCAATGGTCGTAGTGGGCACCTATGATGATGACTCTCTTCGATGAACCGGGATCGGTACCGGGAATGAAGCCCAGCACGTCCTGGGCGTTAGCGCTGCCATCGAAGGTTACGTGCACAGATACGCGGAGCTGCCTGTCTGTGGAGAAGGATCGAGGCTTCAACTCATCATTGACCGCTCGCTGGAGCGTGGCCAAAGTAAGGCTGTTGTCCCTCAGCAGTGTGTCTGCCATCTCGATGCTCCCAGCAAGGATTGTTAGTTTCTCGTAGATCGTCCAGCAGCAACCGCATCGGCGCCTCTCCACATACTTCTGTGTGGGTTGGGCTGGGTTGTCGACCAAGATCAGGCCGACAGCACCGTGGCTGATCGCGTTTTCAGCCTTCACATACGATGCTGCGTAGTCACCGACCCCGAACCGGTCTGACGGCGGTGTACCCACAATCGCCAAGACAATCTTTCCGGTTGCTGTGATGTTAGCATAGTCATCGTAGCCGATCCTCTCCGCGGTTATTCCATAACCTGCGAAAACGACCTCTGCCGAGTAGATTCCACCTCCGCTCCCTGGGATGACGTTGAAGTCCCTTCGATATTCAAAAGACTGCGAGACACTTCCTTGACTTGAATCGGCCAGGGTCAAGTTCGGGATTTCAGTGAGCTGCCACAGCGGCAATGTGAATCGTTTCATGTACGTTCCGCCATCACCTGCAGGTTTCAAGTCAAGGGAGTCAAAGTAGTCTGCAATGTACTCAGATGCCAGATCAGCGCCCTTCGTGCCTGCTCTCCTGCCCTCAAAACGAGGTCCGGCTAGATCGTTCACGATAGCCCACGCCCTATCCGCGTCGAAGGAATCCACGAATGCAGCAAGATCAGCATTTGCAGTCGTCACCGAAAACGGCGCGGCCAACGAGCAAATTGCGGTGAATGCAATCAGCCAGGCGACGAGGCGCTTTCTATCGTTCGTTCCCAGCATGCTCATGCTACCTCTGCCCAGTCGCTCAGAGACTACGGTAGACGAAGAGGGAATTAAGACCTAGACGCGCCGTCCTCTCCGGCCGCCTGGCCGGCGCGTTCCGTCATGAGGAACGGGGGTTACGTCTTCGATCCTGCCTATCCTGAAGCCGGCTCGAGCTAGCATACGTATCGCTGCCTGCGCGCCTGGGCCTGGAGTCCTGGCGCCATGTCCGCCTGGAGCTCTCACCCGGATGTGAAGGGCCGTGATTCCTCTATCTTTCGCTGTTCTAGCAGCCGCTCCTGCAGACTGCATAGCTGCATACGGTGAACCTTGAAGCCTGTCTGCCTTCACGTGCTGCCCGCCGGAACTTCGGGCAATTGTCTCCGCTCCAGCAAGGTCGGTGATGTGAACCAATGTGTTGTTGAACGAGGAGTAAATGTTCGCGATACCCCAACGCTCAACACGTTTCTCCGAAATTGTTACTTCCTCCCTTGCTGCCACGAATCGTAGCGTACGATTCATTAGGCCCTATTATAGTTTTGCAGAATCTCGCAGGATCATTTTGCAGTCTCACCGACACTGGAGCATCATAATCAACAGGACGGAACAACCATAGTCTGCGGCGGACAACGTTTTGCGTTGTATGAAAACACTACTTTCATCTTGCGGTTTGCTCCCAGTGTCCCGTCAGAGCGGCGCGGCCCCTTTTGTCATACTCGATTCGTCACGTGGAACCATCAGATGCAGCCGGCGTGTACTCGCTTGAGAGGGAATGTTTCCCTGATCCGTACCCATCGCAGTTGCTTGATACATTGATGAGGACGCGACGGGGCTTTTTCTTCGTCGCGATCCAGTGTGGGAGAATCATCGGATATGCTGTCGGTACACCGCGAGGGCCCGAAGGACACATAGACTCTCTTGCTGTAACCCCTCATTGCCGCCGAAGAGCAATAGGAGAAGCCCTATTGTCAGCAGTAAGCCGCGCTCTCGTCAAGAATGGAACTCGAGAGATACATCTTGAAGTTCGAAAGGGAAACAAGACAGCGATATCGTTCTATGAAAGCATGGGATTCGCCAAATCCTCCGAACTCAAGCATTACTATGCGGACGGTGAAGATGCATGGGTACTGAGGCGAACAACGACAACATCGCCGTTAACGGACCAATAGGGGCGCGATGACGTGAAGAGCGTTACCTTCTTCCTGCTGGACATAAGCAGCGAGACAACACCTGAAGGATCAGAGATTCGATTGTGGGGAGTCGATGAATATGACAAGGATGTTCTGATAGTTGATAGGAATTTCAAACCCTACTTCTACACAGTGCCGCGAGATGACGAGTCGGCTGGCCCCCTTTCGGAACTCCTGATTTCCTCAAAGACAGAATATGTGGACGTGCTTGATGCCTCGGTCGAAACCAAGAAACTGTTCAGCCGAAGTGTGAAAGCAGTCAAGGTCACCTGCAAGTCGACGGGCGCGCTGGATAGAGTTGCGAAACGTCTATCCAAGGATGAGCGAGTAGAGCAACTCGTCGGGGATGACTTACGATACTCCTCGCTGTATCTGTTCGATAAGGGCATGATACCATGCCGATGGAACAGACTAGAAGCTGAAGAACACGCATTCCCTGAAGCTCAGGTCGACAACAGCTATCTTGCAAGGGGCCCTGTTCATGCGGCTTCCTCGGAGAAAGTTCCGAAGCTGCGGATTCTGGCGTTTTCACCGATCGCGTTTGCAGAAAGGGGGTCTCCCCATGCAACGCGTGATCCTGTATCCATTATCTGCGCCGCAACGAGTGACGGAAAAACTCGTAGCTTTGTCAGGTCATCAGCGCTTGACAAGGACGTCATTCGAGAATTTGTTGGCTATGTTAAGAAGTTCGATCCGCACATCATCGCGGGTTTCGAGAACAACAGAACTGGCTGGCCTTATCTGACTCAAAGAGCGAGTCAGTCAGGTATTCAGCTTGAGGTGAGCCGGCTTAACTCGCAGCCGCACACGAGTGTCTACGGCCATATCTCGATCACTGGAAGAGCAAACTTGGATATGCTTGACTACGCGGGCGAGCTGCCTGAGGTTAAGCTGAAGAGCTTGGAAAATGTGGCAGCGTTTCTAGGCATAAAGCTTGACTACGCTCTTCCGGATGAATTGGAACTCGGAGACTCTTGGAAAACGCCCGAGGGCAGACACACGCTTGTGAACCGCAACGCAGCTCGTACGACAGCCATCCTACAGATGACCGAACGATTCTTGGAATTCGGTATGGAACTGTCCGCGCTTACGTGCATGCCTCTCGACCAAGTAGCCACCGCAGCGGTCGGTCATCGCGTCGACTCGTACCTGATCAAAGAAGCGTACGCTCAAGGCCACTTGATACCTCATCGAAGCGAGGAATCCTACATGCGGTACCAGGGAGCCGTCGTCCTTGCACCTCACGAAGGCCTGCACGAGAACGTCGTTGCGCTGGACTTTGCTTCCATGTATCCGAATCTCATGATCCTATACAACCTATCGCCTGACACCTTCGTTCGCGCCGGTGAAAGAATCGATGAAGATGCTTGTTGGACCGTTGAACCGCTAGGCTATAGATTCAGAAGGACTCCGGCAGGGCTCTACAAGACCGCTCTGGCTAATCTGATCTCATTCCGGGAAAGCGTCAAGATGAGATTGAAGAACAAGGCGCTCTCCGAAGCCGAGGGAAGACTACTGGAAGAACGAGAGCGAGCCGTGAAGGTGATCACGAACGCCTGCTACGGATACGCGGGATGGATTGGCGCCAGATGGTATGTGCGCGAGGTCGCCGAGTCGGCCGCCGCTCTAGGCCGGAAGAGCATCATGCAAGTCATTGAACGCTGCAAAGAGATCGACCTACCAGTGATATACGCCGATACCGACTCCGTCTTCGTCACCCATGAGGAGCCAAAAGTTGAGTCGCTACTGCACTGGGCGGACGAGAATCTTCACATGGATATTCGACCCGACAAGGTCTACCGGAGAGTCCTGTTCACTGAGGCGAAGAAGAGATACGCCGGCCTTCTCGCCGACGGCAGCTTGGACATAGTCGGGATGGAAGTCGTCCGCGGTGACTGGTCCGAAATCGCTCGAAAAACCCAGGAGAGAGTGATTGAACTTGTACTCAAGGAGGCGTCACCAACAAAGGCAAGAGAGTACCTGCTGGATTCGGTCGACGAATTAAGACGCGGTCACGTTCCAATACAAGATCTTGTGATATGGAAGAGCCTGACCAAACCCATCGAAGAGTACAAGGTAAGGGCTCCTCACGTCGAGGTTGCCAAGAAGTATCTCAGAGCTGGCCGAGAGTTGCTCCCGGGAGACAAGATCGGATACGTAGTCACGAAGAAAAGCGGGAAACTCTACGAAAAGGCGCAGCCGTACTTTCACGTTAAACCCGACGAAGTTGACGTAGAGTACTATGTTACAAGCCAAGTCGTTCCTGCGGCAGCTCGGATCCTCGAAGTGTTCAAGATCAGTCAAGATCAGCTACTGTTGGGAAGGCAAAGATCCCTCTCGTAGCTACCTAGCGATGTCGGAGAGCGTGAGTACGCGTACCTCCGATGGTTTCTTGGCTATCTCCGACATCCTCTCTCCGACCACGAACTTGATTCCTTTCTGCTCCGCCACGTCAAGTATCCGCTGCGTTATGACTCCGTCGAAGACCAGGGTGCTGGCGGCTTCGATCGTAGGCAACTGGTTGGCGAGTTCGCTGACTGGGAGCTGGGCTATCTCTTTGGCAGATTCGTCAAAGACGACTGCCTCAAGAGTTCCTCTCAGCTCCTGCGCCTTCCGGACGACGGCTTCAGGAAGCGACGGCCTTGGACCTGCGCTAGGTTTCTCTTCCGGTCTGGGTGCACCGTGCGGGACCCGATCTCGAAGAGCTTTCATTATCTCCTTCGGGGTGAGTTCCTCTACCTCTTTTCCGGCCGGGGCCCTTGTCAGATAGTCAAGTTCCGCCACTTGGTCGAGTTCTTTGAGTATGAGGTCGCCGCCTCGGTCGCCGTCGAGGAACGCCGTGATCTCCTTGTTCTTGGACAGCGCGATGATCGTCTGAGGAATCTTCGTACCTTCTATCGCAACCGCGTTCTTGATTCCACATCTGAGAAGATTCAGAACGTCCGCTCTTCCCTCAACTACTATTACGGAACCGCTCTGCTGCACCTCAGGACCTGCGGGAAGTCTGTCAGGGCCAAATTCGACGATCTCCGCTGATCGAATGGCGCCGCCGACCTCTTTGACCATCTCGTCCGTGCTCGGAGAACCCTCAATGACCCATTTCTTGAGGATCTCCTTGGCCTTGTCTAGAATGACCTTTCTCTTCTCTTCGCGAACATCCTCGACCTTCTCAAGCGTGACCTTTGCTGTGCAAGGTCCGATCCTGTCAACGCTTTCGATCGCAGCTGCAATTATCGCCGTGGAGACCTTGTCTAAACTGGAAGGGATTGTTATCGTGCCTGTAGTCTTGTCGTGCTTTGACTCCAGCTGGATCTCTATTCTTCCTACTCTTCCGCTCTTCTGAAGCTCTCTCAGGTCTAAGTCAGGCCCGAATAGGCCCTCGGTCTGCCCGAAGATCGCGCCGATCACGTCGGGCTTCTCGACAACTCCTTCCACTTCGAACGTCGCCAATACGACGTACTTCGTGGTGGATGCGAATTGACTTTCTGCTCCCAATTGATAGTAAACCTCCAATCACAGACGCGGATACGCATACGAGCCAACCTACGACTCCTCCAAAGCGTTCTTTCTCACATGAAGCACCCGTTGTCGGGTCTGAAGGAAAGGGAAGTTTGTAAGCGCTTTCGCGCGTCAGCTTGAGCACCCCTAGTAATACAAGTGCTGATAAACATTTTCTCACCAGCAAGACAAGAGATTGGTTTCAGAAGCAGCTGTGAAACGATTTTAAGAAACAGGCGAATCCCCCTTACGGCTGAGGGTGGAAGACAGTGGCTGTCAAGATTGGGATAAACGGATTCGGCAGGATAGGGAGAGCCTTTGTCCGCGCGTCGATCCAGTCGAAATCCAGTGCCGAGATCGCCGCCGTAAACGATGTTGCCGACGCAAAGACGCTCGCTCATCTGCTCAAATACGATTCAGTCTTCGGCAAACTCGATGCTGACGTGAAACTTGTTCCGGGAGGCTTCTCTGTCAACGGAAACAAGATAGAGGTCCTATCGCACAGGGACCCGGCCGAGCTGCCTTGGTCGAAGTTGAACGTCGATATCGCCCTGGAAGCCACTGGCCTGTTTACGGATCGTGATAACGCGTCAAAGCATCTGAAGGCGGGAGCCGAGAGAGTTTTGATTTCGGCACCAGCCTCGAATCCCGATGTCACAATTGTGCCTGGAGTGAACGATGCGAAATACGACTCCAAGACGCACCACATCGTCTCGTTGGCTTCGTGTACCACCAACTGCGTGACGCCAGTTGTCAAGGTGCTTCACGAGAGTTTTGGCATATTGCGCGGAATGATGAGCACGGCACACGCCTACACGAACGACCAGCGGATTCTTGATCTTCCTCATAGAGATCTTAGGCGAGCACGCGCCGCCGCAGTTTCAATAATACCAACAACGACTGGCGCGACGAAGGCGACGACGGAGATATTCCCTGAGCTGAAGGGAAAGATCAACGGCCTTGCCTATCGGGTTCCCGTCCCAGACGGCTCGCTCGTCGACTTCGTGGCTGAATTGCAGAAGGACGCCACATCCGATGCGATCAATCGCGCCTTCAAGACCGCTGCAGAAGGCCCACTTGGACGCATTTTGGAATACTCAGAAGAGCCTTTGGTCTCAGTGGATATCATAGGGAATCCACATTCTTGCGTCATCGATGGGCTCTCTACGATGGTTCTCGACGCCAAGATGGCGAAAGTTCTCGCCTGGTACGACAACGAATGGGGCTACTCCAACCGTCTGGTGGATATGGTCCAGATAATGGCAAAGATGCTCTAGCTAGGCCCGGGTCGCTTCGGTCTCTCAGGCAAAGCTGCCGCGTGCCGTTCCAGGTAGCCTGCCAAATTCTCGATCCCTACAATCTCGGATCGGACCAGTGCTTTCAGCTGTTTCCAGATCTCAACATTTGCCTTCACTCGCATTTGAGACAGGTCCCGGCGTAGTCGCCACGCGAGTGCACGCCCTTCCTTATCGAAGTCGGTGAGAATTAGAACCTCCGAGTGAGCCGCGACAGAGTCGAGAAAGTCAACAAGCCCCAACCTGCGCGACTTGGCGCAGAATACGGGACCAGCAATACCGAGCTTTCGAAGCGCCCTTACATCGTTTGGGCCCTCGACGATCAGCGGAACCCCTCGTTTCGAGCAGGCAGCAATGGTCTCCATGAGTTCGATGACGGCCTCAAGCCGTCGCTCCTCGGCGCTCAATTCGCACTTGAATCCTAGCGGGTGATTTCCATGGCCTCTATGCGACTCAGTAATTCGGGATCTTTACGCAGTTCTTGTCGGACGCCTTCAAGTCTGTCGGATAGCGACTTGGCCACGCCTTCCTTCAGATCCTGCGGGTGAAGTTGGCCCGACGCATAGGCTTTCTTGATCTCTTCGTACTTCTCGAATCTCACAGTGCCACCATACTTGGTTGCCCTCTGAATCTCAACGCCACCGAGCTGTGGCAGCAAGATTAGACGAACGATCTCCAAGACGGGGTTGTTCTCGGTTTCCTTTGGTGGGCAATACGCGCCCCTCATCTTCTTTCTGATCACTTCAGGCTCCTCGTGAACAACAATGGTGCTGCGGGGAACGCTCTTTGCCATCTTGCTTCCGATCTCAAGATCGATCTTTCGGTTTGCATCAAATCTAGTCGGAGCACCCGTTTTCGAGCGAGGCTCGGATCCTCCCAGGAGACTAGGGAGGAGATATGTATGCAGCGAGATCGGTTTCTTCCTATGTAATTTCTGAGCTGATTCACGCGCTATTACATGCGCCTTTCTCTGATCAATTCCTGCACACGCGATGTCGAGGTCGAGCTGGAATATGTCTGCCGCTTGCATACACGGATAGAACATTGCGGCCGTTTCAATGTCTTCGGTTCCAATCTCGCGGCCCATGATTGGGAGCGCTCTCCGTATTCTCTGCGTAGAATTCGATTTGGCTATGCGGACCACCTTCTCCCAGTAGTTGATGTTGCTGGCATGTTCGGAAGCCCAACGATAGGTGACCTTGTCTGGAGGAATTCCCAATCCGGTGAAACAGCGTTTGAAGTACTCCCCGCACAAACGAATGTTCTCCATGTTGCCTCCTAATTTGTTGTTGATCCATGCGTGCCAATCTGCGAGGAAGATTGTGAAGTCGCAGCCTGCCTCTATCATGTCCTTGATCTTTCCTCCGCAGACCAGTCCTGTCCCGATGTGCATCCCTCCACTCGGCTCGAACCCCCAGTATGCCTTGGGTGAACTTGTCGTCTTCAGGACTTGTTTCAGTTCGTCTTCTGTTATGACTTCCTCAGCGCTTCGCGAGACTAGCTCAAACCGCTGTTCGAGATCCATCAGGCAGTCACTTGCGGAGAAGGTTGGCAAGCAGACCTCTTAAATGATAGCTCAGGTTTCACCGCGGGCAAGAATCCATGGTGTACATGAACTCTTGCCCTGTCGCCCACGACACTAACACGCGAACTTCATCGAGGGGCGTCGCCCCAC
>Ga0315314_1001494_pt1 | contig 21071 bp, 22 predicted proteins | sample TDP9_MG_FD_203631 | JGI IMG/M metagenome (GOLD analysis project Ga0315314, IMG submission 203631) | Freshwater sediment microbial communities from Lake Towuti, South Sulawesi, Indonesia - TDP9 | ecosystem: Environmental > Aquatic > Freshwater > Lake > Sediment | place: Indonesia: South Sulawesi... | reverse complement strand
GCCATCCCATTATCGCACAAGGAGCGATGTCTTTCAACTCGCTGTTGTCATCCTACAACCAGTCTTCCGGCTTCCCACAGTTTTTAGCCAGACTCAAATCAAATGACCACATCCCAATTGGTCATTTGTCATTGGTCATTTCTTAACTTCTCTCCAGATCATCTCCGTCTCAGGCGCATCGTGCTCGAAGGTGTACTCGGCGATGCCCCGGATTGACGCGGGGGTGACATCCCTGCCGCCCAGGCCGATGACGAAGCCGAAGAGGGGAGGCTTTGCAGGCGAGTTATAGAGGGCCGATTTGATCTCCTCGGCGAAGATGCCGCCGTGGCCGAAGGAGATGTTGCGGTCAATGACGGCCACCTTCTTGGCCCCCGCCAACGCCTCGCGCACGTCGCGGAAGGGGAAGGGCCTGAACATCCTGACCTTCAGCAGCCCTACCCTCTCGCCCTCCTCCCGCAGTTGGTCAATGACCTCCCGGGCCGTGCCGGTGATGGTGGCCGAGGTTACCAGGACAACCGCGGCATCCTCTAGCCGATATGGCTCCACCAGGCCGTAATTCCGCCCAAAGACCTCACTGAACTCCTCATCGGCCCTTCTCGCCGCCTCCACCGCCTCCTCCATGGCCTTCTGGATCTTGTAGCGCATCTCCATATAGTGGTCGGGCGATACCATGGGCCCAAAGGCATGGGGATCGCTGGGGTCCAGCTTGTATTGAGCCTCATAAGGGGGCAAATACTCATCCACCAACCCCTGATCGGGGAGATCAACGGGCTCCTCGGTGTGGGAGAGGACGAAGGCATCGAGGACCAACATCACTGGCAGGAGCACCTGCTCAGCAATCTTGAAGGCCTGGATCACAGTGTCCAACACCTCCTGGTTGTTCTCGCAATAGAACTGCAGCCAGCCCGTGTCCCGCTGGGCCAGGCTATCGGTCTGCTCGGTCCAGATGGACCAGCCGGGGCCCAGGGCCCGGTTCACATTGGCCATGACGATGGGGAGCCTGGCACCTGCCGCCCAGTGGAGCATCTCGTGCATCAAGGCTAGGCCGTGGGATGAGGTGGCGGTGAAGGCCCTCGCCCCGGCCGAGGAGGCCCCGACGCAGGCGGCCATGGCCGAGTGCTCGCTCTCCACCTTGATGAACTTGGCGTTCAGCAACCCATCGGCGCACATCTCCGAGAGCATCTCCACGATCTGGGTCTGCGGGGTGATGGGATAGGCGGCAATGACCTGAGCCCGCGCGAGTTGCACCCCATAGGAGACAGCGTGATTGCCCATGATAACCTTTTTCATAATACTCTCTCCCCAAAATAAGGAGGGCTAGGGGGACACCCCCTGTAACCCCCGGCAGGGGAGTTCCCCCTGCATCCCCTATTCCCGTTCCATGGATATGGCGTGGCGAGGGCATTCCTCGGCGCAGACGCCGCACCCCTTGCAGTAATCGTAGTTCACCTCGTAGCCCCGATGGTCAACGCGGGAGATGGCCACATCGGGGCAGAAGATAAAGCAGGTGTCGCAGAGGTTGCATGTCCCGCAACTGAAGCAGCGCTCGGCCTCCATCTTGGCCGTTTCCTCGCCGAAGATGCCCGTTTCGGGTTTCGGAGGAGGCTCCAGCCATTCGAAGTAGGCGGTGTTGATGTCCTTAAAATGGACTACGGTGGGGTCTACCTTCCTGGGCTTGGCCTGGATGTTACCGTCGAGGGGTGGGAAGCCCTCCAATGGCACCCCTTTTAGGTATTTGTCTATGGCCAAGGCGGTGCGCTTTCCGGAGCCGACCGCTCGGGAAACCGGGCCGGCGCCCAAGACCATCTCCCCGGCAGCGAAGACCCCCTCCCGACCAGTGCATGCTGCCTCGTCGGTGACGGCAAGCCCCTTCTCGTCCAGCTTCAACCCCCAGCCGCTTTTCAGGAACTCAAGCTCCACATCAGGCCCTGTCAGTCCCACGGCTTCGATGGCTGTCTTGCGGCTTCTAGTGTGGCCCAGGGCAAGGAGGACGGCATCGAATCCCTCCAGGTCTTTCAGGGCTAAATTGGCTCCCAGAAGCATGCCGGTCCTGACCTCCATTCCCAGGGCGGTTATCTGGGCGATCTCGTGCTTCAGCACTTCCTTCGGGAGGCGGTTTCCCCGCACGAGGCACATCCTCCCTCCCGGCTCATCCTGGGCCTCGAAGAGGGTCACGCGGTAGCCCAATCTGACCAGGAAGTAGGCGGCGGAAAGGCCACACGCCCCGGCGCCTACGATTGCCACCCTCCCCTGTCGGCGGGCTTCCGGCTTAGGGAGGCTGATCTCGTGAGAGGCTCCATAGTGAGCCAGGAACTGTTCCAGCAGGTGGATGGCGATCGCGCCGCCCATCTCCTTGCGGTTGCATTCCCTCTCGCAGACGTGAGGGCAGATCCGCCCGCAGACCCCCGGCAGCGGGTTCTCCTCCATCAACCGCCGCCACGCCTCCTCGAATCGTCCCTCGGCCATAAGCCCGATTTGCTCGACGATGTCCTCCCCGGCAGGGCAGGCGTGGTTGCAGGGGGAGGTCTTATCCACATAAAGAGGCCGAATATACCGCCAACTCCCGGTCTTATTGACCAGGGTTGTGCCCAGGGACATGGGTAGAGGCGGCATATCGGCCTCGGTCTCGAAGGTGATCTCTTCCGTCATCGTTTCCCCTTCTTCTGGATATTGGAAGTTAGAGGCTAGAAATCCAATCTCCAACCTCTAACATCTAACCTCCAAGTAAGCCTCGCAGGCGGCGGCCACGTTCCCCTCAGGATTGAAGGGGACGGTCTCGCGCACGGCCTCGGCTAGGGCCTCCAGGCCCACAATCCCCGTGGCCTTAGCGAAGGCCCCCAAGATAGCCGTGTTGACGATAGGGGCACTTTTTGGCCCCAATTTGTGCTTGATGGCTATGGAGTTGGCGTCAACGGTGGCCACGCGGAATCCCTTGGGCAGGTTGAAGGCCGCGGGCTCCCGCTCGCTGTTGATGATTACCCAACCGCCCTCCTTCAGGCCGGCGGTGACGTCCACAGCCTCCAACAGGGTGGGATCCAGGACGACGATGTGGTCTGGCTCGTAGATCTGGCACCTGAGCCTGATGGGCCTATCGGCGATGCGGGTGAAGGCCATCACCGGAGCTCCTCGCCTCTCCACACCAAAGGAGGGGAAAGCCTGCACGTACCTCCCCTCCCTGAAAGCAGCGGCCGCCAGCACCTCGGAGGCGATGACCGCCCCTTGGCCGCCGCGGCCGTGAAAGCGAACCTCGATCATCTTGCCTCCCTTGGCCTTCTATCCCCTGACCCCCTTGTCAGCCGATCTCCCCCTGGCAGCTCTAGCCCCCCTATTTTCCTGGAACTTGGTGACAGCGGCGGCAGCGGGCCTCGTAGACCTCGCTGGCACCGACCAGGATGACCGGGTCGTTGTAATTTGCTGGCTTCCCGTCTACCAGGCGCTGGGTGCGGCTAGCCGGTGCCCCGCAGATGACACAGATGGCCTGCAGTTTGTCCACCACCTCGGCTTGGGCCATCAGCAGCGGCACAGGTCCGAAGGGCTCCCCCCTGAAGTCCATGTCCAGGCCGGCGACGATGACCCGCTTCCCCCTATCGGCCAGGGCACTGCAGACATCGGCTATCTCCCAGTCGAAGAACTGCGCCTCGTCAATGGCCACCACCGCCGTATCTGGATCAACCAGGCCGAGGATCTCCCTCGCACTTCGCACCACGGTGGCCTCCAGATGGACGCCGCTGTGGGAGGTCACCTTCTCGAGGGCGTAGCGGTCGTCCAGACTTGGCTTGAAGACCTGGACCTTCTGCTTAGCGATCTGGGCCCGCTTCACTCTTCGGATAAGCTCCTCGGTCTTGCCCGCAAACATCCCGCCGCAGATCAGCTCGATCCATCCTGGTGGGTCATTCTCTTTAGGAGGTGGCCCACCGTAGCCGCGGTGCATTGCTCCCTCCTTTGCCCTGAGGGCCTTGCAAAGGTAAAAAGCCCTCGCCCAAAGGTGGCACCATGGCCTCAATGGCGAAAGAGACCTTCGCAAAGCTTGGGATAATGAGCACAGAAAAGGGACAGGGCTTGCACCCTGCCCCTCTTGATGAACAGTCTCGCCATCTTGCCTTTCAACTATTATAGGCCGCCATAGGGCGAGACTGTTCATCATCATGCCCCCTCCTTCGCCGAAGGCTTCTCGGTGGCCGCCTTCTTCGCCTTCGGCTTCCTCTTCGCACCCTTCTTCTTCGCCTTCTCCTTCTCTTTCAACCGCGCTTCAGCTCGAGCCTTCTGCTCCTCTGTCCTTTCTATGCGCTTCATGAAGCGCTCGACTTGCCCACCCGTGTCTACGATGCGCTGCTCGCCGGTGAAGAAGGGGTGACAAAGGGAACAGACGTCCGTCCTGATCACCTTCTTGGTCGAGCCAACGGTGAATGTGTTCCCGCAGCCGCAGATAACTTTGGCATCGGGGTAATACTCAGGGTGAATCCCTTTCTTCATCGAACTATCGCCTTTCTAGGTGCGCCTTTTCTGACAGGATTTACGCAGTCAAAGCTTATTCACCGCTGGGAACGCTGAGGGCGCAGAGAAAAATCCAAGAAATCTCTGCGTTCTCGGCGTGCTCTGCGGTAAAATCCGCCTTTTTACTGAGGCTTAGGATAAACGCTGACCCTCTTCTTGGCCTTCGTCTCGTATTCGAACTCGACGAAGCCATCTATCAAGGCGAAGAGGGTGTGGTCCTTGCCCATGCCCACGTTGTTGCCGGGCTTGACCCGGGTACCTCTTTGGCGCACGATGATGTTTCCGGCGCGCACCGCCTGGCCTCCGAAGGCCTTCACCCCCAGCCGCTTCGACTGGCTATCGCGGATGTTGCGTGTGCTCTTGCCTCCCTTTTTGTGTGCCATTTTAAATCACCTCTCCTATGGATGATCTGAATAATATCTCTGGCTTGTGCTAAGTTGGAATCTAGCCCAGTTTTTTATCTTTGCTGGTTTTCTCTGAAAGGTTACTAGTTTGTTTTATGTTGCAATTTTCTCTTAACCCACCTAAACAGCTCACCAAAGATCACTCCCAAGAGCGCTCCCCCAAAGAGACCACCCCACTTCCATATTTTCTCTGCCCGGATTTGCGCTTCAAGCCTAGCATTGTTAGCTTGCAATTCTGCATTGTTAGCCCGCAATTCTGCAATTATAGCTTTAAGGTTGGCTATGTCCGCGGGCAAACCCTCAAGAGCATCTCGTGTCTGTTTTTCCAGTTCAATGAATCGGTGTACTTCTTCAATGTATCGCTGTACTTCCAAAAAATAATCATCAAAGGTCCGTCGTCCTGTCGAAATCATCCAATTCGCACCCCACCACGAACCGACAATGATAACAAGCGCTAATATGGGCAGTGCAATAATTGATCCATAGATTAGCCGGGAACGGGGCAGTTCAATCACATCCGCTTGGCTTGCGACACGTTCACGCTGTTCCATCCATGTTGTTGGGAATGGCCGGCCTAGTTCTTCCCACGTAGGCCCAAAAATCTTTGTCCTATCGACGATGGGCTCTTCCTGCTCAATCCCAAAAATCTCTGCTAAAAACTTCTTTATGGATTTCATCGTGCCTTCTTAGGAGACACCTATCGTCAGTGTTAATCCTAGGCTATGATCTTCTCGATCCTCAGACGCGTGTAGGGCTGACGATGGCCGCTCTTGCGCCGGTAACGAACCTGGGGCTTGTACTTGAAGACGATGACCTTCCTGCCCCTGCCTTGGCCGACGACGGTGGCCAACACCTTGGCCCCCTCAAGGAAGGGGCGCCCCACCATCACCTCATCGCCATCGGACACCAAAAGCACCCTGTCCAGCTCGACGGTCTCCCCCACCTTGGCTGGCATCCTCTCCATATCAACCGTCTCGCCCACGACCACTTTGTATTGCTTTCCCCCCATCTCGACGACAGCGTACACCTTCTCTATCCACCTCCAGGTTTAAGTTGGTTTCCCTCCTCACAATAGAGCTATTGCACAAGGGACTGCCTGGCTCCCTATGGAGGCCAAAATTTGCGCAGTGACGAACCTGCTCCCTGACGAACCTTCTCCGGCTTAGGTGAGAGCGGCTAGAAGCCGATGCGCCTAAAGGTAAAGCGCCTAGAGGCGATGGGGGAGCAGGCTCGTCAAATGCTCCGCACGGGCCAAAAGGGCCCAAATTGGGCCATTCTGGGGCTGGTCATCGCCCACCCCTCTTACGTCCGCCCCTCCTGTTCTTCCTGCGGGCGAATATGCTTATTTTCCTCTGCTTGCGGTGTGGCTTGCTCTTTCCAGACTTTGTGCCCATCTAGACCTGTCTTCTATTTGCGTGCAACAACTTTTTGAATGCTCTTGCCCATCGGAGTGCACGCTTTAGTGTGCCTTTAACGGGCTGAAGCCGTTCGGCTGAGCCTTCGGCGTGAGCCTCAGGCGAACGCTCAGGCCGAGGCCCGCACTCCGGAATTAAAGTAAAGCCTTTTAAATTATATCAACTTCCTCCCGATTTGTCAAATCGGAAGATGAGCCTGGTACGTTGAATTGATTTCAACACCCCAGCCAAGCCCATGGCCTCCAGCACCTCATCGGGCCTGCCTGTGGCCTGGCTGTCCGTCTGCAGGCGCATCCCCAGCACGTAGTCCCTATCGCGCCTCCCCTTGAGCCAGAGGGCATCAATGAGGGGACGCAGGTCAAACTCCCTCGCTTCGCCTTCCCTCTCCCGCCTCCAGGGCAGGCTTTCCGCCCCGAGCACCCTTTCCAACCGCCCTCGCATCTCGGCCAAGGACTCCCGGCTGGAGACGACAACCTCGTACTCCGCGTGGCATACCTGGGATTGGAGGGAGGGCGAGGCCGGATAGACCTCCTCCACGCTCAGGATCTCCAAGCCGGGCGGCAATTGGAGAGCCACCTGCTTGGCGAAGCTATAGGGGGAGATGCGATGGCTCAGGGTGATGTCCATCACTTCACCACGGCTAGCGAAGCCGACGGGCAAGGGAGCGGCGAGGGCCAGCTTAGGACGCGGGTTGTAGCCCATGGAGTAGGCCAGAGGAACCTGGGCGCGGCGCAGAACCCGCTCCCAAAGCCGCATCATGTCGAGATGGGAGATATATTTTATTTCCTCACCTTTGGCAAAGGTGACACGCAGTCTCTGATGAGCTTTCTGCCCCATTGTTGTCTAAAGAGGAATAAGGGGACACCCCTGACGAACCCTCTCTGACAAATGGTCTCGCCCCTATGGGAAGCCATTTCACTTCAAGGGAAATGGCACTTCGGAGCCTGGCGAGACCATTTGTCATCGCCTCAGAGGCTTCGCCTAGATAAAGGGCGAGATGGTTCGTCACCCTGAGGCCCCCGCCCTAACGGGCTCTTTGGCGAAGGTGAGGCGCAACCTCTGAAGAAGGCGATAGGTGCTTGGGGATCGGGCCCAGGCCAGAACCAGGGGCCAGAAAATGGCGACGAGGACCAGCTCCAGCCAACCATGCCAAGGACAGGACTTTATCCTCACCTCAATGCTCCTGCGACTATCCGCCTCGCCTTGCGCCAAGCCTTGCGCGGGTTGGCGTAGCGCCTCCAGTTGCGGCGCATCCAGCGCTTGAAGGCGTTCCAGGGCTTGCGGCGCTGGGATTCCACGAGGGCCCAATTGAGAAACTCGGCGTCCTGGCCCTTGATCTTGGTCTCCGTCGGGTTGCGACGGTACTGGTCGTGGCTGGTGATGAGGGAAAGATCGTTTTCGATGCAGTAGGTGTAGAGGTCGCTGCCGGGGTGGGGGGTGTAGAAGGCCGGGCTGTAGTAGTCGGGGTCTATCTCCTTGAGCATGGAGATAGTGTCCATGACCTCTTCCTTGGTCTCGGTGGGGATGCCCAGCATGTAGTTGGCCCAGATGGAGATGCCATACTTCTTGCAAATCCTGGCCGCCGCCAGGTTTATCTCCCGCGTGGTCCCCTTGCGCAAAAAGCGCAGCACCCTGTCGCTCCCGCTTTCGAAGCCGATGAAATAGCCCCTGCACCCGGCTTCGGCCATCAGCTCCACCAGCTCCTCGTGGCGGACGATGATGTCCGCCCGGCTCTGGCAGAAGAAGGGCGCCTTGAAGCCCTCACGCATGTAGGCCTCACAGAACTCGGCCACCCACTTCCTGTCGTTGGTCAAACAGTCGTCGTGGAACATGAAGCTGGCAAAATAGTATTTGTCGCGCAGGAGCTTCAGCTCCTCAATAACGCTGGACACGCTGCGCTGCCGGAACTTGCCGAAGATGATGCGCTCCGCCGGCTGGCAGAAGTTGCAGTTGTAAACGCAGCCGCGGCCGGCGATGATGGTCAAGAAAGGGGGCAGCAGCTCTGGGACGAACCACGCCTCGGGCGAATCGAGGCCGTAGCCGTGCTTGCGCCATTCGTCTAGGAAGAGCTCGCGGTCAACGAAGGGCAGCGAGTCCAGATCTGGCCTCTCACCCCTGATCACCCGTTCCTTCGGCGGCTGGCCCCGCTCGATGGCCGCCAGCAGCCTGGGGAAGGCGATCTCCCCTTCGTGGGTGACGATGTAGTCAATCTTGGGGTTGGCGGCTACCTCCTCCAGGACCAGGTTAGGGTGGGGGCCGCCGACGACGGTGACGATGGAGGGGTCCACATCCTTGACGACCTCGATGGCTTTCATCACTGGGTTGTAATCTACGCTCATCATGGTCAGCCCCACAACGTCGGGGTGGCGCCGTTCCACCTCCGCCCGGAATTCATCCCAGCCCTCCAGACCTCTGAGGTCAATGAGGTCCACCGCGAAGCCCTCGGCCTTGGCGCAGGCGGAAAGCTGAGCCAGGCCGTGGTTTATCCAGCCTGCCTCCATCCCCTTGCCCAGGCTCTCAAACCCGTAGCCGGCTATGCCGGCGTAGATTAGCGTCGTCTTCATAAGGACTCCCTCCTCTTTTTGATAGGGAGCTGACGTATTCGGATACGCCAATCTGTCACGCTGACAATGGCACCTCGTTCCAGATCTGTATCAAAGCGCTTTATCACCTCGGCCAGGTGTCGATTAACGGACTCTGGATGCATATTTGATAGGCGGAAGACGACTACGCTAGGCAGTGCTTCGCCCCCGTGTGCTAAAAGCTCGCCAAAGTCCAGGTCGCTTGTGAGCAGCACGTATCCCTCACGTCGGGCCTTACGCAGAATATCAGGGTCTGGCAATCGGTCGAGGCCTTCCTCATGTAGATGCACGGCCTCATAACCGAGGTCGTGCAAGAACTTCACCGTATCAGGGGAAATGCCCATGTTGGCCAAGAACTTCATGCCGGAACTTTCTCCAGCTCGTAGATGGATTCGTCGGCAAGATATGCAGCATAGCGCAACGCCTGCTCGATATCTTCCGGCTCCAGATATGGGTAGGCCTGGATAATCTCCTCGGTTGTCATCCCATTAGCGACCAAATTCAAGATCAAGGCAACAGTGATACGCATGCCCCTAATGCACGCCCTGCCTCCCATGATGTTCGGATTAAAAGTGATGCGGTCAAAACCAAACATTGGATTCTCCCTCTTGTCTTCAGCTCCCCTTAGTTCCTTCGAGTTCCCTTGTGTTCCCTGAGTTCCCTCCCTAAAGAATTCCCACCTTGCTATGATCCCCCAACACCATCTTGTAGGCCCTGGGCTTGACGGGCGAACGGACAATCTCCACGTTACGCCCAATGAGGCTGTCCTCGATGCGGTGGTGGATGTCCACTACTTTGCAGTTCTCCATCAGGATGGAGTGCTCGATCTCGCAATCGGCGATGAGGCAGTCGTAATAGATGGAGGTGAAGGGGCCGATGTAGGCGTTGATCACCTTCGTCCGTTCGCCGATGATGGCCGGGCCACGGACGGTGCTTTTGACGATCTGGGCATCCTTCTCAATGACCACCTTGCCGTTGACCTTGGATTCGGCGTCAACGAAGCCCTCCACCCTGGGCTCGATGGTCTCCAGGATGAGGCGATTTGCCTCCAGCATGTCCTCCATCTTGCCGGTGTCTATCCACCAACCCCTGTGGATATATGGATAGACGGTGTAACCGTGATCAATGAGGTACTGGATGGCGTCGGTGATCTCCAGCTCCCCCCGCCAGGAGGGCTTGATAGCCCTCACCGCCTCGAAGACGTGGTGGTCGAACATGTAGATGCCCACCAGGGCCAGATTGCTGGGCGGCTCCTTGGGCTTCTCTATCAAACGGACCACCCGCCCATGCCTCAGCTCCGCTACGCCGAACTGATGAGGGTTCCCCACCTCCTTGAGGACGATCTGGGCGTTCCAGTCGCTTTGGCTGAATTGCTCCACCAGGGAGGAGATGCCACCTTCGATAACGTTATCGCCCAAGAACATCACAAAGCGGTCGTCGCCCAGGTAGCCCTGGGAGATCTTGACTGCATGGGCCAGGCCCAGGGGCGTCTCCTGCTGGATGTAGGTGACGCGCGCTCCCCAGCGGCTTCCATCGCCCATAGCGGCCTTGATCTCCTCAGCCGTGTCGCCAAGAACAATGCCGATATCGGTTATCCCCGCCTCAGTGACGGCATCCAGGACGCGGAAGAGAACCGGGCGGTTGGCCACCGGGACGAGCTGCTTGGCGCTGGTGTAGGTGATGGGGCGCAAGCGAGTCCCCTTGCCGCCGCTCAAGATCAAGCCCTTCATGCGCCTTCTCCTGACCAGCTGTCTCGCCACTCATCTACATAGCCACTCCGGTCCATATGGCGAGGCAGCTGGTCACCATCGCAATCCGCAATCTGCTCTATTTGCTTCTCCTCTGCCATCGGGTCCTTTTCAAGAGCTTCTTATGCTTATGCTTAGCCATCTTCTTCTTTCGCCACTTCTTAACAGAACCCATATGTTCCTCCTCTCTAAGTCCAAAACCACCTCCTCTTTGGCCTGTACCTCTGTGGCGGTTCAAAGTCTATATCCTCATCCCTCAAGATCTGTGCCGGTATGGTGGTCACCATCGCCTCCGCCCGCCCCCGGCCGATGGCCTTCGCCGCCACCGTCACACCTCGGGAGAGGACGGGGGAGCGGTGGGAGAGGGAGTGGGCGTCGGAGGCGATGATATGGACGAGGTTATGGGTGAGCATCGTCTCCGCCGTTCTCTGCACCCTGGCTCCGAAGACCCCCTCCAGGCTGGCCGCCGTGACCTGTGCCAGAACGCCACGCTCGACCAGAGTGAAGAGGAGGTTGATGTCCTGCTGGATGACGGCGTTTCGCTCAGGGTGGGTGAGTATGACCACAATCCCCTTGATCTGCAACTCGAAGATGACCTGCTCGGTGTAAAGGGGATAGGCGGAGAGGGGCAACTCTACCAACATGTAGCGCGTTCCGTTCAGGGTGAAGACCTGTTCCTCATCCAGTTGCCTGACCATATCGGGCAGGATGTGGGCCTCGATGCCGGGTAGGATCTCCACCCCGGTCCCTCGCGCTGCTAGCTCCCTCTGCAATTGGGCCGCCTTTTCGAAGACCGTGACCCGGTCGTGAGGCATATCCCAGCCGATGCTATGGGGGGTGGCCACGATCCGGCCCACCCCATCGGCGAGGGCCATCTCGGCCATGGCGATCGAGTCCTCGAGGGTTTGAGCACCATCGTCGAAGCCGGGAAGGATATGGCTGTGAAGGTCAATCATATCTGCTCTTGCTCAGCGTAGTAACGATGTAGGCTGACGTCAAAGGGGACGTTGTTGAGGACCGCTCCCACCAGGCGGGCGTTGACCTTCTCCAGCAGGGCCTTGGCCCTCTGAGCGTGCTCCCTCTTCGTCTTGCCAGCGTTGATCACCAGGAGCACTCCGTCAACCTTCGAAGAAAGCACCGCCGCATCGGTCACGGCGATGATGGGTGGGGCATCGAAGAGGACGACGTCTGCCTTCTCGGCGAGGGAGGCGATGATCTCCTCCATCCGCCGCGAGCCCAACAGCTCCGAGGGGTTGGGCGGCAGGGGGCCGCTGGGCAGGAGCCATAGGTTAGAGACACCCGTCTCCTGGAAGGGTGGGTTCCTCAGGGCCTCGTCGTCTACGATCATGGTCGTCAGCCCTGCGCCGTTTCGCGCCTCGAAGATGCGGTGCAGGGAGGGGCGCCGCAGGTCGCAGTCCACGAGGATGACCTGCTTGCCTGCCAGGGCCATGGTTACAGCCAGGTTGGCCAGGGTCGTTGACTTCCCCTCCTCCGGACCGGCCGAGGTGACGATCAGCGTCTTGAGGGGGCGGTCGAGGCTGGAGAACTCCAGGTTCGTCCTGAGGCTGCGGTATGCCTCGGCGACGGGCGAGCGGGGGTTGGCAATGGTGATCAGGGAGCCTTGTCGGTTATCGGCCATATTCACCTCCTATAGAACGAAACCTCTCCCCGTTTGCTGTCGGAGTATTGCGTTCTTCCCGGTCATACATTCTCTCATATTTTCCGGGGAGAGGTTTCGTTTAGTGTGCAAATTATACCACGATGCTGGGGATAAATCAAATTCTCATCGGTAGAATCGTGTGGACACATTTCTTGGAGTACGACGACGGATCGACTGAACTCGCCGAAGTCTCCGTCGTCGCGGTGCGAAGTCGGAGACTTCGCATTCCATATTGCCTCACTCCTCAAAATTGTGATCGTATTGCGCTAAAAGAAGTTACCGAAGGCAATTTGGATGAAGTGAAACCCTTTAGCTGCTGTTAGGTGCTGTACTGCCGCAGGGCTGGTTTTTGCTCCTAATCGCCTATAAAGGCGCCGATTTCCTTCGCGATATCATCGGACGACTTGCCCTCTTTGTTTATGAAGCGGAACCGAAAGGAATCCGGGTACAGTTCGGCGAGCCTCGCACCAATGAACCTTCCGAGTAAACCGTAGCCGTATCCAAACGTGGGATCCTGCGAGAACACTTCAACAAAGACAATCCGCGGGTGCGCAAATGATCCTTCATCAATGGCATGCAGTAGAGGCCAATATTTCGAGATGCTTCTTGCCGGATCGCTATGGTCGTCAACCTCTATCACCAGCAGACTACCGTCCTTGAGGTTTCCAACGATGTCGGCTTGGGGCCAGAGCTGATGACCCTGCTCTGGCCAAGGTAGCTTCTCCTCGATTCTGAGGTTTCGCAGACCAGCTAGGTTCAACCTCTCAATCGCTCTGTAGAGTTCAAGGACCGATTGAGTCGTCAAACTACCCACCTCCTTTCTTTGAGGGTCCGACGCGGTAGCATTGCGCCTAGCTACTGAATTTACGTTCTGTTAATTCATGAGCCTATGGAGGGCCTTCGCAATCTCTGCAGCGACGGCAGCGTTGTTTTGTAGGAGGGCGATGTTGGCCCTGAGGCTCGCCCCATCTGTGATTTCGTTGAGCTGCGCCAAGAGGAAGGGGGTCAGGGCCTCGCCCCTTATCCCTCGCCTCTCAGCCGCCGTCAAGGCCTCGGCGATGGCCTTCTCCACGACGTCGCGTGGTACCTCCGCCTCGGCAGGGACGGGGACGGCGATAAGGATGCCACCCTCCAGCCCCAGCCCCCATTTGGCATGGATGATCCGCGCTGCCTCCTCTGGGCCATCGACGCGACAATCTACAGGGAGGCCGCTGGAGCGCGAGTAGAAGGCCGGTAGTTCCTCTGTGCCGTACCCCAGGATGGGCACGCCGTGGGTTTCCAGCCACTCGCGCGTGAGGGCTAGGTCCACGATGGCCTTCGGCCCGGCGCAGACGACGGCCACCCTAGTCCGCGCCAGCTCCGGCAGGTCCGCCGATATATCGAGGGATTGCCCCGCGCCGCGGTGTACCCCGCCGATGCCCCCTGTGGCCAGGACGCGGATGCCGACCGATGAGGCGATGTACATGGTCGCTGCCACCGTCGTCGCCCCATCGAGGCCCTTGGCCACAACGATGGGCAGGTCGCAGCGGGAGATCTTGCGGATCCCTTCGCCTCTGGCCAACTTTCTTAAGTCCTCCCCCGACAGGCCAACCTTTACCCTGCCCCCGATTACGGCTATGGCCGCTGGCACCGCCCCGTGTTCCCCTACTATTCCCTCCAGCCGCCGTGCCGTCTCTATATTCTCAGGATAAGGCAGCCCGTGGGCGATGAGGCTCGATTCCAGGGCGACGAGGGGCAGGTTACGGTCGAGGGCTGCCTGAACTTCAGGGCTGAATCGTAGATAGCTATCCTTAATCATAACAAGCTTACGGGGTCAACATCTACGCGCCAGCCCAGGGGGAGGGCTAGGTCTTCGAACAGGGGGTGAGGGTCACGGGCGCGGACGATTATCTGCCAGCGGTACTTTCCCCTGATCCTGCTCAGGAAGGCCGGGGCGGGGCCGACGAGGTCTACGTCAGGCAGGCCCAGGCGGGCGATCTTGTTCCTCAGGATGCGGCAGAGCCTCTCCGCCTCCTCCTGACAGCGCCTTTCGCTCTGGTGGACGTAGACCAGCTTCACCAGTTGGCTGAAGGGGGGATACCCCTGCTCGCGGCGAAAAGCTAGCTCCTGACGGTAGAACCCCTCGTAGTCGTGACGGCTGGCTGCCTGGATACAATAGTGCTCCGGCGTGTATGTCTGGATGATGACCTTGCCCCCAAGGATGCTCCGCCCGGCGCGGCCGGCCACCTGGGTTAGAAGCTGGAAGGTCCTCTCCCCGGCGCGGAAGTCGGGGAGGTGCAGAGCAGTGTCGGCGGTGACGACGCCCACCAAGGTCACCAGCGGCAGGTCCAGCCCCTTGGCGATCATCTGGGTGCCGACCATGATGTCGGCCTCATGCTTGATGAACTTCTCCAGGAACTGTTCGTGGGAGGCCTTGCCGCCTGTGGCATCCCTATCCCAGCGGACGAGGTGGGCCTGGGGGAAGAGCTGCTGGGTGACCATCTCCACCTTCTGTGTGCCGACGCCGAAGAATTTGATCCTCTTGCTCCAACAGTTTGGGCAGGTATCGGGGATGGGGCTGCGACGGTTGCAATGGTGGCAGATCATATAATCCTTAGTGGAGTGATAGGTCAGGGGGACGTTACAGCGCTTGCACCTGAGGACGAAGCCACAGTCGCGACACATGATGAAGGTGGCTGCCCCGCGGCGGTTGAGGAAGAGGATGGCCTGCTCGCCAGCCGCTAAAGCCTCAGCCATGGCCTTCTGGAGGGCGCGGCTGAAGATGCTCCGGTTGCCAGCCTTCAGCTCCTGTCTCAGGTCAACCACCTCCACCGGCGGCAGATCCATGTACTGGGCATCCTCGTAGCCCTCCCCTACCCCCTTGTACCTCGTCTCTCGTACCTTATACCTCTCCCTCTGCTCCTCAATGCGTTGGCGATGGCCCATGATACGCTTAGGGAGGCACAGCAGTTTGTATTGCCCTCTCTGGGCACGGTAGTAGGAGACGACGTCAGGGGTGGCGCTGCCCAGGATGACCACGGATTTGGTCAGCTCGGCCAGTTTGATGGCCACATCCCGGGCATGGTAGCGGGGCATATTCTCCTGCTTGTAGGACCATTCGTGCTCCTCATCCATGACGACGAGCCCCAGCCTCGGCAGGGGGGCGAAGATAGCCGAACGGGGGCCGATGATGATGTCGGCCAGGCCGTCGCGGATGCGCCGCCATTCGTCATAGCGCTCGCCGTAGGAGAGCTTGCTGTGGAGGATGGCGATGCGCCCCGGGAAGCGGGCGGCGAAGCGACGGATGGTCTGCGGGGTGAGGGCGATCTCAGGCACCAGGACTATGGCCTGTCTCCCCATGGCCAAGGTCTTTTGGATCGCCCGGAGGTAGATCTCGGTCTTACCGCTGCCAGTGACGCCGTGCAACAGGTAGCAATGGGCCATCTCGGCCTCCTCGCCTGCGAGTTGCGGCTTGAGGCCTGCCTCGATCTCCCGCCCAGCGGCTTCCTGGTCCGGCGTCAGCTTGGGGGGGGTGGTCAGCACAAACTCCCGTCCCTCCAAAGGGCTACGCCAGACCTTCTGCTCCTCTACCTCGATCAAGCCCTTTTCGATCAGGGCACTCAGCGTCGCGCTGCTGCCGCCCGCCTCGGCGTAGAGTTGGGAGATAGGCATCATCCCCTTCCTGGCCAAGTGCTCCACCATGACCCTCTGCCGCGGCGCCCCTTTGAGCTTCTCATAGACCTCCTCGTTCAGCTCGACTATAAGCCGAGTCACCCGCTCCGTTTTAGGCCTGACCTTGGGCTTCTGAAGCTCCGAGCGTTTGATGACCAGCTCCTTGCGCGCCAGCCCGTCAACGATGGGCCGCAAGCCGCGCATCCTCAGCTTCTTTCCCAAGCTGCGCAGCCTCGTCTTGCCCTCGCGGTGCAGGAGTTCCACCACAGCGCGCTGTTTCTCCGTCAGATTCGATGGGATAGGGACATCTGGCTTTAACTCGACGGTGAGCTCGACCTTGCGATCCACGCCGGGGGGCAACATCAGCAGCACCACGTCAATGAGGGGGGCCAGGTAGTAGCGGCTGATCCAACGGGCCAACTCTATCTGATGGGGGAAGAGGACGGGTAAGGGATCGGCGATCTCATAGAGGTCCTTGGTTTCGACCACAGGTGCCGTATCACTGAAAGCCAGGATGATGCCTTGCAGGCGGCGGGGGCCGAAGGGCACCCAGACCAGTTGGCCCAAGGCGACCTCGTCCACGAGGTTAGGGGGGATGGAGTAATGGAAGGTCATGCCCAAGGGGCTGTAGCCCTCCGCCTGCATCTCCTCCTCGGGGTAGAGGCGATCTATCTTACGCCTTATGATCGGCGTGTTGACCACAACTTCGGCATACTTCATTCCTGCGATCCGTCGCTATGACTTTTAATCCGTGGCGTGCCTTCGATAAAGCGCCCCCGCCATGTAGCCGACGACGTGCCACCGATCGCCGGTCACATCGCCGGAGTTGGCGTATTTGAGGACTTCAGCCTTATCCGCCCCCAACGCCTTTGCCGTGAGCATGGCGGCTATGACAGGCCCCCCACCGCAGGCCTCGCATCTGCCCGCCGCCAGATCGCGGGCCAAGCCCTCCGGATCGAAGGCCTCGATGTGCTTGAGGACTACCCTATCCAGGCGCACCGCCGTATCATAGTCGTGGTAATGGGAGAGGTCGGTGCTGGCGAGGAGGAGGGCATTCTCCCCCTCGATCGCCTTCGCCAGCGCCTCGCTCAGGGCCTGACAGGCGGATAGGCCCTGGTCGCCCAGCATGATAGGCACGAGCTTGAAGTCCCTCAGAACCCTCTGCAGGAAAGGGAGTTGGATCTCCAGGGAGTGCTCGCTGTCCTGATCCACACGGCTCAGGCTCACCTCTTGGCCAATGGCTTCCACGGTCTGGGCGTCAACCTCCACCAAGCCCAAAGGGGTCTGGTAATAGCGCTTGGTGGTGACGGTATACCTCCCGGGGTAGAATTGGTGGACGGGGCTGATGATCACCACCTTATTGAAGCTCATATCCTCCAATTGCTTGTAGGCGTAGGCCGCCACCTGGCCTGAGTAGATGTAGCCGGCATGGGGGGCGATAAGCCCTATCAGCTCGCCGGCGACCTTGCCCTCTGGGACGTTGCCCAGGAAGCTGTCAATGGTCCGGCGCAGCTCGTCAGCCGACCCAGGATACCACGAACCAGCGATGACCGAGCGGCGGATTTCCTTCGGATCTATCCCCATGGCGAACCTCCTCATATCATCTTAACCAGGTCCTTGTTAAGCCCATTGTATCATTGAACCGAAACGTTGTCAACGATATCTGGAGTGCTTGACTTTCCCGGCGAGGGGTGTAAAATTATAACCGTGTGAGGGGAAGGCACAAGGGTGGAGGGGCGAGCTTTGATCAGGGTCTCATCGGGCACGGCCAGCGTTTTAGGGCTGCAAGATACGCTTAATCAGGTGGCCCCGACGACCGCCTATCTCATGGTCGGTGGGCGATGCCAGCGCGATTGTGCCTTCTGCGCCCAGGCGCGGAGCAGCAGCGCCCGTGCCGATGCCCTCTCACGGGTCACCTGGCCTGAATTCAACGAAGAGGAGGCCATGGAGAGGATAAGGTGCGCCCTTGCTGCAGGGGAGATCGAACGCTGCTGCTTGCAAGTGACAGTCCATAAGGGCTACCTCCAACGCACAAGGGATGTGGTGATGAGGCTCGGTGATGGGGTGCCCATCTGTGCCTCCGTTGTGGCCACGAACATCGAGCAGGTCGGGGAACTGCTGGAGGCGAGGTTGGAAAGAGTCGGCTTGAGCCTAGACGCCGCCAACGAAAGGGTTTATCGGCAGGTTAAGGGCGGCGATTGGCCAAGGATGCTGAGCCTGATCGAGGAGGCAGCTGACAGCTTCCCCGGACGGATCAGCACCCATCTCATCGTTGGCTTAGGTGAGACGGAGAGGGAGATGGCACAGATGATACAGCGGATGCAGGACTGGGGTGTCACCGTTGGCCTCTTCGCCTTTACCCCCATCAGAGGGACGGGCATGGGGGATCGTCTGCCGCCGCCTATTGGCTCCTACCGGCGTGCACAGATAGCCCATTACCTCATTAAATACCGCCTCAGCTCCGTCGAAAGGTTCGGTTTCTCAGCAGAGGGACGCATCACCGATTTTGGACTCGATCAGGAGAGGCTGGAGAGGATCCTTGCTGAGGGCCGGGCCTTCCAGACCTCCGGTTGTCCCGGCTGCAACCGTCCCTACTACAACGAGCGGCCGGGGGGCACGATGTACAATTACCCTCGCCCCCTCACGCCCGACGAGGCGAGGGAGGCCATAAGGGAGGCTTTCTCCTGAACCATCGTCCCGCGGGTTAGACATTGCGGGAGAGTTAGAGCCCATGTTGGCGCATCACCTCCCTGGTGGCCAGATTTATCTCTTACTGCGATGCTGTTCATCAGGCATCAACACTCATGGGGGAGATCACCTGAGGGTTCCCAGCCGGACCAATAGGCCGATGGGCGTTTATAATAGGGTTGCCCTTTGATGGCTTCGAAGGAGAATCGGGTGAAGGTCCTCACCATCAGCGACAAGGTTATGGATTCCATCTACAGCCTCTCGATTCGGGAGAGGTTCGGCGATGTTGATCTGGTCCTTTCCTGCGGCGACCTGCCTTTCTACTATTTGGAGTTCATCGTCAGCATGCTGAACGTGCCCCTCTATTATGTCTTTGGAAACCACGATGGGGGGCCCGAGTACGCCAGCGCTGGCCAGACGCAAACCTCCCCTGAGGGCTGTGTCAACCTCCACGAGAGGGTGATTGAGGAGGAGGGCTTCCTCATCGCCGGCCTAGAGGGCTCAATGCGATATAATGATTGGGGATGTTATCAGTATACTGAGGCTGAGATGCGCGCCAAGGTCTGGCGGATGGCCCCGAAGCTTTTCGCCAACAAGATCCAGCACCGGAGGTATCTGGACATTTTGATCACCCACGCGCCCCCTTACGGGATACATGACGGCCAAGACCTCTGTCACACCGGCTTCAAAGCCTTTCTGGCCTTCATGGATCGCTTCAAGCCAAAGTACCTGATCCACGGCCACCAACACTGGCATTATAACATCAACGAACCTGCCTTTACCACCTACGGAGCGACCACGGTGGTGAACGCCTACGGCTATCAGGTGATAGAAATATGAGCGAGTTTGAAGCCCAAGTGGCGGCCGACTTCAGCCGCGCCCGCTTCAAGGCTTTCTTCAACGACATAGTCTCCTTCATCTCCGGGCGCTCGAACAAGCTCCTTTCCTTTGGAGAGGTGGCGCGCAAGCTGAAGATCCGGGAGCGACGGTACGGGGGCCTGAGGGCCGTCGAGTTGGGCAAGATCGTGGGCAGCGAGGGGCGCTACCGCGACTTCGATCGCGCCTTCCTGCCCACTCAGAGCCACACCGAGGGCAAGTGGAAGGGCGTTGATCGCGCCCACTACCTGGAGATCGAGCTGCCGCCCGTCCAGTTGTATAAGGTGGGCAACGTCTACTTCGTGCGCGATGGCCACCACCGCATCTCCGTGGCCAGGGAGAAAGGGGCCAAGTTCATTGACGCCGAGGTTATAGAGTGTGAGGCCAGGGTGCCGGTGACCCCCGACCTGCGGCCGGAGGACCTGGTCATCAAGGGGGAATACGTGGATTTCCTGGAGGCGACGGGGCTCGACCGGCTCAGGCTGGATCAGGACATTGAGTTCTCGGTGCCGGGGAACTACCGGACCCTCCTGGAGCATATCTCCGTCCATCGCTACTTCATGGGGATCGAACAGAAGCGGGAGGTCCCTTGGGAGGAGGGGGTGGTCAGTTGGTACGATGAGGTCTATATGCCCATCGTGCGCATCATCCGGGAGCGGAATATCCTCGCCGACTTCCCGGGCCGCACCGAGGCTGACCTCTACCTATGGATCATGGATCACCTCTACTACCTGCGGGAGCGCTACGGGCAGGAGATGGGGGCCGAGGAGGCCGCTGCCGACTTCGCCGAGCAGTTCAGCGAGCGGCCGGTCAGGAAGGTGCTGCGGGGCGTGAAGCGAGCGGCGGAGGGGATCGCCGCCGTTGGGTCCGATGAAGGGCTGATTACCCCGGTGCCCCCGGGCCTGGAGGCGATGGTCGAAGAGGGGGGAGAAGAGGAGGCCGACGGCCAGGCCGAGCAAGGCGAATAGCTCTCATCGTAGGTAGACAACGGGGTTCTGTCGAAAAACATGCTGGCTAAGGCAAAGGCCCCACCTTTAAGGGAGATGCATTCTATAGTGAAGCGCACTAGCGCACTAGCGCACTTGACTATTTAGCGAAGAAGTCGTATCCTTAGTAATGCGCGGGGGTGGTTGGGCCCCGGTGGGCTCCACGGACTTCAAATCCGCTGGTGGGCATCGCACAGATGGCCATGGTGGGTTCGACTCCCATCCACTCCCGCCATTTCGCTTATAAACACCAAGCTCCTTAGCAACGCCAGTTGCTCTTGACGGGGCTAAATAATGTGCTATGATGGAATTAGCCAAAAGAAAAGCCCCGATCGGTTGTGCAAGAACGGTCGAGGCACAGCCAAGCTGACGCGACAGCCTGGCAATGGTAATAACATAGAAGCCCGTCTGTCGTCAAGTCGGCAGGCGGGCTTTTTGATTTAGGAAGCTCTCATACTAAGAGCCTATCCTAAAAATGCGCGACGGTAGACAATAAGACAGGCAGCGAATTGGATAAGACCCAACCAGTGTTCAGCCTTCTTCTCCCACCGGATCAACAGCTTGCGA
>Ga0315314_1001493_pt1 | contig 21094 bp, 24 predicted proteins | sample TDP9_MG_FD_203631 | JGI IMG/M metagenome (GOLD analysis project Ga0315314, IMG submission 203631) | Freshwater sediment microbial communities from Lake Towuti, South Sulawesi, Indonesia - TDP9 | ecosystem: Environmental > Aquatic > Freshwater > Lake > Sediment | place: Indonesia: South Sulawesi... | reverse complement strand
TTTGAGCATGGGCACACTAGTCATGCCGCCAATTGCCAACTGGCTGATCTCTCTCTACGGATGGCGCACTTCCTATATGATTATCGGTGGATTAGCCCTGGTGACGGTCTTGATAGGGCAGTTGCTGAAGCGTGACCCCGCCGAAGTTGGTTTATTGCCTTATGGTGCCGCCAATCCTGAAGAGTCCCTAGGTGTCGTCGCTACTGGATTCTCTCTGCAGAAGGCAATTGCCACGCGGCAGCTCTGGATGCTTGGCGGTGCCGCCCTCTGCTTTACGATGGGTCTCGGTACCACCATTGTCCACATCGTCCCTCATAGTATTGGGCTGGGCGTATCCCCAGCTCCCGCAGCGGCTATCTTGGCTTTTATTGGTGGAGCAGGCACCGTGGGTAGAGTCACCATGGGTAGTGCTGCCGATCGAACGAGTAATAAGCTGGCGCTTCTTGTCTGTTTTGTTTTACTGGCAATATCTCTATTTTATCTGGTGATAGCTGATAAGCTGTGGATGATTTACCTATTTGCGGTTATATTTGGTTTTGCCTATGGGGGTATCTCGGCTCTATTGTCACCGACGATAGCCGAGCTATATGGCTTGAGTTCTCATGGTGCCATCTTGGCAATTGTCAATGTTTGTGGGGAAGGTGGGCTAGCCATTGGTTCGGTGGTAGCGGGTTATATATTTGACGTTACTGGCGGGTATACGAGCGCTTTCCTGTTATCGGCTATTTTCGCAGTTATTGGTCTAGCATTAGTTGCGTTCCTGACACCACCAGTAAGGGCAACATACCATCAACCGACATAAAAAGAGGCGTCCCTGCCGGTCCATAGTTCACAACTTTGAACTGGGCGCCTCTCGCTCTCACTGGCTAGGTCGCGGTCAGCGTGGCTGATTATGTGAGACGTAGCTATGGGCTGGTTAAAGTCTTATTCGTTGATAAGAGGAAACGTGCTGGGATGAAAAGATAACTGAGTATCGTCACGGCCGACAATAACAAAGTGGCGACCCCGAGGGGATTTGAACCCCTGATCTCCACCGTGACAGGGTGGCATGTTGTATTCCCCATCCGCTCGGTCGAAAGTCCCCCGCCCGGTCCGCTCTGCACTCTCGACCTCCTGCATTTTTCCCCGCAAGTCGCACAAAATGGGGCCCGGCTGGCTGCCGCAGCCCCAAAAAGACCTATCGGTTTACTTTATTGAGCAGAACCTGCTCTTTCTTGATTCTTTCTATTTCCCGCTTGGGGATAAAGGTGCGACCACCCACCCTGACGGCGATCATCTTATCGTCCCGGAGCCACCGCCAGATGGTGGCTACGCCTTTGCCAAGGAGCTTCGCCGCCTCTTCAGGTCCGTAGGCATCGGTAACAGCCTCCGCCGTGATAGTCACCTTTGTCATCGGATCACTCTTCCCCACGATGATAGGGTATTCTATCATATATCCCGGTACGCCGTCAAGAGGGTGGCTGCTCATTTCATAAAAATATTTTAATCCGTCTTCTCTGCCTCCGCCCTTCTTCCCTTTGGCTAACCCTCCTCTTGCTCTTCAATGCTAAACCAGCCCCGTTTCAGGGCCTCCAGAACCGCTTCAATCCGAGATCTGACGCCCATTTTAGAGAAGATAGACTCAAGGTGGCTTTTGACGGTGCGTAGAGCAACGCCGAGCTCGACAGCGATGTCGTGATTGCTCATCCCCTTGGCCGCCAGCTTCAGCACCTTGAATTCGCGGGGGGTTAGGTGCTCAATGGCACTGACGGCCAGTGGCCGCCGGGTGGCCCACTTGTAGAGCTTATGTGCCACTGCCGGGTGAGCGATAAACTGGCCAGCCAGTACGAACCGGATAGCCTGCGCCAGTTCCTCGCTACGGGCGCTTTTCAGCAGGTAGCCATCCGCACCGGCTCCCAAGTGGCCCACAACGCTTTCCTCATCGTCAAAGTTAGTCAGGATAAGAACGGCGACCTGGGGATGCTCTGCCTTGAGCTGCTTGATAACTTCAACAGTACTCAGCTTGGCTAGGCGAGCTTCCATGATGATTATATCGGGAACCAGTTCGCGGGCCAGCCTAACTGCGTCCAGGCCGTTGTCCGCCTCGCCAACCACTGCGAAGTCCGCTTCTTGCCCCAGCAACTGCCGAACGCCTTGTCGAACCAGGTACTGGTCATCGACAAGCAGTATCTTGGTCTTTCCACCTCTCTGCCCCGCCACGATGCCCTCCTTATGGTTAATAGGAGGGGATACGGCTAAATCGCGAGGGCCACTGATAGCTCTAGGCAATTTGCGAGGACGAGTTTATATGGCGTTCCCTCAGCACCCCCCTTCCCCAAGGTTTCCAATGCTCTACCGAACTCTGTTGCCACTTCTATTAAACGACTAATCAAGTGAAGATGCAAAGAAAAGACCAGTCGTCCACGCTCAGTGCGACTAGTACTTTGGTAGGGGGGCAATGTAATAATTAGTAATAGCTAGTCTCTAATAGGCTGTAATAGACGCGGATGGTAAAATCTGGGGTCTGGGACCTGCGAGTCTTGATTAAAGTCTGGTGGCGAGTTTACTCTAACCTTTTTTAGCTCTTTCTCTTTCTTCTTTTTCCTTGAACTTTTCAATTAGCTCGCTGAGGGAGCCCCCTAGCTCTTCCTCATCAATAGGAAGTTTCTGGCTCTTTTTTCTACCCGACCACAACCGAGAAATGACCTTCAGAACGTTCATCCCTTTTCTCGCTGTCCTAGCTTATTTGCCCTAGCCATGGTCATCCCCCTCTCTTTGTGTGATGGCTCTGAGTAACGCTATGGCTCTTTGTGTAGTTTTTCTTTCTAGAGTGAATGTAAAAAGGGGCGATTTAGTATCGTCGAGGGCCGGAGGAGTAATAGACTAGGTGTTCCTTAGGGTCAACCACCAAACAGCTGTCCAAAGCCAAAAAACAATTATGACATTTAACCATTAGCCTAACACAATCCTCACGTGTTTCATAACCCACTTCTTGAACAGCCTTCAAGAGACATGTAAGACGCGTAAAAATCTCAGGGGCACGTTCTGAAACCAAGTCGAGTAACTCCTGTCTTTGCTCATTGTTATCCAAACCAAAATAGAGTGTCATCACCTGAAGAGGAAGTGTCCAGGCATCCAATTCGTGGCTTGGTGGTTCGACAAAGTCCGGTGCAAGAAATTGTCTAAACGTTGCCTCAAACGATGCTTGAATTACCTTATCTAACTCAAATCCCGCCTCTCTGAGGTATTTGTTCTCGGGCAGTCGCAAAACCTCTAAAGTTAGCACCTCACTAAACAACTCCCAATTTGTTCGGGTCGTCTCACACGGCAAGGTGTCCGCAACTTTGGTATATGGGTATCCTTCTCGCACTAGCTTATAGTGAAAGAGAGCTCGCGCTATGTAGACTTCATTCTTGCTAAGCTCCTCGTTCGGGTCTACCCAAATTGCCAAAAAACTGCCTCGGTCTTCGCACATCAGATTTACACTTCTAAATTTTTTTAATGGATACTTGTCGATGTGATAAAATAGCATCCTTTTTCTAAGTTCAGGTAAGACGCGGTTTATTAAGCTACAAAGACCGTCAGAGGGTGCCTGATTGAGAGCTTGGCTAACGGCACTGATACCGTCACTTCCATAATCAACCAACGTATCACTACCTGTCGACAGGTCCGGCTCCAGATATTCGTGGTAAACGCGCAAATATGTATTTAAGGCTTTTCTGGCTTTTTGTAACGATGGCTTGTGACTATGATGAATACAGGCAACCCTAATAGAATTTGCAACATCCCATTCATACCATAAGGTTGCATCCTTGCTAACGTCTCTTCCAACGGCAAGATTAAGTCCCTGGGACAATTTATTACCAATCCAGGCTTCTTCAACTACTGCCTCATAGCACAATGCTTTTTCCGGCGACCGAATTCCAAGTTTGCTCCGAACTTCATCCAGGGACGGCTTGTTCTGGCGATACTTCCGAATTAGAAGTGTAGTCACTGCCCCTTCGACCGCTGTCTGCCCAAGTATTACTGCTAATGTGGCATCCCCTCTACTTAAGGCATCTTCAGCATCTAATAGAAGCTGCCTAGACTCCAAAACTGGTTGTGATTCTTTCAGACGCTTTCTCAAGATACCTTCTGACTCAGAATCTATGGGCGCAATCACTCGCCTAATTTCATGCAGGCGTCTGAGAGAGACAGTTCGCTTCCGGATGCCGCCTTCAGTATAGCTTACGTCAGCTGCCCATACCTCCGCGGGATTTACACGCCTTATCCATGGCGCATTCAAAATATCCCTATAATGACTCAAGAAAGCGTTCACGGCGGATATAGCAATTTCAACTGGCCACTCGTCTTTCTTAAGTCTTGGCGGTTTTGTCGGCAGTTGGTTCTGCGGAATTTTCACGTTAACTTTCGAATATCTAACCCAGCCAAATCTGTCTTCAAGAAGGTCAAAATCTCCGTCTCCCATCCTTAAGCGCGGGTCAATACCTTCACGGGTGATTTTCTCAAACCAGAGCACACACGGTATGCCTATGACTTCTACGTCGAAAGGTTCATCGGTAACATGAATGGGGAACGGGAGGTCAAAGTCAACTACAATGAAACTGGTTGCTGTATTATTTTTCATCTATTCGATTATAGCATAGGTCTCTGCCCCGATTGTTATATGACATAAAGAGCGCATCATACTAAATGACGCCATGTATGATGCGCCGAATTATCGCTGCACAACAACTCATCTTATGCAACAGGTTGACGAAATGTGCGGGGCTGAGAGTTTTTTCGACCCCTGCAGGCGGGAACCGATGCTCTCAGAGCCGCGATAGCCACATCTTGCGTTCATCGTCAGCGTTAGCTATACTAAGCACAGTAAGATTACCGATAATTGTTCGTGAGATGAGGCTCAATGGTAACGAGACCGGATATTAAGGCTGACCTAGAAAATCTTTTTGAAGGCTTTCACTGGACTATCAGAGGATTTATCGATGACAAGGGCAATATCTGTGACCTACCCGATATACCACAAGTAATTACAGGCCTTTTTCAGCAGATAGCCAAGCAGCGTCTAAAGCCATTTCTCCGGCAAAACTACCATTGTGAGATAGTGCAGGGCGGTGCGAGGGAATATCCCGAAATAACTGCCTTTGGCGGGCGATTAGGTGAGGAAAAGATAGCATTCGACATCAAGACTACTCGGCGTCTTTCTCGAAACCGCGTGAGTGGCTTTAGCATCGGCAGTTATGCCGGCTATTTCTTGCACCCTCAGCAGAAGCTGCCTGGGTGTAAATTTCCCTATGCTGAGTTTAAGGAACATTGGCTTGTTGGTTTTGTATACACTTGGAACCCGAACGCTGATTCGCTTCATATGGTTAGCGACATTGAGGTCATCATTAGCGAAAAATGGAAAATTGCGTCTAAATCTACTGCGACAGGTACAACTTTTGCCATTAGCTCAGTGAGAGACCTAGATGCCCTGAGAAAAGGTGAAGGGGACTTTGATTCGTCAGACGAATTCGAGAATTTCTGGCGGGCCAGAGGGCTGAGGCGTGAAAGCGGTAAAAGGTAGAACTAAAAGCCAACTTGCTTCGATGGAAGAGTGGGTGACAGAACCTGTCCCGTCGACACGTTACCAGGGGAGCAAGGCGAAGCTGGTAAACTGGATCTGGGAATGTACAAAGGGTCTTGACTTTCAGAAAGTCTTAGACATTTTCGGGGGCACAGGAGTTGTTGGGTATATGTATAAGAGGAAAGGCAAGACCGTCTTCTATAACGACTATATAAGGTCAAACTACCTTATTGGTCTGTCCCTAATTGAAAACAACACTATTCACCTTACCAACGGGGATATTGAGCGTCTTTTGAGACGCAGGCCCGCACAGGAATACAAGGACTTCATATTCCGGACTTTCAAAGGCATTTACTACACAGATGAAGAAAACGAGTGGCTGGACATTGTGGTTCAAAACATAGCCCAGTTGGACAATCCCTATAAACGGGCTCTTGCCCTTAATGCTTTGTTCCAAGCCTGTCTAGTAAAACGTCCGTTTAATCTCTTTCATCGAAAGAATCTTTACATCAGGCTGGCTGATGTTTCCCGAACTTTTGGAAACAAAGCTACGTGGGACAAACCTTTTGCCGACCACTTCTGTAACTTCATCTATGAGGTTAATGGCTTGGTTTTCGACAATGGTTGCGAAAACAAAGCTTCAAATTTAGACGCCTTCGAGGTCGAAGGCGATTTTGACCTCATCTATATTGATCCCCCTTACACAAATCGTTCAGGAGTAACGGTTGACTACCTTCAGTTCTACCATTTTCTAGAAGGTCTAGCCCTGTATGACACGTGGGATCAATACATTGACTACAAATTCAAACACCGATGCTTTAAGCGGCGGGACAATCGTTGGAACGACCCAAAGCGAATAAGACAAGCGTTTATGAAGTTATTCGAGCGATTTCGCGATAGCATTCTGGTAATCTCATATCGCGAAGATGGCATACCTTCAGTCGTTGAGATAGTAGACTACCTTGAAGCTCTTGGGAAAAAAGTGAATGTTGAAACTTTAGGCTACAAATATGTTCTCAGTAACAGCCATACCACTGAGGTATTAATTATCGCTGTTTAATATGCACACGAACGCGAGTCGCTAAGCAACCTGGAGATAATTCGGTGTGGTCGGCGGCAAAGGCGGTTATCGTCTTCACAAACCTGACAATTATTAATCTGAGTCGGGCATCCGCCGCCCACAGACCCCCTGGTGGCCCCCAATTTTAAGCCCTATAGTCAAAATCTGGGCGGATTCGGGACCCATGATGGTCTGGACACCAAGACCCAAAAGGGAACTCCGCCACTGGGTTCTTTACCGGGGCTCCTTACTTTACCATAACAGGCGCGCTGTAATTAAAATCTGGGTGGTTTGCGTGGGTGGTGAATATAATTCCGCCTTCCCCTTAGGAAGGGGAAGGCGATAAGGTCAGTGGTCCTCTATCCATTGAATAAGGTCTTTGATTAAGAAGACCCTTTTCCTGCCGACCTTGTGAGAGGTAAGTCCCTGCTTCATCAGCTCGTATAGTGTTTGGTGGCTGACATTCAAAAATTCTTGGGCTTCTCGGAAGGTATAGAATATCCGCTGGATTTTGTTCGGCTCTTTCTGAATTTGATGCCTCCTGAGTTTTTTGGCGTTTATGATAACATAGGTGGCGTGCGAAAGGCAAAGCCGCTATCTGCTGGATTCTCCCTGAGTTCCCCTCAGTCCACTAGATTTTGCTGGAAGCCACTTGACAAAGACTGCTTACCAGCGTATAATTGCTGTGTGCAGCAAAAAACTGTTCCCATCAGGGTAAGAAAAGAGACCAGGGAGAAGTTGCATTCGATCAAGAACCCAGGGCAAACCCTAGACGGAATCATCACGCAGATGATTGAGCTTTGGGAAAAGGTGAAGAAGGGGGAGACCGTAGCAGCAGAGGGATAAAAATAAGAGAGAGACCTGCCGCTAACAGGCCTCTCTCTTGAATCAGGCGATGACCGGACAGCCATCACCTATTTTCATTGTAACACACCCAGCCCGGTCTGGAAAGAAAGGAGGTGATGTCAACACAGGAATCTTTAGGCCGCCAATTTTATTAAAGGAGGGTTAGTTTGAAAAGGAAAATTTTTAGTATTATTGCTGTGCTAGCACTGATTCTATCGCTGGGCACATCGGTGTCTATGGCGGCTGGAGCGTCAACCACTTGGCATGTCTATGCCAACGGTCTTGACCTAGTGACAGCTGGTGCTGGCACAGCGGGATGGGTGACTGACCCAGCGGAGGTCGGGGTCTGCTCCGCCAGGATGGAGATTCCAGCTACCTATAGCACCACGGATGCCGCCCGGGTAATGGCACCTCATAGTGGCACCCTCAGTGCCGTCACCAGCTTGTCCTACTCCTACTATGTTGGCCCTACCACACCCCTGACCGACAGCCTCTATGATGGGTTCCTTAAGGGGAGTGCTACCGTTGAACGCAGTGGCGGAGGCTATGCTGCGGCCTATGGAGGACCCTACCTAATTCTCGAGCTTGATGCCGATGGGAATGGAGAACGGGACACATGGGTAATCCAAGCTCAATTTGCCTCAACGACTAAGGAAAGCTGGCAGAAGGATACAATTGTAATGGCTGCCTCTCCGTTCCACGTTGTCACCCTCCTGGGGGACAGCCCATTTCCGATAGGAACCAACTGGGGTAACTTAAACGAAGTCAAAGTGGCGTCGGTCGCTGGACATGACCTAGGTGACGCCGCAGTTCTCAAGACCAAGATAGCTGTAGGAGAGTGGGACCCACGGCAAGGCCCAACTGGACCAGTAGTTGCTGTCATTGACTCCCTTGAGGTAAATGGGACAGTCCTCGACCTAGAGCCAGGCGTTATTCAGGAAGCCGTTGACGCTGCCAGGGGCGGCGACATTGTCGATGTGGCGGCGGGGACTTATGACGAACAGGTAGTTATAAATAAGCTCCTCACGCTTCAGGGTGCTGGTGATACCACCAAAATTAAGCCTTCTTCAGCTAGCAAGCTCACTCAGCATTTCACCATCCCATGGTCTACAGCCCCTACGAAGGAAGTCGCCGGCATCATGGTAGCTAATGAGGTAGCTAGTGTAACGGTGAAGAACCTGAAGGTGGACGGGGATAGTATCACCGCTGCTCCTCCTGGCGCCACCTGGGTGGCCGGTATCTTGTACCGGGAGGCCGGTGGCATCATTGATAATGTAACCTCGACTAACCTTACCATCGGCAGTACTGGCACCGCCATCCGGGGTCAGGCTATCGTTGCTTCTGCGGCGAACACCAGCTCGGTGGTAGAGGTCAAGAACTCGCGCCTTACCAACTACGACAAGAACGGCTTTACTGGCATTGGCAGTAGACTCACCGCAAACGTCCATCACAACACCGTGACTGGACGCGGTCCCTTACCTGATGGCGATGAGGTTCAGAACGGCATCATCTTTGTTCACGACGCTGTGGGCACTGCGAACTTTAACAATGTAACAAATCACGTCTATACCCCTGCCGCGTGGACGGCCACCGGTATTTCCTTCTGTAATGCCGGAGGCTCAGCGGAAGCCAATACCCTTACCAATAATGGGACTGGAGCCGCCGCCCAGATACTGCCGTACAACTTCGGGGGCATTACCAAGACAGTTACCTTCAAGACAAACACGGTAAATGCTCCGGCCATTAGCATCCCTGCCATTTCTGGCCTCAACGCCGCGACCTTTGTCGATGGTGCCATCCTCACTGTCATCATGGACGGTAACCCGCTTACTGGCGGACAGGGTGATGGCATCTCCATCGGCAGTGAAGAAACTGCTATGCCCCCGCCAGCTGGTACTGTGCTTGCCACCATCGTCAATAACACCATTCAGCACTGGCAGCGTGGCATTCACCTATTAAGCTCGGTAGGAGCCGGCAGCCTGATACGCGGTAACGATATCACCGACAACCCTATCGGCATCGTTGCTGAGCCACTGGTTAATGCTGGCAATATAGTCGCCAACGCCAACAACATCGTTGGGAACTCCCTATATGGCGTCAGTAATGCCGGTGCAGGCATCCTCAATGCCAAGAACAACTGGTGGGGCAATGCCAGCGGGCCTGTTCTGGACAATCCGCCAACACTAGGATACAAGAGCTATGGCGATAAAGTGACTAACCTCACGGTTGACGCAAAGCCATGGCTACTGGCGGCCGTCGTCCCCGGGGTTCCACCGACAACCTACGATAAGACCCTCGCCTTGAAGGATGGCTGGACCCTGGTCTCAACGGATAAAGATGTGGCCACTGGCACAACCTGGGTAGGAACAGAAGACTTACTACCAGGCATAACAGTCTTAGCGTGTAAATATGTGCCCGGTGGTTACGGGTCGGCAACCCCCAGTGATTTACGGCCCGTGGATGCACTGTATCTCAAAACCATTAAAGGTGGCGGAATTGGCATCAAATACTCGACCGCTGCCCCCGGGGTAAGCGCCAAAGACCTTGCCGCCGGGTGGAACCTAGTCAGCAGCGCTACCGAAGCGGCTGCCGACGATGTTCTATCCCCACTGCGGTTCGTTCAAGTGGGACAGCAGCAGGGAGTCGGCTTGACAACATTGGTAAGCCAGGGAAGCTTCAACCAATTCTCCGGGGGTTTTCAGCTCGCCACATTGACTGATGCCGACTGGTGGGAGCTTACTGGAAAAACCCTGTTTCCGTTCGATGGCTACTGGGTCTACATGAACTCTGGAAAGAGTTTCGGGGTGATTCCAGATTAGCTTGTTTCAGGGGGGCTTCGGATAGCCCGAAGCCCCCCGAAAGGAGATGAATTATGAGGAAGGCAGTTATCTTTATCGTTCTAGCTTTACTACTCTTGTTTTGGGCCGCTCCGGCCTACGCCGCGATACCAGCACTGCCCCACTTTTTCTATGGCAGTGTCAAGATAAACGGTAGTCCGGCTCCTGACGGCACCCAGGTATTGGCTAGGGTAGACAAAGGCATCTTAAGCACTAACCAGAATCCGGTTACCACAAAAGGCGGTAGCTATGGCATTAACAGTCCGATGCTCTTAGTTCAGGGGGATATTTCATCTGGGGTTACCATCACCTTCTATGTGAAAGGCGTTAAGGCCGAAGGTCAGGCCGCCATTTTTGAAGTCGGTGGGGGACCAACTAGGCGTGACTTGTCGGTGGCTATAGTTGCACCACCAGTTGAGGGCCCGCCAACGTATTATACCGAGACAAACTTATTCGGCATAAAGGGAGGTTTTCCTATTAGTGACACTGGTGAAGTACAAAAGACAACGGAAGCCACCTCTGAGGACGGCATGTTTACGATGACTATCCCCAAGGGCACCGTTGCTCTGGATAAAGATGGTAAGCCACTGAAAGGGTTAGAGGCAAAAGTTGATGAAAGGCCACCTGACCCACCGGAGGATGCCCATATCATCGGCCTGGCCTACGATTTTGGTCCTGATGGGGCTAGTTTCGACCCGCCGATAACCTTTACCTGGCATTATGACCCTGATGCTCTGCCTGAGGGCGTAGCTGAAGAGGATTTGGTTATCGCCTACTATGATGAGAACGCTGGCAAGTGGGTGGAACTGGACTGTGTGGTTGACACAAAGAACAACGTTATCACTGCTTCTGTCGCCCACTTTACCATCTTCGCCACCATTGGGAAGGTTAGAGCAATAGTGCCACCACCGCCAACAATCACCATCCCGCCGGCACCACCACCGCCACCAGCACCAACACCTGCGCCTGCCCCACCGCCGACACCACCACCAGCCACAGTGCCAGCACCATTGCCGCCACTACCAGCCCCGGTGCCACCAATACCAGTGCCGGGAGTGAACTGGCCTCTGGTCGGCGGGATTATAGCCGCGGTGATAGTTTTAATAGGGTTACTCATTTACTTCCTGGTGTTTAGGCGAAGAGCATACTAAAGAATAGATGTAGGATGAAGAAGCACTTAATTTTAGCAATTTTTCTTACTCTTGGTGTGGCTATCTTACTTTGCCTTTGTGCGCCACTATCAGAGATACCCAGCTTAAATTCGATAGGCGCAATGACCTGCGGGAGATAAGCACTTGAGGGATTAAGCATAAAGAGCCAATTTTGACCCTGGGGCTAGCGCCAGCCAGGGTCTGGATAAAGGTAATTAGAATGGTTAAAACAACGGTGGTCATAGTAGTCTTAGCTATTGGAACACTCCTTGCCATTCTCTTTGCTCACTATTACGACTAGGAGAGAAAAGGCAGGGAAAGCCCAAGCCAGAGGAAAAAGGAAAAATAGAGATTGAAAGGAGGAAATTTTGGAGATAGTATGGGACTTCGTGATTGGTTCCCTCTTGCTGATAATCATCAGCTTTTTCGCAGCCTTCCTAGAAACTTGGTGGGAGGAGTGCCAGCGCGAAAAGAAAGCGAGTTCTACCTAAGCGAGAATGTAACTTCTTGATGCATTGGTGAGTTATTCCCTGAAACGCGGGAGGAAGGGTGAGAGCAGATGAAAAAGCTCTACAAGGGGCAGCGGATAGCCGTTCACGTGCTGGATGAGCACATCCTGCCACTTGAGCCCTCGTTTCTACCTCTGGGGGGAACCCGAGAGCAGTGGGAAGCCTACTGGAAGAAAGCCCTGGAGATAGTGGGACCAGAATATGACGAGCGTGACATTATGTGGGCTGGCTGCTTTATCACCAAAGTTGAAGAGGTGGTTGGCGACCAGGTTTTATTCCGGGATAGCAATGGCGAGCTCAGACTGGTGCCGGGCAGTGAGGTTATCACCTATGAAGAGGCGCCAAAGGCTTTTGATATCTGGCTATCGCTGAAAGGAAAATGAAGGTGCCTGCAGGAAGACGATGGGTATTGTTACTGATTACCAGCACGCTATGTGCTTGCGTTAGTGCAGGGTCAACTTGGATTTTTGGCACGCTTGTGTCGGTCTATCCCAACCAAGGTCTTCTTTTTGAACCAAAGCTATGGGTCTTAGCCGGCGAGTTTGCCAGTGCACTCATTAGCTTTCTAGTCGGCGCTGGGATAGCTTTTTGGATATTGTTCAAGCTTTTTATCGAAGCGTTCAAGGGAGAAGTTTAAGCAAGCGGCATCGTACCCCAAGGAGTAGTTATGAAGTTAGTAATCGCACAGATGGTTCTGGGACTGGTTATCTGCGCGTCGCCCTGGTCCTTCTTTTTACTGCTCGTTGGGCTGCGGTGGGCATGGCGGGCTTGGCCCAATTCCGCATGGTAAACAAAGGCCAGATGACCGGGAAAAGGTAGCGTAAAGAGGAGACCTATGAAATGGTTGTGATGTGCGATAGGGATGCTTGCCTACCAACTTGCGATAGGTGTGGTGTGAGAACAGCAATTCTGGCAAAATGCCACCGCTGTGGTAGATTTGTCTGTAGTTCTTGTCTCGACAGGAGGTCCGAAGCTTGCCTAGAGTGTTTGACATATGACGAAAACGCAGGGCACAGGCGGGCTCTGCCAGGGTAAACTGAGGTAATGTACCGCTAACCCTCCCGTGTGGTGCCTCAGCCGCAATCGGGCAAGTGGCATCCCGCCGCAGAAAGGGGGTGATAGCTTTCAGTAGCAGATAATTTTAGGGGACAAAAATCAAAAGGAGGATTCCCATGAGAAAAAGTTTACTAATTATCGGTCTGGTTACAGTACTGCTGTTGTCATTGATGGGAGCCTGCGCTAAACCGGCGCCACCAGCGGCTCCACCAACCCCGGCACCTAGCCCAGTTCCAACTCCGACTCCCACTCCAGCACCGACACCAAAACCGACCCCTGCCCCCACTCCAGCACCCACGCCCGCTCCAACACCTGCACAACCACCTAAGGTAATTCAGTGGAAACTACAAACGCATACAATCCCGGCTATGACTTATCATATTTTGGTAACACGTTTTGCCAAGAGAGTGAACAAAATGGCAGGGGGCCGATTGGTCATTGAGGTCTTCCCCGGTGGTGCCATTGTGCCAGCAACTCAGGAGCTTCAGGAGGGCGTACATAAAGGTGTTATCGATGCTTGTCTCGGCGGTCATATGTATCAGCTTAACTTGTTCCCGGCTGCGGGGCTCTTTTATCAACCTCCTGGTGGGCTTACCGCTGTGCAGATGCAGATGTGGTATCTAGCGGGAGGCGGTGACGAGTTAGCAGAAGAGATGTATAAGCCTCTGAACGCGCATTACGTTTGCACTGCGCTCATTCATCCTGCAGAGATCTGGTGCCACTCCAAAAAGCCTTTGAAGACTCTTAGTGACATCAAAGGGTTAAAGATACGTGCGGCAGGCGATGCCGGGAAAATTTTGGCCAGGATCGGTGCATCAGTGGTCATGGTTGCTGGTGGGGAAATCTACGAAGCAGCGTCTCGGGGGGTCATTGATGCCTTTGAATATGGTGGCCCAGCCAACAACTGGGATCAGGCTTTTCAAGAAGTCGCTGCCTATCTTTACCTTTCGCCGTCACGGGGGCCTACTGGCGGCAATGGCATTTTTGTGAACAAAGCTCGCTGGGAGGAGCTTACGCCTGACCTCCAGCTGATGGTGAGGTTGGCAGCACAGGCAGAGATGCAACAGTTCTATGCCGAAGAACTAGTACGTGATGTCGCGGGATTAGAAAAGTTCATTAAGTACGGGACCAAAGTGGAACGTCTGCCGAAGGATATAGACGAGCCATTCATCAAGGAAGCCAACAAGTTCTATGACGAACAGGCAGCTACAGACCCCTTTTTCAAGAAAGTAGTAGAGTCTCAGCGCGCGTTCATTCAAATTTGTGCGCAGGCAGATGTGCGTTAGTGCTAGCATCCTTAGCAAGTTGCATAGATACTCGTTGACATTGAGACTAGGGCAGCGATAAAGAGTAGCGTGAGATAAGTGAAAGCTATACTCAGGGTAATTGATTCCATCAGCGAGTATTGTGGAAGAGCAACATCTTGGTGTTGCCTAGTGTTGGTTTTGGTGCTCTTCTACGAAGTGGTCGCAAGGTACGTGTTTTCTAGGCCGACCATCTGGGCTTCTGAGACATCGACCATGCTTGGCGCTACCATCGCTGCCTTGGGCTGGGCTTATACGCATCGGCATCGAGGGCATGTGGGAGTGGATGTTTTCTCTTCGCATCTATCGCCCAAGGCAAAGGCAATTAGTGATGTCATTCTGACTTTGTTGTTTTTTTTCCCGCTCATCATCATATTTGCGTATATTGCTGGGGGGCGGATGTACTCCTCTTGGGCATTGGATGAGAAACTCATTGAGACTTATTGGTACCCACCGGCTGGTCCAATTAGAGCGGTCGTGTTTCTAGGCTTCTGCCTATTTGCCCTTCAAGGCTTTGCTCAATTCATCCGCGACTTACAGTTCCTAATGGGAAAAGGTAATGTTTGAACTAAGTCCGGAAGTGGCTACCATAGTATTGCTTGGCGGACTTCTAGTGGCAGTTCTCACTGGCTACCCAATCGGCATCGCAGTAGGTACTGTCGCCCTAGTACTCGGGTATTTAATGTTCGGAAGCCATGTATTTGACTTACTGTACGGGCGTTTATTTAGTCAAATCCGGAATTACTACCTCTTAGCGATTCCTCTGTTCATTTTTATGGGAATAATGCTGGAAACTTCGGGAATTGCAGAAAGAATGTACGATGCTTTGTACGTCTGGTTCGGCGGTTTTAGAGGTGGACTAGCCATAACCACGGTGTTGGTCGGAACGGTCATTGCTGCGTGTGTGGGAGTAGTTGGTGCCTCGGTCACCATGCTGGCACTCGTTGCTCTTCCGCCCATGATAAAGCGGGGCTATGACAAGACTCTGGCTTGTGGCTCAGTTTGTGCCGGGGGCACTCTCGGTCAACTCATTCCCCCGAGTGTTCTGCTAGTCATTTACGGACCAATGGCCTTGGTTTCAGTAGGGAAGCTATTTATGGGAGCCGTTTTCCCGGGTCTTGTCCTTTCTTTCCTATATTGTATCTACATTGCTGTGCGATGTTCAATTCTCCCTGAACTAGCACCGGCGGTATCCACTGAGGAGAGCAAAGTTCCTATTAGCAAGAAAATCACTATGGTTGTTACCTCAATGGTTCCCCCTGTGCTACTTGTTTTGGCTGTGCTGGGCAGCATTTTTTTTGGTATAGCGCCTCCCACGGAAGCTGCAGCAGTAGGTGCTTTTGTTGCCATACTTTTGTCTATTGCTTACCGCAAGTTTAGTTGGCAAAACCTAAGAAATGCAAGCCTGCGAACGCTAAACGTTACCAGTATGATATATCTCATTGGAGCAATGTCTTTCGCCTATACAGGTGTCTTTCTTGGTGCTGGGGCTGGGAAAGTAGTGGAGGGTATCATTCTAGCTAGCCCGGGTGGTCGATGGGGTGCCTTTGCTCTAATCATGTTCATACTCTTTGTCCTAGGAATGTTTATTGATGTCATAGCTATTGTTTTCATCATGGTTCCCATATTATCGCCCGTTGTTTCTGCCCTAGGTTTCAATCCTCTTTGGTTTGGTATAATGTTTAACGTTAATCTCCAGATGGCTTTCATGACACCTCCTTTCGCGGTGACGATATTCTATCTGCGAGGCATACTCACCCCGGAATTAGGAGTGACTATGAATGACATTATCAAGGGAGTAATTCCTTTCGTGGCGCTCATAATGGTTGGGCTTGCTATCTGCGTTGTTTTTCCTGAGATAGCTCTCTGGCTACCTAGCATAATGATAAAGTGAGTAGTCCATCTGAATAATTTATAGACTTCTTAATAACCGAGGCTTACGCATAGATGTCGAAGCAACAAGTCAAGGGGGGTTTAGTGGAGTACATCATTGAAGCAGAAAGAAAGGTGCCCATAGTGGCCAATACGGACGTTCTCGTCTGTGGCGGAGGGGTCGCTGGCGTTGCAGCAGCTGTTTATGCTGCACGTAACGGAAGTAGGGTTATGCTTATTGAACGGTACGGTTTTCTTGGTGGACTGGCTACGGGTGGCTTGGTGATAACCACACCTCCGTTAAACAATGGAATTAACAGTGAAATCCGTAAAAGGCTAGAAGAAGCGAAGGTTTATCATAAGTGCACTGACACCGGGAATGAACCTGGAGTAGCGGGTTTGAGTGCTGTAGATCCAGAAGTCCTCAAATATGAGTTTGTCAACATGTTGCTGGAACAGAATGTGAAGCTGCTGCTTCATACCTATGTAGTTCAAAGCATAGTTGAAGACCATACAATTAAAGGCGTAATAGTAGAAAGTAAAAGTGGTAGGGCAGCTATTCTTGCTAGATTGATCATAGATGCCACTGGTGATGGCGATGTTGCAGCAGCAGCTAAAGCTCCGTATGATGTAGCGTCAGACCCATTGCCAATAACTCTGATGTTCAATATGGTAGATGTGGACACCAAGAGGGCAATAGCTCAGATTGGTAATTGGGGCAAACTGAGAAAATTGGTAGAGGAGGGAGTGAAGAAGGGAGAGTTATCTTTCGATCTCGGAATTGAGGCACGGGGGTATGCCCCTGGGGTTTTTGCGGCGAACCTTTGCTACCCTAGAGAGATAAATGTATGGCCTGGCAGTCTATTTGGAATTAATGCGCTGGACCCGGAGCAATTGACAAAAGCCGAGATCGTAACTCGGGAACATGCCATGAGGCTGGTAGTCTTCCTCAAGAGAAAACTAAGTGGTTTTGAAAAGTCACGGATTGAATATACGGCTTCACTGATTGGAGTGAGAGAGACCAGAAGGATAAGCGGTGGAATCATGCCATCGTTAGATGAAGTCTTCACTCAGAAGTTCGATGATACTGTCGCAAAGCCATACTCACATAGGGAGATGCGCGTTCCGTATCGGTCTCTTGTTCCACAACAAGTTGATAACCTCTTGGTAGCAGGCAGGTGTATCTCCGCGAAGCAAGATGCAATGGTCCACTTGCGTCTTATTCCTGCGTGTCTTGCTACGGGGCAAGCGGCTGGTACTGCGGCAGCCCTTGCCTTGAGAGAAAATGTTACACCTAGACAACTTGATGTGGAATTACTGCAGAGAACGATAATAAGTCAAGGTATGGCTCTCGATTTATAGAGTGCTTGGAGCGATTCATCAGTTGACGTCGTCAAGAATATCAGGCCGGGCTCTGCCAGGGTAAACTGAGGTAATGTACCATAACACCCTCCCGTGTGGTGCCTCAGCCGTAATCGGGCAAGTGGCATCCCGCCTGAAAGCAAAAGGCGAGGGGCGCTCTCCCCGCCCCCTAGCAATATACTAGAAGTCAAACATCTTCGGCTGTAACTCCTCTTTCCTAGCTGCCTCTTTCTCGCATCGCTGCCGCCTCTCAGCGCGGTCTCTATCCTGCCTTGCCTGAGTCCGCCGCCGATAGAGCCACTCCTTGAGACGATTGAGGTCTGCTAGCTGGTCATCCCTGAGCGAGTCCACTGCGATATCGGCTGGCATCTCATTCTTACCCCACCGCCGGTAAACTTGCGTGGCGATGTAAAAGTAGATTTGCCCCCAGTCGTGGTCCAGTGGCTGAGTCAGAGCAGCCGTATAGAGATAGGCGCAGGCTTCAGCGTCAGTGCCGGTCATCTCCTCCCCCTTGAGTGCCTTCATGTTCATGGCCAGTCTCTCTAGGGTGATGGCGTTTTTTAGCCACTCAGGAAGGGTATCGCCCCAGCCCCCAGGAAAGACAAGAATAGGGTCTGTAAAGACACCTACGATATCGGAGATGCCTTTTTCAATTTGCTTTTCGGTTGTCAATTTATCACCTCCTTTCTCGGTCTGGTTACCCTTTCGCCTTATCGTCAACTAATACCCGGAGCACCAACTCGTTAGGCTCAATATGGGCGTCGTTCAGGTATTCATTCTTTTTTAGCGTGCCCTGCTCCCGGAGAAGTTTCTCCAGGTCGCCCAGCTCCATTCTGATTATTCGTTCCTTCACAATTCCTCCTTTCTAGGGCATAGCTAGCCTTTCCACTTTTGGCCCCAGCGGGTGTCTATTAGAATTCGCCGGGGATGCCAAAAGCCTTTTTAATGGCTTCCTCTACCTGGGGTCGGATTTCTTCCCTGGGCGGATTCCGCCAGCCGATGACTTCGCCGTCAAGGTCTATCGCCACAGCTCCCCAGACCTCACAGGCGTCGTGGACCGTAAACCAGCTCCCCGAGGTAGCAGTCGGTATATGGGTCACCGTAAAGTGGTGTCCCTGTACCTCTATCTTCTCCTGACGAACGGAAATCTCTGGCATCCTTTTTCACCTCCCTTCTGGGTAATTTCTATGTTCGCCTTTCATGCTGACCTCCTTTATCTCCGACTAGTAGCACCAGGAATCCTCTCTGCCTTTCAGTGCAGAGATATCCTTCATCTGTGGCATACCAAAGTAGAGGTCTCTTTCAATGGTCAGCCCAATCGGGCCTTTGACAGATTGAAGCTCCGAAAGGGAGAAGTATCCCCATTCCAGCTCAAAGCCGTCTACCAAACCGAAAAAGGTATCCTTGCCATCAAACTCTATTGCATACCAAGTCCAGCTTCCCCATGGCTGGAAGTATTTAACGATGCAGACTTTTTCAGCCGACGGTGTTTTTTCAGTGGCTCCGAGAGGGGGAAGCTTCGCTCTTATCTCTTTGGTGAGTAGCTCCACGTCGTCACCTCCTTTCTGGGCAAAGTCACCTTTAGCTCTTCAAGGCAAAGTTAATAGCGTCACACATCACTTCGTGCCAGCACTCAAGCCCCCACTCCATGCCCTTCTTCACCTGTTCCAGCACTTCGTCTGTGATTGCCTCCTCGGGTATACCCATCTGCCTAGCGCAGCCGATAACATCAGCTCGGGTCAGGATAAAAACCCGGGTGTTCGCCATCTCTAAAGCTGAGTGGGTTTCGGATAAGACCACTTCAGAACAGGCAGAAGGGTTGCAGATCGGGCAGAGTTGAGCTTCACTCTTATCTTTGTGATAAGCCATGTTCACCTCCTCTCTTTGGAAATGCGCCTCACAATTTTGAACGAGCCCTTTTCGCTTTCATCGGCAACCACCTCAAACTCGCCTCCCTGCTCAATAGCATCTATGAGCCGGCCGATATCTTCGGCATGGGCGGGTATGAGAGGCCTAACACGGGCTATCTCTTTTCCCATCGCTACCTCCTTTCAGGACGAAATAGCAAAGGGGCCGGGGTATAGACCCGGCCCCTTTGCTTTGGACTACCACTGGACGTTCATTGGCATCACCATTACGAGGGGTGATGCACGGTGGCGGAAGACCACCGGGGAAGTCTTGCCGGTCAAGCCCATGGTAATTATTCCCTCTTTGCCGTCGAGGTACTCCAGGAGGTACTTGACGTTGAGGGCGACTTTATTGGGGCTGTCGGCTTGCACGGGGAGTGTTCCCTCCACCTTCCCTGCCTCTTCATCGCTCGCTGAAACGGTCATAGTGTCGTTGGACCAGGTGAGGCGGACAATGCCAGAGCCTTGCCTGGCAATGGCACTGAGTCGCTTTACCGCTCTCTCGAGGTCGCCAGGGAAGAATCTGACCTGTGTGGGGATATCCTCGGGGATGAGTTGCTTGAAGTTCGGCGGGTTGCCCTGGATGAGCTTGATGAGGACCGTCACGCCGCTGAAGCACATCCGGAGTATCCCAGCTTGGGAGCCTTGAGCTTCAACTAGGGCAACATCCATCAGGCGCTTGCTCATTACGAGGTTCACCAGCGAGTCGCCAAGTGCTACATCAGGCTTGGTGTGCTGCCACAGGGAGTCAAGGATTGAAACGGCTCCAGAAGGGATAACTATTGGCTGCTCGACGGGGAATGTCTCGGGTATCGTTTGGTATGCCATCCTGAAGCCGTCGCCGGCGGCGATATCAAGGTTTTCCCCTGGTAAGATAGACACCCCGGTAAGCACCGCGCGTTTGTCGTCAGTGGAGCAATATTTGGACACGGAAGTCAGGGCGGATATCAATACATTCCCGTCCATGGTCGCCTCTGCCTTGGCTACGAGTTCTGGTTCCGGCGGGTACTCCTCGGGTTTGATGCGGGGGTAGGATGATTTGCCACCGGTCCAGCTGAAGGTGATTTCCCCATCAGTCTCTATCGTGAGAGTCTCATCACCCGGCACATACTTCAGGAGCTGTATGACGGGCTTGTGGGGGATGAGGCACTCAATGTCGGCCTCGGGCAGTTCAACAAAGACAAAGACTTCCAGGTTGCCGGCTACCGCCTTGCCGTCCTTCAGCAGGACATTGCGAAGTACCGGCAGCGCGGTCTTTCCGGGTATCGCTGGCTCCAGCAGCTTCATCACTTCCCGCAGCTTTTGTACTCGAACCTGCATTTGTCTAACCTCCTTTCTCTTGACGCTCCCACCCACCCTCTAAGTCGACCCCCCCTCTTCCTAAATAGGGTCGTGCAAAACTATGAAAACTGAACTAGCGGCGATTAAAAGCGATACCATTGCCAGCTTCACAGCGATTACCACTATCGCCGTTGAAATGTCTCTTTTTAGGACTTTTGCACGCTCCTCTTCCTAAAACATAGAGGGCTGAGGACTTTGTGTCGTCGCTCTCTGCGACCGCGAATCGGTAGAGGCTCGGCTCGTTACGGGTGCCAGCTGAGTCTGGGATGGCAAGGGCGTTTTGCACTTCGCATAGAGCTTGCTT
>Ga0315314_1001492_pt1 | contig 21100 bp, 23 predicted proteins | sample TDP9_MG_FD_203631 | JGI IMG/M metagenome (GOLD analysis project Ga0315314, IMG submission 203631) | Freshwater sediment microbial communities from Lake Towuti, South Sulawesi, Indonesia - TDP9 | ecosystem: Environmental > Aquatic > Freshwater > Lake > Sediment | place: Indonesia: South Sulawesi... | reverse complement strand
AGTGTGGAAGTTTCTGTGGTTGTTAGTGTTGACTCTGCCTTAGTAACACTAACATATCCGTCGCAGTGACTACTGTGTGTGGTGGTGGCAAAACTACGCCCTAGTGCCACCACCATCATGAACTGTAAGGGCTGAAAAGTAAATTTCAAAAGAAGAAGGGAATCTTCCAGTGCGGCCTTCTTCTACCAGCTTTTGAGGCGAGCTCCTATGGTTGTTTTTGAACGGCTTTCAAGAAGGCGGTTACGGCTCTTCTCAGTAACTATTTGACATAACATTGATTAGATACTAGATCGCATTCGAATAAAAGAGGAGAAATTCTATTTGAAGATTAGAGAACTTACCATAAAGAACTTCAAAAACATAAAAACGATGCACATGGAAAGCATACCTGACCTCGTGGTGATTGCGGGACCTAACGGGTGTGGTAAGACTGCGATATTTGACGCAATAAGAATATTCAAAGCTATTGTGGGACCTTATTCCGGGGGAGAACTGAACAGCATTCAGTCAATTGAACTTAGAAATGAACTTAAGAATGTTGTCAACCTCAAAGCAGAGTCTGCCGAGATAACTATCGGCGTTGAGCTTTCAGAAAATGAAAAGAACTATTTATCAACACTGTTTCCGAACCTCGAAGAAATCTTATCTCAGGGTCATGGCTTACTAAGATCCTCAATAAAGATACTCAATACAGGTGGCTACCAATTCATCCTACAATTGCCACCCCTTTCAGAGTTGCTGAGACATTATGATCCTACTGATGAAATCGGAACTTTTGAGTATATTCCTTCGTACCGTGAAGTTCCAATGGGAGTGCTTGGATCAATAACACTCAGTCCAGAGTCGTTAGAGCAAGAGAAACTTGAACGAACAGCAATTGTTAGAGAGAAATTTAACAGGATAAAATACTATCTTGTTATGATGTTTCTTTATGACAAGATGGAATTATCAGATGCCGCTTCTAAATTCATGCCAGAAATTCAAAGTTTTTTCAAAGAACTTCTCTTCCCAAAGGAATTCGAAGGAATAAGAGTTGATAGGCAATTAAGATGGCATTTCCCTATAAAGACGCCTGATGGCATTCATGATATGGACTTCTTAAGTTCTGGGGAGAAAGAGATTCTGATGACGTATACGAATATTCTAAAAATGAAGCTTACTGGTTCGGTAATCCTATTTGACGAACCCGATTTACACCTGAATGCTGCGCTTGAAAGGAAGCTTATTGGTAGATTAAATAGAATAGCGGCAGCAGGAAATCAAATTTGGGTTGCTACTCATTCGTTCGAAATCATCGGAACGACCCCGCTTGAAAATCTTTACAAAATGTATACTTACTTACCGCAAGGAAGCGACAATCAGATTGAATTATCCTCAACGAAGAGAGATCGCTTTGAAGCCCTTGAACTTATTGGGGCTTCAACTGGCATACAATTAATTTCTCAAAAGATAATTTTTGTAGAAGGGAAGACTGACAAGGAGATTTTGCAACGTCTTTACGAGGAGTTCGGTGATGTAGTGAGTTTTGTAGAAACAAAAGGGCTTGGATCTCTCATGGGATTAAGCTCAGCAATAACAGACTTGCTTGATCAGGTAACAAAATATGAAACATTTTATATGATTCGGGACAAAGATATGCTCAGTGACGCTGAAGCTGAGGGAATTCTCAAAAAGTACGCTGGTAAAGTCTTCATATGGAAAGTACGCTCTATAGAAAACTATCTCCTTGATCCTAAAATATTAGTAAAAGTGTTAGATCAATTGGGCATCAAACCCTTTGATAAAGAAGAATCAATTTTGGAGGCTCTTATAGGCATCGCAGCGGATCTAAAGATTGAAACGCTGGCTGATATGGTGAAGGATGGAATCCATCGCAAGTTGACAGAAATAGAGTTTGGCTTACCGTTGCTAGGGACAGAAGAGGATTTGAAGAAAAGAATTTTGGAGATAGGCGGCATCAAGAGAAATAGGCTAATGGAACTTTTTAGTGACGACGTGCTAAAACAACTATTTCAAGAAAAGAAAATGGCCATAGACTCTATGTGGGATGCAAATTATCTTCAAATATGTAATGGTGAGAGGATGCTACAGGAATTCATTTCAAGGCATATTAAGCCCTATGGACGCAATATAGATGTTCCATCTCTTAGAAGCTTAATAGTAAATCAAATGAAATCAATGAAGAAGATTCCCCTTGATATTGAAAACGTTATGAAAGAAATCCTTGGAGAAATCATGCGTACGCCGCAGTGAACTCAGATTCTCCGAAAAGTTTCCCATTAAAGAGAACAGTCCAGCCTAAGATCAAGGCTATTATTCCTATGTATGAACCATTAGAAACCTCGAAATGTGAGAAGTGTGGTAAGATTATAGCAGAGCCTGATTTATGGCAGGTTCGAATCTTTGCTACCGTTGTCTTTCGGGTTCATTCTCATTATTTTCAGTCGGCACTCCCAGAATGATGTTTCGCCTTCGTGTAACTTAAATACGTTCTGCGTCTCGATCTGCAGTGGCTTGCCATGGCTGCGGTTAGGGTTTGGTTATCTGTTCCATTCCGTGCATGTACGGTCTAAGCGCTTTGGGTATTAGCACCGACCCGTCTTTTTGTTGAAACTGCTCCAGAATCGTCATCATGGTTCGACTCGTCGCCAAAGCAGTGTTATTGACTGTGTGTAAAAAGCCTGCGGGTGCCATGCCTTTCTTCTCTCTGTATCGAATGTTCAACCGCCTCGCCTGGTAATCCGTGCAGTTAGAGTTTGAGCCTGCCTCTCGAAAGACGCCGTCAGCCATCCACACCTCAACATCATACCTCTTCGCCGCAAGGTTCCCAATATCGGCGGTGCACACGTTCACAGTTCTGAAGTGCAGCCCCAAGCCTTGGTACAGGTCTTCGGCGTTTTTCTGCAGCTCTTCATGAAACCCCCAAGAGTCCTGGGGCAGACAGAAAACGAACTGCTCAACCTTGTTGAACTGGTGCATTCGGAACAACCCCTTGGTGTATTTTCCGTGCGCGCCCACCTCCCTCCTGAAGTTGGTGCTGAAACCCACGAGTTTCAGGGGCAGGTCTTTCTGCTCAATCACCTCGTCCATGTGCAGCGCCGCGAGCGGATGCTCCGCCGTGGCTACGAGGTACAGGTCTTCACCCTCAACCTTGTAGAGCTGGTCCTCAAAGGTTTCAAGGTCAGTGGCGCCCACATACGGTTTCCTGTGCATCACAAACGGCGGTTCAACAAGCAGATAGCCTCGCTTAGTCATGAAATCAATCGCGTAGGCTGTGATTGCGAAATCAAGAAGCACTAAGGAACCCTTCAAGTAGTAGAAGCCGTGACCCGCAACCTTGGCAGCGCGCTCAACGTCAATCAAACCGAGGTCTTGAGCGATTTCCAAATGATTCTTGGGCACGAAGTCAAACTTCGGTGGTTTACCCACAACTCTCACAACAACGTTTGCGCTCTCGTCTCTTCCAACGGGCACCGATTCGTCCAAGAGGTTGGGCAACCTCAGAAGGAGACTGTCGGCTCTTTCACGGCGCTCTTCAACCTGCTTCTCGAGTTCTTGAATTTCCGCTGGTATGGCTTTGGCTTCTCTCAGCTTGTGAGCCGTGTCTCTGCCCTCTTTCTTGAGCTTGGCTATCTCCTCCGTGACAATCCTCCTTCGGTGCCTAAGCTCGTTCACGCGTGTGAGAAGTTGCCTCCACTCTCTGTCCGTCTGGATTAGGTCGTCCAAAAGCTTGAGCCTTGCAGGGTCGCCCCTCTTCTCCAGGTTTTTCCGCACGACATCGGGACTCTCTCGAATAAGCCTTATGTCTAGCATGTTAGCATGTCACGCTTTTTCAACCTAGTTACGACCACTATTTAACTTATGCGACCAAACAGTACGAGAACGGCTCACCGTTTCAACGACTCTTGACGGCTGACAGACTTTTCTCAGCAACCGAAACCGCACTCAAGAGGTCATCGATTGTGGCGATGAAGGTCTGCAGCCTCGACTCGCAGTCTATTCTGGTCAACACCTTGTTTCCTCGCCTAAACGTCTTGACTGACAAGCCCCTAGGAACCTCAGCGTTGTCGGGTGAAACAGCCCCTGCAACAGCCTCAGCGTCCCTAACGGTCTTGTAGGCAAGAACGATCTCAGCTTCCAATAACCGAGCCTTCAAGCTGCTTCTTAACGAGTTCATCCACAGTCTTGACGAAAAAGTCCAGCTCCGGGATGGGCACTTGAGCCCCAGCAGCTATGTTGTGACCTCCTCCCCTGCCCGAGTATTTTTCAGCCGCAACCCTCAGGATTTCTCCCAGATTAAGCCCCTTGCTTACTACTGTGTCTATGGCTCTGGCAGAAATCTTCGCCAAATTTTCTTCAGGAACGACCGAGTAAGCTATGATAGGCTTCTCAGGCTTCGGCAGGTTAGTGGACAAAATCGAGGATATTGTCCCAATGATTTTTTCGTCGATGACACCCTCCCCGCGCACAACGTAAATGTTGTTCAACTCTTCAACGCGTCCCGAGTTGGGCTCCATAAGCCAGTTCAAATACTTAGTGATCGTTCTCCTGTACTCGTCCAACACGCCTGCTGCCTCCTCCAAAGCCGAGCCCCTGTCGCCCATGCAGATGGCAACACCTAGGCTAGGCCTGTTCATGCGCCCGGTTGCGTTGAGGAGAACCGAAAACTCTCTGGCATCGCGGAGTGCGGTCCAGGGCTCTTCACGAAGCAGAGTGTAGACGCTTCCCCGCAGGTTCAGCGCAACGTCGCCGTGCAGACCCTTGGACACAGAGTAATCGACGAGTGCGTTGAACAACCGTTTTTTCTCGTCTTCGGAAAGGTCTCGCAGCGCCCGCCATTTTTCATCCTTCTTTGGCGTGATGCCCAGGCTGACGAGGAACGCTAGGCTCCTGTCTTCTTCGCCGCTGATTCCAGGGATAAACGGCGTTGTGGTGCAAGCCAAGGCTTTGTGGATTGGACGCGTCTCCCTTCCGAAAAAGAGCAGGTCTGTTTCAATCTGGAGACAACCCGCCTTCTGGGCGTCTTCGACAATCACGGCGTTCGGTCCCTTAAGGCGCCTCTGCTCACACTTGTCCTGCAGATCGCCAAGCGCGCCCACGACTGCGACACTAGATAAATCAACATTAGCGTCGTCCAACGCCTTAGCCACAAAGTAGGCTGCTCCAGCGCCGCTCAGGTCGCGAGACCCGTCTATTCCGAAAAGGTGCGGATTGACCTGCACAAAGGCAGAATCGGCTTCACCGACGGGTTGGTGATGGTCAAGAATTATCAACTGCCGATTAGCTAAGTGGGAGTTCAGAACATCGAGATCGCCGCTGCCGAAGTCCGAGAAGATTATCAGCGACGGCTTGCCAGCGATTATGCCTTCCACGACTTTCTGGTCTATCCATCTTTCAATTCTGGTGCGAAACGCTGCGTCGAGCCTAGCCAAGGCAGTGGCAACTACGCCAGCGGCGGCTAAGCCGTCGGCGTCTAGGTGGGACACAACGTGAATTAAACCGCCTTTTTCAACGTTGTCCTTAATCAGGTCTGCTGCTTCGTTGGCTTTATTGAAGAAAGCCTCTAATTGTTCTTTGCTTTCCGTTCCAGGGACACCTTGCCTAACCTAGACTAGACTGGCGGTTTTCGCCTCGTACTTCCAGTCGGGCGGTAAGACGCCCTCACGCTTGTAGTATTTTGCCAGTTTGTGAATCTTCGCTTCGATTGCTTGAAGCGCACGCTTGTTGTAAGAATCCTTCTTGTTCCTTTCTAAGTGAACAACCACGTCTGAAGCCTTCTTCAACAGAATCTCCAGGTCTTCAGGAACGGGAGAAGCAAGACCAGCTTGTTTCAGGATTTCTGTGATGGTTTTTCCAGTTATCGGCTTGGTCAAAGGCACGCCGTACTGGTCACGCAGAATCTCACCTATTCTGCTTGAGTTGTGTCCTTCCTTGGCAAGCTTGACAATAATGGATTCCACTTCTTCAGCCGTGTACTTACACCAAACTGGCGGACGCTTGCCCACAGGTCGAATTGAATGAGAGCTACCTTTCTCAGTTTTTGGCATGTCGTTGTCCCTCAAGACCTAAAACAGCGATTGACTCGGCATATTTAAAACCTTCGTCGAAACATCGTTCACAACCCTAGCCATCGAGAAGAATTGAGTCAACATCTTTGCGTATACCAAGCCGCGAATTTCCTCAAGGCTTGAGCCCGATGTGAAAACCGATTCTTTTCTTCAGTAGACATCTCAGCGAAAGTCAGCCCGCTGCCTCCAGAGGGTTCAAAAATCGGGTCGAACCCAAATCCGTTTTTGCCTCTCTCTTCAATGGAAACCTTACCTTTGACCTTACCCTCAAAGCACATAGGGGTTCTTTTTTCTTCTGGATTTCTAAATGCAACAACCGAGCGGAAATAGGCGTCTCGCTGCTTAATGGCGTCCAACAATCTGAGGATGCCTCTTGTTCCGACGGTTCGATAAACGTAGCTTGAGTACGGTCCAGGAAACCCTTTGAGAGCGTTGACAAAAAGCCCAGCGTCTTCAACAAAAACAGGAAGCCCGGACCTGCTTGCAGCGTCTATCACGCTTGCCAATGCTATGTTCTTAACATCGTCGTCCTGGATTTCCACCGCCTCAACGTTTAGCATGGCAGCTGCAATGTCATATTTGGAGAGCACGACGCGGGCTTCATGAAACTTGTGAACGTTGCTTGTCACGAAAAATGCAACTCTACCTTTCCTCAACGTACCGCCCTCTCCGTTCGATTTCATGAATCTTCGCTAAAACGCTTTTCGCTGTTTCTTCTCCCACCGTCTGTTTATATCCAGCCATAACCGCCTCAAAACACTCTTTAGCATGTTTGTGATGCGTGCTCTGGAGCGCCCTCTTCATCAGGTGGAGGTCCACGCCTCGAATCTCCAACTCGTCTGAATGCTCGCCCAAGCCGAAGTCCACGAAAAAGACCTTTCCACTGGATGTAAGAATCATGTTTGACGTGGTCAGGTCTCCGTGGATTATTCCATTCTTGTGCAGATGCCCAATCAGAGTGCCGATGTGGCGGCAGAGTTGCAGTCTTTCTTTAGCTGATATAACATTTAGAATCTGCTTGACCTGCTTGCCCTCCACGTATTCCATGACGATGTTTGAGTCAGCCAAATCAACCAAGAAGACGGTGGGCGTGGGAACTCCAGCCTCTTTGGCGCGGTGAATAAGCAACGGCTCGTGCTGTGTCCGCTGTGTCCTGATAGAGGAGTCTAACTGTACGAGCCTGTAAGCTTTCTGGAGACGACGCTTCATGACCACCTTTCGTTCATGCCAGTCCTCGAGGTAGAGGTTGGCTTCGGCTCCCTTTTTCATCAGCACTCTTTCTTTTAGCCTCCACTCACCCATGGCACGTGGACTTCGTCTAACCTCCACTTCAGCCTGACCATGCTCTTTTCCAACGGCGCAACAAGACCATGCCTGTAGGCTAGGATTCCTGTCCACGCAATCATGGCGCCGTTGTCCAGGGCGTAGTCCTTGGGCACCACGCTGAAGCGAGCGTTGTGTTCTTCGGCGATAACCTTTAACATTTGTTGCAGCCGCTTGTTCGCTGCGACTCCGCCGGTTAAGAGGACTTCGGGTTTTTCAGTGTGCGCAAGTGCACGTTCAGTCACTTCGGTCAGCATGGAAAACGCCACCTCCTGAAGGCTGAAGCAGACGTCCTCTAAACGGTATCTTCCAGTGTGCAAGGCTTCCACTGCGGCTGTGAGCAAACCGCTGAACGACAAATCCATGCCCTTGATGGTGAACGGAAGCTGAACCAGTCTCTTGCCTCGATTAGCGAGTTCTTCCACGATAGCGCCGAAGGGTCTGCCCTGCTTCTGGCGGAGACCAGCCTCCCGCGCGAAGACGTCGAGGCAGTTACCAACCGCTATGTCCAAGGTCTCACCGAAGACACGGTAGTACCCATCTTCATAGGCTGAGACTATGGTGTTTCCGCCCGAAACGTACAGCGTCACGGGGTCTCGCGCGCCTGTTATCAACTTGCCAATCTCAATGTGCGCCACGCTGTGATTGACCCCGACCAGAGGAACACGCAGATAAGAGGCTAAGGCTCGAGCAGCCGTGGCACCCGTGCGCAGACAAGGTCCAAGACCGGGTCCCTGCGAGAAGGCAACGGCTTCCATTTGGCTTGGGCGTATTTTTGCGCGTTCAAACGCCTCTTGTATTACCTTTCCCGCAACTTCAGCGTGGTGTCTAGCTGCTTCCCGTGGGTGAATTCCCCCTTCCTCAGGCATGAAGGCGCTTATGACGTTGGCTAGGACATTGCCGTCTAGGGAGAGGATGCCCACGCTGAAGTCGTCTGCCGTGGATTCGATTCCCAATACATAGGATTTTTTTCTTCTGTTTCCTGTTTTGGGCAAGTGTTGTCCGCTCTTTGCTTTTGCCTGGGTCTTGAACACGTAGATTTTTATGTATAGACTGCATATATAATGTTGAATGAAGGACCCTTTCAAGGATTCGACCATAGGATGCCTAAAAGAGACGACCTAGAGTACAAAGCCTTGCATTTCATATCCAACACTAGAGCTCAGGGCGTGCTGCAATCCGATTTGTGGCGCAGATTGGGCGCAAGCAGCCGAGAAGGCTCCAGAATAGCCTTAAAACTGGAAAATAAGGGTCTGATTCGACGCGAAAGAGAACTGCGTAGCGGACGATGGACTTACAGGCTGTTTCCAAAGAGGCAGCCGCCGTCAATCAACTCGATAGACGAGTGCCCGTGTCTCATGTGCACCGATGACCCCCGATGCGGGGCTTACGGAGCGATTTCACCCAACGTTTGTGGTCGCCTGACGAGTTGGATTCTTGATTCCCATGAGGAAGCGATGACCACGCCCGGTGACGCTTGATTTTGCCCAAAGCCTGGGTGCGCGAGCGCAAGAGAGACTATTTTTATCGCAGAGCCAAGGAAGAAGGTTTTCGTTCTCGGGCGGCTTACAAGCTGCTTGAGATTGTCAAGAGGTACGGATTCATCAAACCTGGAGATGTCGTCGTGGATTTGGGTGCAGCGCCCGGTGGCTGGATGCAGGCGGCTTTAAAGGTCGTGGGCGAAGACGGGTTTGTCTTAGGCGTCGACATCGAAGAGATTGCACCGCTTCCGGCTGAGAACACGCGGTCTATTATCGGCGACGTAAACGACCCTGAGATAGTCGATGTCATACGCGACTTTGTTCCAGGTTCAGTTGATGTTGTTATCTCGGATGTTTCACCGAACATTTCTGGAGTCTGGGACCTTGACCAGGCTAGGCAGGTTGATTTGGCTCGGAGGTCGCTGTACATCGCTGCCAGCGTTTTGAAGCCTGGTGGAAGCTTTTTTGTGAAGGTTTTTCAAGGACCCTTGCTGGAAGGCTTTGTGTCTGAGATGCGGGGGCAGTTTCGGTTTGTGCGGTTGATCAAGCCTGCGGCGAGCAGGAAGAAGAGCAGCGAACTGTTCGTTTTGGGAATGAATAAGGCATAGTTTCCTATTGCCTAGATGGGCAGCGTTGCTTCGGCCATGCTTTTTTCTTTCATTCTCTCGGCTGCGTACTGGCTGAGTTGCAGGAATTGTTCTTGGGTGAGGACCTGTTTGGCTCGGCTTAGGATTTCTAGGCAGACGTCTTTGAAGACGAGTTCGGCGCAGTGCAGTTTGGCGTCGTCGATCAGGTCTTTACAAGCCGTGTAAATGACTTCGTTCATGTGTGTTTTCTGGCTCCTTTTTTAGTGTTGTTATGAGCGTTTTTTAGGCTGGTTTGATGGCTAATAGTTTGCGACATTAAAATATTGATTTGGAATATGGTGTTGGGCTTGGTTTTTTTCCATGCTTTGGGTGTGAGGCTGTGGCTGTGCTTGTTAGCGTTGACCCTGCCTTAAGTAACACTAACACGCTGCTCTGCTGGAAACTAAATTTCAAAAGAAGAAGGCGACAAACACCTTTAGCCTTCTTCTTCCATGAGTCTGTTGTAAATAGAGGGAGTGTCGATTGTTCATGGCTGGGGAAGGCTTGTGTGGATGTGGAGCTGTTGTTGCCTCTGGTAGTACGTTTGCCACAACAGCTTCTAAAGATTGTCCTAAGGTTCCAAGAAAACTTAATTAACGGAGATTCTTCATTATTCCAAACGGCGCTTTGGCAACTGAAGCCCTGGTAGTATAGTCCGGTCTAGTATAAGCGGCTGTCGCCCGCTGGACCCGGGTTCAAATCCCGGCCAGGGCGCCAATTCTCACGTGCGGTGTATGTGTCTTATGAGGGGAACTGTAAGAAGGTTTATATATCGATAGAGGGTTCGTTGAACTATTGAGGTATCGTGATGGGTGTTGTTACGGTTTCTTCTAAGTATCAGATTGTTATTCCTCAGGATGTTAGGGAGAAGATGAACTTGAAGCCGGGACAGAGAGTCGTTGTCATCGAGAAAGACGGCGTAGTTCACCTGATACCTGAGAAGCCGATGAAGGAACTGAGAGGATTCGTCAAAGGAGTAACCACAGACAAGTTGAGGCACGAAGAGGACCGCTTTTGATTCTCATCGACTCATACGGCTGGATAGAATACTTCGGAGACGGCCCACTAGCAGAGAGCTATGCTCCCTTCATAGAGAAGGCTGACGACAAAGGAACCGTGACTCCAACCATAGTCATTTACGAAGTTTACAAGAAAATCAAAAGCGTCAGAGGCGAAGAGAAGGCATTAGAAGCCTACGCACAGATGTCAAGGACAAAAATCATCGACTTAACAAGCTCACTTTGCCTAGAAGCAGCTGACATCAGCATGAGCCTAAACCTCGGAATGGCAGACTCCATAATCGTAGCCACAGCAAGAGCCCACAACGCTCAAATCGTAACCAGCGATGAACACCTGAAAAAGCTGGACAGAGTCAAATTCATCAGCAAGTAAAATATTAAATCCCTGCTAGGGCGCCGTTCCCTTGAGTCAAAAACGACGAATGCTCTTGTTGGCTTCGCTTTCGTTTGGGTTCAGCGTGTTTTTTTACGCATTTATCGACGCCTTATTGTTCGGCGCCATGATACCAGAGAGCCGAGCTCCATCTTACTGGATTCCTGTGAGTCTCGCCATGTTTCTCGTGACCTTCGGAATTACTCTGACACCGCTCTTTTGGAAGAACGACTTTCGGCAGGTTGTTCAGGAGAATTATCTCGGAATCCTTCTTCTCATTGCGACTCCAGCTATCCTTGTCAGCTCGGGTTTTTTGGATTTGGTTAGCGCGTCGGTGATAGAGCACATACGTGGACACAGCCCACTGAACTGGCTGAACTACCCCAACTGGTGGTGGATGGACCCCTACCCCCTGGGCGAGCGCCCTGTTCCATGGTCGATTGCCTGGCTCGTGTCCCTCCTCTTGGGTCACGAACACACGTTGACAATAGACATGTTCGTAGGGTCGGCTGTTGGCTTGACCTTGATAATCTTCATGTGGGCTATCTACGCTAGGCTCTGGAAAAAATCTCTCCCAACCTAGACCATTTTCAGGGCTATTCCGCTTATTTGCAGCAGGTCTCGGAAACTCATGTCGGGTCTAAAGCTCGTCAGAGTCCATTCTATGGCAGAAAGGTCAAGCCATGCCTGGTCGTAGCACTTTGTGCACGAATAGAACTTGTGAAAACTAGGATACATCCGATGCAGGTGTTCTATCCGGCAGGTTTTCGACTCGTGGAGACATGGATAAACCCACCCGTCCCAATCGATGTAGATAATGCTCTCGCCCGCAAAGCATGGAACAGAGCGTTTTCCACACTGCAAATACTGAATCGCATCACGAAGACCAAGCATGGTGTTGAATATCGGGTACCCAATCTCTTTCAAGGCGATGGCTTCTCTAAAGCGTTTTATTAACCAGTGCTTCGACGGCAGGTTCCAGGCATCGGCATGAAGCGAACCCCCAACCTCGGGGTATGACAAGACAAGGCTAGCATTGAAACTCTTAGCCACGTCAGCCAACCGCTCTATGTCCTGACCGCCAATGAGCAGAGCGCTGAAATCCACTCGCACGTTTGCACGCCTGCAAGCGTTTGCGCCCTCGAGCAACTTTTGAAACAGCAGTGGGTGTTCACGCACTTTGTCATGTTCTTCACTCGCATGGTCAAGAGAGATTGTCACGAGGTCGACTTTAGAAATCTTTGTCATGCTCTCAGCCAGTATCGAGCCGTTTGTGTTTATCTGAACGATGAAGCCTTTTTCGTGCGCGTGATTGACGACTTCTCTGATGTATGGATACAATAGAGGTTCTCCACCTGTAATGCTTAGGCTGTAGCACCCCATCTTGTCCAATGTGTCAACGGTCTGTAGGGCTTGCTCGAGGTTTGGTTCAATCACCGGTTTTCTCCAGACCTTGCAGAAATAGCATCGGCAGTTGCAGCGAGTCGTTATAGCCCACATCGCTATAGGCGGACCTTTTTTATGCGCCTTAGAAATCATCAAAGAGTACTGCTTCCATTTAGCTGGGCGAAGTTTCAGAACAGAAGCCCCAAGAAGCCCAATCAACGGTATAGCTGACAGAGCCCGACTCAACCAACCCTTCTCCGAGATAAATACTGTCTCCGATACTCTTAATTATGCTTTAACCAGACTCAACCACGTGTACCCCGAGTGCATGAACCAACACCAACCGTAGCGTTCAGCTGCGACGACCTATCCCCGAGAACCAACATTGACAAGCTCAAAGAATTGCTCAGGATAATAGACAGATTTGACGCAAAAGGCACGTTCTTTGTGATTCCCAAAAGCCACGATGCATGGAATTCTTGCGGTTCTCTAATAAAAATTCTGAAAGATGTTCAAACGTGTGGTCACGAAATCGGTCTTCATGGTCTAAGTCATCTCCCCTTTGAAACTGCAAATCCATTTCCGGGTCTTAATCTGGGTTTTTGGTTAATCAGAGATAAGGTCACTAGGGGACTCCGAATCTTTAACGAAAGACTGGAAGTGAACCCGAAGGGATTCAGAGCGCCTTATCACCACTACAGCAAGAGTTTGTTAAAAGCCCTGGATGACCTGCATTTTCTCTACGACTCGTCCAAGATGCCCGTGACCAGCGTTCTTCTTTCCTACGCCCCTCCGTTAAGAGCCATGTGGCTCCTAAGAAAAAGAACACCAATTGGGTCGAGGATATTCCATCCATTCAACCTGAAACTGCTGGAGATTCCCATCACTCAAGAGTACACCTGGTACAACCTGAGGATTGAGGTCGACTGGTTTGCAGCCTTCTTCAAGAACAGCATTCCAAAACTACAAGAAGGCTGTCTAGTCGTCAATTCTCACATTGGAGCCCTGACCAACCATGGCTTGGGCATTCTGAAAAAGCTATTTCTATGCGTAAAAGATGCGGGGCTAAGCACGCTCCCCTTGCAAGAAGTGGCAGAGAAGATACGCAGGTTCCAAACAGCTAAAGCTTATTACTACTGAGCATTTAGAAACAACCGTGTTAGCCACAGCTGCACGAGTCTTCTTTATTTCTGTCACAGTTTTCTTAGTCGCTTTCTACATCATTCTGTCTTACTTGGCTCTTCGCCGCAACAGAGCACGCAGATATTCTGCCAATCCGAGAACGGTCTCCGTAATAATCCCAGCCTACAACGAAGAAGGCGTAGTTGATAACCTCTTGAACGATCTGAGAAACTCTAGCTTCCCCATAGCTGAAACAATCGTAATCGATGACCACTCAACGGACTCCACGTATGAGACTGCCAAAAGAATGAACGTCACAGCGATTCGCAATGAGGCAAAACTGGGAAAGGCAGCCAACTTAAACAAATCGGCGAAAATCGCTAAGGGAGAAGTTCTAGTTATCTTTGACGCCGACAACCGCCCAGAAAATCACTGCGTCAAACACCTGCTGAGACACTTTGACTCAGAAGACGTGGGAATTGTGACGGGCGTCACAAGGATTCTGTCAGATGGGTTCGTGAGCAAGTTAGCCGCCCTGGAATTTAGCTTGTGTTTCTACCTTTTCCAGCCTTTTTCAGCCAGGTTCAATTTCTTTCCAATTTTGCACGGAGCCTACTTCGGCATCAGACGAGAGTTGGTGTCTTTCAATGAAGATTCAATAGCCGAAGACTTTGACATTTCTGTGAGTATGGCGTGTAAAGGACACGGTGTTGAATTTGAACCCGAAGCGGTGAGTTATGTTTCTCCACCGCCTTCGCTCTCTTTGTTCGCAAGGCAACGAGAAAGATGGATCAGAGGCGCTGTCCAGACATGTCGGAGGCACAAGGGCTTCTCTAAAAAGGTGTTTCCGCGAATAGGCTTCCTAGGCTTGTTCTTTACGGCGCTCGGTTACTTACTGCCCTTGGTTTGGGCTGCCACTTTCACAATGCTCATAATTTGTTACGTTCTAGGCGAGTTCTTATTAATGGATGGAGCGCTGTTGGCTGTAACTGTGTATACGGTGATTGTTGTTCTCGCTAATTCTCGAGGAGGAAACGAAACAAAGGATGTCTTATTTCTACCTCTTCTGGGCTATTTTTATCTCTTCTTTGTTGTCTGGTCCTTCGTAAAAGCAGTGGTTCTAGAATACTTTGGGGTTCGAGCCCAGTTTGACAAAATCCCGCACAGGTGATTCCTAGCCTTCGCGAAAGCCAAAACATATGTAGATGTAGTCGGCTAATTCAAGAACTCTTGAAGCGCATCAGAGTCAGAGATAATCGTAATTTGAGGAACAAAAAATGAAGAAGGGTGTCATTCTGAAGGTGAAGGGCGTCGGTGAAAAGGGAACAGAGGCTGAAGACAAAGCTAGACGGGTTATGGAAAAACCTGAATTGTTGCAAGAGCTTCTTGTAGGAGTCAACTCGACAAACCCGAAGAATAAATTCGGATCCGTCAAGGTCTTGAGGATTATAAGCGAAAGAAAACCTTCGATGCTGTATCCGAGAATGGAATTTTTTGTGAGCCTCCTCGACAGCGAGAACAACATTGTCAAGTGGAACGCAATGGACATAATCGCGAACTTGACGGCTGTGGACTCTCGGGGCGAGTTCAACAAAGTATTCAAGAAATTTTACGGAAACCTCAACTGTGGAAGCCTCATCACCGCTGGACACGTCGTTGACAACTCATGGAAAATAGCCCTGCACAAACCAGAGTTACAAGGCGAAATAACTGAGCAACTCTTGAAAGTGGAAAAGATTCCCCTTCCCACGGAAGAGTGCAGAAACATCCTCATAGGCAAGGCAATAAACGCCTTCCAAGCCTACTTCAAAAAAATCGGGGACAAAGACGAAGTCGTTTCGTTTGTGAAGCGACAGCTGCATAATCCACGAAACGCCACAAGAGTGAAAGCCGAGAAATTCCTGAAGAAAATGGAACGCTACCCTAAGTGAACGAGCAATTTTGATGTCAGAGACCTGTTAAATCTTCTCTTCACCTTTTCGATCTGTTCTCCGAGCACGATTATCTCATCTAAGTTGCATGTCCCGAGTCTTTTCTTCTCTGCTAGGACCAGGTGTTTAACGAGGGTCGGCTCGATGCCCATCACCGCAGCGCCGACGGCGTCAACAGCCACTGGGTCTGTTCCCGCGATGACGAGACCCATTTCCACAGATTTGCCGCTGTTCTCATGTCCTTCACCAGCTATTATTCCGTCGATTACTGACACGCTGGGCTTCAGAATAGAAGCCAAATCAGCGATGTTTTCGCTTAGGCTCAGTCCCTTGTGCATTGAACCTTTCGAGGCTAGTGCGCCCATCATGTTCTTCAGGCTGAGCGTGACCGTGGCGATTCGATGCGGTTTTAGCTTTGGCACGCTGATAATTGTGCGCTCTAGAGCGGTCTTCGCAACTCTTGTCTCTTTCAGCGACAGCGCATCGGGTGGATTTACCTCGACGAATTGGTCTATGTTAAGGTCGACGAGTTTTATGTTCCATCTTTCTGCGACTTGGTCAACTCCAGCAACCTTGAAGGCTTCGAGTGTGTCGGCGAACCCGCTGCCCTCGCCTATCACGATATCGTCTATTTTGCGTTCTTTCAGAAACTTGACCACGCCCTCTATGACTCCGCTGTCCGTTGTTACTCCGGTTGAGGGATGTTTCGCATTCAGGTAGTTGGGCTTGATCAGGACGGGCTTGGTCCTTGAAAGGGCGTTTTCCACATCATCTCCAATGGTTTCTAGAGCCTTGACGGTTATGTCGACTGCGTTTGTTCCCTTTATTATGGCGACTCGTGTCATCGGGTCACACTTGAGAATGGCATTCGTCATACAGGGATTTGAACCTATCTTTACGCTATCGCCATCGGTTCGCATTATAATTCTGAATAGTGTTTCAGGGTTCATAACATCTAAAACTTGGCTTATCCCATTGTTGTATCAGAGCATTCATGTCTTCAGATTCGGAAGTTGCGAGGAGACGTCTGGACGCTGAACGAGTCACCTGGCTAGCCCAGGGCTTCTTAAACCGACTAGGATACAAGCGAACAATGCTGAGACCCAAAAAGGTCTCGCTGGAAGGCGAAAAATACCTCGTTGAGGTTCAGGTTCAGAAACGCACGGCTACGGTGCAGGTTGATTTGGCAACAGGGGAGATTAAGGGATTCCAAATCGAAGAGTCGACTGAGTCCTCAGGGTTCGCCTTCTCCAAGAGAATGCTGTTCCCAGTCGTTGGCGTGGTCGCCGTGATTGCGGTTGTCGTTGTTTTGAAGTTGATGGGCATCTTCTAAGCCCTGTTTGATTTTGCGTTCAGTCTTTCTTGGACAATCAAAATAAACTGGTTTTCACTCTTCTAGAGGGTCATGAGACTGTTCCTCAGCTGCACCGAGCTGGGGTTGGGGCACGTAACCCGGCTCATTCCGCTGGGCAAAAAACTCGAGGAAAGAGGACACGACCTGTTCTTTTTCTCTGGAGGAACAGCGTACACACTGCTAAAAAAAGAGTTCGAGCACGTTTACCCATGCGCTCCCGTGGCTTGGTACGAAACACCCAAGGGCGTAATAGCTTCAGCGTCGGTTCTCAACATCTTATTCCCCCTACCCTACATTGACCACGAAACAAGACAGCTGAAAATTAAGAACTCAAGCGCTTCTGAAACGGTTCACAGATACTACGACCTTAGAAAACACATCCGCAGAATCAAACCCGAGCTAATCATTTCCGATGGCGACATGCACGCCCTAAGACTCGCACACAGATGGAAAATCCCATCAGCCTACGTAACAAACATCATTCGACCCACGCATCGTTTCTCACCGCTGCTTACACCGGGGGAGAGGTTCACGGAAAGATACGTGAAAAAGTGCGACAGGATAATCGTCCCAGACAACCCCCTGCCCTACACCGTATGCGAGTACAACCTCGGAAACCTCGAAGAAATAGGGATAGAGGACAAAACTGAGTTCGTGGGCAGCTTTATCGACATGTCGCCGAGAAAAGGCTTAGAAGAACACATCTTCGCACCCATAAGCGGACCACTAGGAACAAGAGTCAAAATAGCCGAAATGATAATCCCAATTTTCTCACGTCTGCAAACCAAGAGCATCGTCAGCCTCGGCACCCCTGGCTACAAGGCGATGAAAAAGCTTGGAAACTGCCAGGTTCACAGCTGGTTGAGCAGAGAAAAGCGAGACGAGTTCATGAGAAACGCCAAGATGGTAGTCTTCAGCGGAGGCCACGGAACCTGCTTCGAAGTGATAAAACACAGAAAGCCCAGCGTCTGCATCCCAACTCAGCCTGAACAGATGGGAAACGCCAAGAAGCTGCAGGAGCTTGGGTGCTCAATCTCGGTGGAAAACGAGGACCAGCTGAGAACAGCTATTCAGGAAATCGAAGAGAAAATAGAGCGGTATAGGAACAATGTCAAGAAGATGGGTGAGTTCTCGGGTAGATTCAAGGGTTTAGATAAAGCAGTCCACCTGATAGAAGGGCTAGAGTGAGAGTAGACGAAAAACTCAACTGAGCACGCTACTGATTTCTGACATGAATCCACAATTCATAAAACACTTAGGTTGTGTGAAAGCAATTTTTTTCCGAGTTGTTAAAAATGCAGAGAAAAATGTTGTTGGGAGCACTATTAGTTCTGACCTTTGCTCTGTCTACCATTATGAAACCAGCTTCTGCTGTTGACACGCTGTCGCCAAACGACTTCAAGCTTGAAAGCTTCAGCAAGACCGTTGACTTCTTCGACTTTGCGCGCCACTACGCTGCAATTAATGGCAAGACTCCACCCCCAGGAAATTGGCACGCCTATCTGTACCAAGTCTACGTCAACGTAGGCGGATTCCAGCTCTTCTACAGCGGATTGATAAACATCACTGCTGGAGGAGGAGCCTTGACAATTCCAGTGCAGAGTTTCTTGGAACACTACAAGACCCCTGAGGGCAAGGATGTGCTGACTAGCTCGTCTTTCATCATGCTGTTAGCCTTCAACGACACCGCAACCTCCAAGTACACCAATTCACCAGACGTGAACGACAATCTATACGCTTCGTTCTCTCTGGGGCTAGACCTCACCGACATATACGGAAGCTCTGCGAAGCCTGCGTTGAGCAGCAAGACCACGGTCATTCCCTTGACGTCTTCAAGCGACAAACTAACATGGGAGTGGGGCATGCGGTATACCAACATGACGGCAGTCTGGTGGAGAATGTTCGTTGACCCGCTTAACCCACGTTACGAAATCTTACCGATAGCAATCACAACCTATGACGAGTTGACGTTCACGTACAAGTTGACCCTCGACCCGACCAACCATACGGCTAAGGTGACAGCCAACTACGTCATCGGGAGAATGACAAACCTCTGGTTGATCTACTGGTTCTTCCTAATCCCTATTGTCACGCACTACAACAGCACTGGAGCGTATCGGCTGAATGGAACAAGAATTCCCAGTGAGCCTAACATCTATCAGTTCCTCGACAGACAACACATCAAGATGAGCATAGTCCAGTTCCAAAACTCGCTTGTTCTAGACTACACCACAAAGAGCACGTTCAACAATCAGAACGCAACAGACTCTGAATTCGACGTGAGCAACGGGGCAATAGAAACCAAGGCTGAAAACGAAACCGCGAGCGAAACGATTTTCAAGGCAGACTTCGGGACGAAGAAACAGTACAAGCTTTACAATTATACCGCAGACCAGACAGAGACCTCATACGACACCTATGACGCAGTGACCAGAACGGCGCCTCGACCAGGATACGCCGGAAACCCGCTCTTCACGATGCACGTTGCCCTGTTAAAGTACGTGCCGTTGATTGTAGCTTACATAGACCCATCGATGTACCAGAGAGCCAAAGACCGCATTGTGGAGATGACATACTCCGACTACCTCTACATCACATCATATCCAAAGTACAGCGGCTTCCGAGTGGAACACGACCCAACCTACATCGCCTACGCTGCCATAACCTTACCTTCATCTGAACTGCCCAGACTGTTCGGGATAATCCTCATCGGCGGCGCAGCCGCTGCAGCCGTCGTAGGAGCAGTATACGTCCTTAAAAGACGCGGTTCAAAGACCCAGATGACTCAGCCTCCAACTCCGCCAGCTACAACCACAACTACATAAAATTCTCTTTTCTTTTTTGTTCAACCTTCTTTCTGCTTAAAGTAAAATTGTTGACAGATGATTTTTGGAGGAATACTTGAAGAAAGGAAACGCTCTAAAAATAGGAAAAATAGGGATTTTCACTGTGTTTCTCTGTGTGCCAGGGATTTTTCTTCTTCCAGTTCTTTGACTCTGGTCTGGATGAACTCTGCAACTCTTTCTTCGCTGTATCTCTTGGCTTCCTGCTGCTTTCTCAGACGCTGTTCAATCACGCTGAGAACGCTGTCCATGTTCAAGGGCTTGATAAAGTAGGCGTCGGCGCCCTTGTTGACCGCCTCGACAGCATTTTGCAGCGTGGGATAGCCAGTTATGATTATTTTAACCATTTTTGGAACAGTCTCTTTTAGGTTTGCCAAAAGCTGAGTGCCCTCCATGTCAGGAAGCCGAATGTCTATCAACGCAAGGTTGTAAAATTCCGTGTAGGATTTCTTTACTGCCTCCTTTCCGTTTTCAGCCGTGTCAACGATGTATCCCTTCTCTTCAAGTATGGTCGCCAAGACTTTTCTAATGCTCTCATCGTCGTCGACCACAAGGATTCTGGCGTGCTCATCCAATCTCCTTCACCTCTCTTATTCACCTTCTTGACACTGAAAGCCCTCAGGGTACGGTGTTACCTTTCGTAAATTTAGAAAACCTCTCTATTTGGAGTGTATTAATGAATTATGAATTCTTGATACAGCCTTTCCAAAAAAAACTCCTAAACAAGCATAGAAAGAATCAGCCAAGTAAGGTTATTTACAACAGAGCGGCGATGCCCCCAAACATGAAGCATGCTGAAGTAGCGATTTCGCTTTATTGTAGTCGTTCCTTCAACACTTCTCTGGGCAGTGAACGAAAACGTGTTGTCTTCGAATATTTGTGCTTCGTCAACCAGCCCATTCGAACCAGCTGGTTAAGGTAGTTGCTTTCCATTGCACGGCAACGCCCAGTGAGGTTTGACACTTCCGTTGCGTTGCATTCGCCCTTAGATACCACAGTCAAGTAGGTTTTTCGGAGATGGTCTGGGAGCAAAAACAGCTCTGATTCTGAGATCTTTAATGGTTTTGGGGTCCATCTTGAAAGAGCTGCCTCAATGTCGTCAAGCCTGTAACGTATCTGTTGCAGCTCTTGGAAAATTCGATCCAACGCTGATCTTCTTACCACATCGTTCCTCTCCCGCTTATCTTCAATTTCGTTTCATCCGGTTAGAATTGATCTTAATCATTGGCAGCTCAGAGCTGAAGAAGAGGTTGTTTGAGAGGAGAGCGCTCAGTAAATCTGGAACAAACTCGAACTCCACGAGGTAATCACAATCGAGAGCCCGTATGGGAGTCTCGTCATGAACAACACCGACGCTCACACTTGAAGCTCTAAAGGCTGAGTTGTCAGTTTCTGAGTCTCCCAGGTACAAGACGCCGCCTTTAACCGTTAACGCAGTGACCATCTCCTGCAACGCCCAGCCCTTGTCCGGAGGAAGTGGATACACGTCGTAGAACGGTTGCCTCTCATACCTTATCAACTTCAATTCCAACGCTCTACAGTACATCGCTACCCGTTCAACTTCTTGTTTCGCA
>Ga0315314_1001491_pt1 | contig 21100 bp, 17 predicted proteins | sample TDP9_MG_FD_203631 | JGI IMG/M metagenome (GOLD analysis project Ga0315314, IMG submission 203631) | Freshwater sediment microbial communities from Lake Towuti, South Sulawesi, Indonesia - TDP9 | ecosystem: Environmental > Aquatic > Freshwater > Lake > Sediment | place: Indonesia: South Sulawesi... | reverse complement strand
GTTTCGCAGGCCCTTTTCTGATGGAGGACATTGAAGGTGTTGAGGCCTCTGTCTTCCACATTGGAGCGTCAATGCGAGGCGAGGTGCCCGTTCACATTGTCCAGTCTCTAAGGAAGAAGGCGAACCGCGTCTCCTTGGACCTGCAAGGCTTCATCCGAATCAACTCCGGCGGAAAACTGATCTTCGACGGCTGGAAAGAGAAGGAGGAGGTCTTGACGTACATAGATGTTCTGAAAGCAGACCTTGTCGAAGCCACTCTGCTAACAGGCAAGAGCGACAGGCACGAGGCCGCCTCAGCTCTGACGGCCCTTGGTCCAGAAGAGGTCGTTCTAACAGATAACGAAGGAGTTCTCGTATGTGCCGACGGCAGCTTCTACGAAGCGCCCTTCAAGCCGAAGGAACTGAGAGGCCGAAGTGGTCGAGGAGACACGTGCATTGCAGCGTATCTTGGTAGGAGAATGACTGCTCCGCCGGATGAAGCAACTGTCTGGGCCGCTGCCGTAACGAGTCTGAAATTGGAGAGCGAAGGCCCGTTCAAAAGAGGTATCGAGGAAGTCAGGGAACTGATTGAAATGAAGTATCTTGGCCGAAGCTAGGAGACTAGGTTGGGTTTCAATAATGGCCTCGGAGAAAGCGGGCATCAAGGCTGATATCGCCGTCGTAGGTGATTTTGCGAGGGACAAACTTGTCTTTCGCGGGCAAGTGGAGTATTCTTCGGGAGGTGCAGTGTACTATGGCGCTCTGGCTCTGCAGCGCATGGGAGTACGCACAGTCGTCATCACCAGACTTGCTGAGCAAGATTTCCATTTGTTGGAAGATCTCCGTCGCGAAGGCATAGTGGTCTACGCTCAGACCGCGCCTCAGACCTCGGGGCTCGAGAACATCTATATGGCCGAGAACATGGACCGCCGCGTTTGCCACCTCCTCGGGTTTGCCGGACCATTTCGCACTGACGAGATACCTGAGATTTCAGCTCGCATGTTCTTGGTTGGACCGATAATGGCTGGAATCGTGGACATGCCTCTTCTTAGAAAACTGTCCACTATGGGCGGTGTCGCACTTGATGCCCAAGGATTCGTTAGGATATGCAAAGGAAGCGATGTGGTGTTGACTGATTGGCCTCGGAAAGAGGAGGGACTTGCTTTCGTGAAAGTGTTCAAAGTAGACGACATGGAAGCTGAGGTGCTGACGGGTGAAACGGATCGGTTCAGAGCTATCAGAAGACTGTCAGGATACGGCCCCGCAGAAATCGTGCTGACTCGTGCAGACGGAGTCACGGTCTACGCTGACGAAGATCTATACGAAGCGCCCTTCGTCCCGCGAGAGATCATTGGGCGGACAGGGCGAGGAGACACATGCCTTGCCACATACCTAGGTAGACGACTCACCTCTTCTCCTGAGGAGGCATGTCGATTTGCAGCTGCAGCCACTTCATTGAAACTGGAGAAATCCGGACCACTACAAGCGTCGGTCGAGGAGATACAGAAGCTAGCTGATCGGCTTGAGTCGAGAAGCCTCCGCATTGACCTGTCGTCAGGCTGAAATCCCCATAGCGTGCTTGCTTCAAGACGTGTCTGTCATTCTTCCTCTTTATGATATTCATTGATGGCATCGATCGGCGGGAGTCTTATCTCCTCGATGTCGCCCACCATTACTTGCTGTGCTTGGCTGATGTGGCTGTGCCTATGTTGGCTCGGGAACTATGTGCAACTTCGATCGGTCCATGCCAACATAGATATTGCCCTCCAACGGCACATCTGACCCTTGAACATCCGCGATCAGATCAAGATTGGCTGCCCGTAGGAAGTATCTTGTTGTTGAGCCCATGAAGATCGTGTCCCTTATCTCTCCCTCCAGAATGTTCGGTCCTTGAGCCGGCTTCTCCTTGCTGACCTCAACGTTTTCGGGCCGAACTGATAGGGTGACTTCTTGACCCTCACGCACCGAGGTGTCTTGGCTACCGGACGCTGAAAGGACCGTACCTGGGCCTACGGACAGAAGGATTTCTTCTTTGGTCGCCTTGGCAACCGTTGCCTTGAGAAAGTTGGCTGTTCCTATGAAATCAGCCACGAACCTTGTCTTGGGTTTGAAGTATATCTCTGTGGGCGTTCCAATCTGAACGACTCTTCCCTTGTTCATGACAACGATGGTGTCACCGATCGCAAGCGCTTCGTCTTGGTCGTGTGTGACATGTATCGCCGTAATCCCTAGTTCGCGTTGAAGTTTCTTCAGCTCGACACGCACCCGGACCCTCACTTTCGCATCTAGGTTGCTCAGAGGCTCGTCGAGCAAAAGCACTTCGGGCTCAATGACAAGAGCCCTCGCAACAGCAACCCTTTGCTGTTCTCCTCCGCTCAACTGAGCAGGAAACCTGTCCAGGAGAGGCTCTATCCCCAGCATCTTCGCAACCTTTCTCACCCGCTGCTCAGCATCGGTCTTGAGAGATTCCCTAAACCTCAGCCCATACGCAATATTGTCGAATACCTTCATGTGAGGGAAGAGTGCGTAGTTTTGAAAAACCATCCCAGTGTTGCGCTTGTGCGGTGGAACATTTGTCACAAGCTTTCCTTTGATATAGATCTCGCCTTCGTCAGGTTCGTAGAAGCCAGCGATGGTTCTTAGCGCAGTCGTCTTTCCGCATCCGCTTGGTCCGAGGAGTACAGTGAACGATCCATCGTCGACGGCGAACGTCACGTGGTCCGCTGCGGTGACCTGGCCAAACCTCTTTGTGACGTCCTTCAGGTAGACCGCTTCTTTCATTTCTTCAGCTTCTACATCTCGAATAATGGCATCCTCCTTCCGCCTATCGTCTTACACGCGAACAACGTTCCAACAACCATTGTTAGCAGAACCGCAGAGAGAGCGGCGGATTGTCCCCAGTACCCATGGCCTGCGAGCCCCAGTATGATTGGTGAGGGCAGGTTCCATTCCGGGGTTATCAGGAATATCACAGCGCTCACAGTTGTCATACACTTGATGAATGTATATATGAAGCCAGCTCCAAAAGCTGACTTCAACAGAGGCACAACCACGTTCTTCAGCGTCTGAAAGGTTCCTGCTCCAAGGTTCACTGATGCCTCCTCGATCGACTTGTCTATCTGCTGAATCCCCGCCATCCCCGCTTGGAAGCCAGTGGGCATATCTCTTGCAATGTTGTTCAGAATGATGATGTACGCGGTTGCGGTCAGGACCAGCGGAGGCGTGTTGAAGCTGAGAATGTACCCTATCCCGAGTATGAACCCTGGAACAGCGGCAGGTAGGGTCGAAACGAAATCAAGAACCTGTCGTCCAGGCATGTTCTTCCGGAAAATTACGTACGCGTCCAAGACGCCCAGAAGCGCACATGCGAATCCTGAGGTCAACGAGAAAATTAGTGCATTCTTGATCGCTGGTATGCCTTGGAATGTGACATACTCCAGATGCTCCGTGGTGAACGAGTAGTCTACACCCCATGTCTTTGCGAATGCGCCAAGCCCAATGCTCGCGTAGATCAGGACGATTATCGACGAAGTCGACAGGCAGAAGAGAAACAGAGACCACTTAACGAGCTTGTGTGGCTTCCTGACCTCAAGTTGGGTGGGCGCACCTGTCACAGTCACGTAGAGCTTCCTGCTCACCCAGTACTTCTGAGCTACGAAAAGAATGAAAACCGGCAGGAACAAGAAGTTGCAAAGGACCGCTGCCATCTTGAAGTTCCCCCAGCCAACTATCTGCATATAGGCCTCAGTAGCTATGACGGCGAAGTCTCCGGCGATCAGCAATGGATTACCGAAATCACCAAGTACGTTCATCGCAACTAGAAGAGCTGCACTTGCGACCCCTGGCGTTGACAGTGGGAGAACGACATCTCTGAATGTGTGGGCGTCGCCTGCGCCCAAGTTACGCGCAGCGTATTCCAAGGCGGGATCAATGGATTTCAGGACTCCAACGATCACGAGATAGGCTAGAGGAAAGAATGTCAAGGTCTGAACTGCCCACAAGCCATGCCAGCCATATATCTCGAAAGGCCTCCCTAACAATCCGTAGGTGATCAGTCCTCTCCTACCGAAGAGCATGACGAAAGAGAGCCCAACAGTGAAAGGAAGAGAAATGAGCTGAAGAATGACGATGCCTCTGAAGAACTTCTTGCCAGGAACATCTGCACGAGTCGTGGCATAGGCGAAGAGAAAGCCGACGATCGTCGCAGAAGCAGTCGAGATAGCTGCCATCCCCAGACTGTTCCAGAACGATCTCACCAACAATACTCTCGATAGGAAGTCGGCGTAGTATGCGAATGATAGGCCGGACGGCCCTTCAATGCTCGCGGCGATCATAATGAAAAGAGGCCATAGGAAAAACACTATCATGAATAGGAAGGCGCCTGAGAATAAAGCCACCGTCGTAGGATCCTTGAATAATCGTCCAATTCCTTTGATAGAGAAAGTCAAAGTTGTTGCCTTTCTCTCAGAAAAAGAGGGGAGAGAGGAGGCAATCAGCCTGCAATCATTTTCTCCCATTCTTTGAGGATCTTGTCTCTGTTGTCGGCGACCCACTTGTAGTCGTACTTTGCGAGCTTGATCTTCTCTAGTGGAACTGCTCCCGGAGGCAGTGAAACATCTTTTCTGGTAGAGAGCCTAAGGGAAAGGTCTGTGTGAAGTTGCCCGGCTTTCTTTCCTATCATCCAATCGATGAAAGCCTTTGCTGCTGGCGGGTTCGGTCCATCTTTGATGATTGAGACAGCACCTATTTCCCATCCTGTTCCGTCCTCAGGATAGATCAGTTTAACCGGGTATCCCGCTGTGATTATCTTCATTATGTCATGGCCAAACGACATGCCGATCGCAAACTCGCCGGCTCCCACCCTCTGCGCAGGAGCGGCTCCAGCCCTCTCGTAGTGATGCACGTTCTTGTGCAACGCCTTCAGATACTCCCATCCCCCGTCCCAGCCGTAAGCCTGCAGTATTGTGGCGAAGATGGTCATTGCGGTCCCAGATGTTGCTGGGTTGCCTGAAACTATCTCCTTACTCGGTGCTCCGTAGCTGGCGTTCAAGAGGTCCTTCCATGCCTTGGGCTCTGAAAATTTCAGAGTCTTCATTCTATCTGTGTTAACGCAGATACCTATCGCGCCTAGGTAGAAGCCGAACCAGTAGTTGTCCTTGTCAATGTAGAACGGATCGATTTCTGCTGCCACAGGAGACTTGTACTGCAAGAGGAGCCCCTTGCCCTTTAGCAGTTCGTGGTAGAGGTTTGGCCCGCCTAGGAATACGTCGCCTATGGGCTTCTTGGACTCTGCCTCAATCCTCGCCGTCATCTCTCCTGCGGACATCCTGAGGAACTTCGTCTCTATCCCTGTAGCATCTGTGAATGCGCTGCAAATCCTGGCGATCTCAAATTCGTGAAGTGCACTGTAAACCATCAGCACGCCTGCCGGTTTTGGAGGTGCCGTTGGCTGCATGTAGAAGTATAGTCCGCCTCCGACTGCTGCGACAACGATTACTGCGACGAGTATCAGTATCGTCGTAGTCTTGGCTATGGCCTTTGCTTCCCTCAAAATCTTCATTCTTGTATCCTCCGAACGACAATTCGGCATCAAACACTTATCAAACTTTCCATCAAGGAAAGCATTCGCACTTCTTCTCGTTGGGCGCATCTTCAACGACACGGCGTAAGCTGGGTATGACTGCTCTATTTTCCTTGAGGCCCCGCACTATTCTGCCCGCACGAACCCAACATCGCGAGATGTTGGTCATGTTGACGCAGCGGCCACAACTGCACCCTAGATTGTCGCCCTCAATAGACCGAGCTTCCCAGCAATGGATAGCGGTCCCTGCATGCCAACTGTTTACAGTCTGAGAAGTTCTGTTCGCTAGTCGGCTGGTTTGGGTTTTTGTTCGGTTTCGGCGGGTTGTGCACTTCGAATTAGTTGCTTTCTGTTCTGTCCTTTGTTGATCTTTGGGCCAGTTGCTTCAAGCTGGTCTTCAGGAAGCAAGTTCTTATTACTGTGGTCGAAGATGGGAAGCCGTGCATTGGGAGTTGACTCTGGTGGATGCGCTCCGTAAAGCCTTCACGCTGCTAAAGAGGGCTTTAAACCGTTTCGCAAATGTCGATGTCATGCCTCATCAACAGACAATCAAGGACCCAGTGTCCAGCGCAACGCTCAGCTTTGTTAGTCCGCCCCAACTACAGATGTCAATGTATGGACCGCCTGGAGGAACCTTCGCTCTCCCATATCCGCCCGGAAACAGGTACCACGCAGCCAAGGCGATTGAGGCTGTGATCTCGCAAGAGACTGATGGAAAGCTCAGAGAGCAACTGCGGAAGCGCAGAGACGCGGTGGAAAACAGAAGAACAGAGTGATAGTGAGACGCTCGACGGAAGACATAGCACGCATTGCGTGGCTTCTCGGAGTTGAGCTGCCTCCACTGGGTAGGCCCCTCTGAAAATCCAAGCTCCAAGTTCTGAGATTAGGATCAGGCTGCCCGCCGATAGCGAACAGCCGGGCACGAACAGCTACAAACCGAACAGAGCCGTCTGAGACTACTTTTATAATTGGTGAGCGCAGTGTCCATAGAAAATGGCGTGCGGTGCAGAGCTTGAACCTGAGAAGACTCGCCAGTGCAACCCTTCTTGTCTTCGTCTTGGCAGTTATCTTCTATCCTTCCTTTGCGTTGGGCATAGTCACTCTCAGGATCACTGATAGCGGGGCGCGTCCCGGCGAACCTCTCTACGCCAAGTGCTCAAACATCGCCCTCCACAGGACCGGCGAGGGAGAGAAGACAGGATGGATAGAACTGATCAACATGACCGGAACCTACGATCTGTCTAGCCTTGGCAACGTGACAGAAACCGTTTTCAGGTCAAGGATTACCGCCGGCCGGTATGACAAGATCAGATTCACAGTGGTTGAGGCTACGACAGTCATAAACGGCAGTAAGGTCAAGCTCTCGATCAAGCAAGCGCTTGTGACCCTGAATCTTGAACTCAACATCGGCTATGGTGAGGAGAGGATTCTTCTTCTCGACTTCAAGAGCAATTCTACTGTAGCACGGATCAACAAGATATTTGAGAACTATCCAACCGTCACGATTGTGAAATAGCGGCCGCTAAAGGTAAGAAGCCATGTGCATACTTGGGAAGAACGAACTCGCAAATCTCATCGAGAGAAGCAAATGCATACATCCCTTCAGCCCTGATCTCCTTGACGGAGACGGCTACGTTCTCACTGTTAGAGAGGAGACGTCTCTCCAATACCTTGAGCACAGGAATGTCGTATCACATGAGATCGTGTTCACCCCACCTAACTACGTGGCACACCTGACTGCGAAGAGCAAGTACGGGCGAATGGGACTGTCATTTCTCAACGCCGCAAAAGTGCACAGCGGATTCGTTGGGAGACTCGCCTTGGAACTAGTCAACCTTCACAATGAGCGTCAACCGATAACTATCAAGAAAGGGGACCCACTGATGCACATAGAATTCATGACTAGAAGCGGAGACCCTTCACCCTACACGGGAACCTACATGTTCCAGTATATGACTGACGAAGAAGCAAGAGAGTACGAGAAGACAATAACAAGCCAGTATCCCAAGCTCTTTCGCGAAGCTCAGCTGAGAAGAATGATCGAAGAGAGAGTGCGAGAATAGCCTATCGCAAACCGTTGGCCGTTCCTAACTTCTCGCTTGCATGAGAGTTACTGACTATCTATGCGGCTACATTCTGTCAGGAGTGTCTATTCCAAGCAACGCAAGGCAGTTCTTGAGAACGATTCTGCTGCAATCGACGAGCTGAAGCCTAGTCCGCTCAAGGCTCTCTGGCTTCGCTCCGATGACTCTGCATTTTTCGTAGAACGCGTTGAATATGGTCGCAAGGTTGTAGGAGTATCTTGCGATTCGTTGAGGCGCTAGGTCCTCGGAAGCCATCCTAACAATGTATGGAAACTTCGAGAGCTCTTTTATCAGGGCAACCTCCTCGGGTTGGGTCGACAGTGAGGGATCTATTGCCAAGCCTCGTGCAACCACCTCTGCTTTCTCAAGAATTCTACAAGCTCTGACGTGAGCATACTGCACGTAAGGGCCGGTTTCCCCCTCCAAATCGATTGCCTCGTCTAGATCGAACACTATGATCTTGTCGTTGTCAACCTTGGCAAGATCATATCTGAAAGCTGCGGTTGCGATCTTCTGCGCTGTTTCCGTCAGCCAACTTTCCGTAGCCGTCGGGTTCCTTTTCCGTGTCTCCTCAAGCGCCTTCTGCATGAGCCTGTCGAGAACTGTGTCGGCGTTCACAAAGAGCCCTCTCCTTCCTTCCATGTGCAGCATCCTTCGTCGTTCCTCGTCCTCTGACACTGCAACTTCGAGATCTTTCGCCGTCTTGGGGCTCAGAGAAACAACCTCGTACGCGTAGTGAATGTACTTCTTCGGGCTTGCCTCACCAACAATCAGTTGCAGCAAGATTGAGAGGATTTCCTGCGGGCGACTCTGACGAACATCAACAACAGATACTGCCGTGTCCACGGATCCAAACATCGGATGGTCCTTTAGTCCTTCTCGAGAGGTTGTTGTCCAAAGTTCTTTGCCGTTCGGTTGGTTTAGAAGAACCTCGTAAGTGAAATCCTTGTCCACCAAACCTAGTTTCCACATTCCATAGGGAACGTCCTTCCCGAGATAGGTTGTCGTTCCATCACTTCTAACGAGGACTGCGTCAGTCTCGGCCGCGAATCTAGGTAGCTCTGTAACCTTTGCAATCCAACAACCGGCAAGCTTGCCCCTTTCCTCCAGTACGACCAGTCCAGTTTCCTTGAGCTTCTTGAAAGCCTCATGCCACAATCCTGAGCGCAAGATGTCGGTTTCCCAGTTGAGGAGGTCGAAGTAGACATTCATTCTCCAGCAAGTTTCGAGCTGAGCCTTCATGACTCTTAGGCAGATCTGCTTAGCGGTTCTGGCGGTCTCATTGTCTCCTTCCTCGACCAGCCTGCTGATGGTCTTTCGTTGCTCCAGCAGCTCCGGACGAGTCTCATACATCTGGTTGACCTTGACGTATACATCGTCGCCGCAATACTGGTCAAACTTCACGCCTTGAGGTGGATCCATCTTGAATCCAAGCGAGAGAAATCCCAGAATGATGTCCGCAACCTGCGTTCCGCTATCGTCTACGTAGTTTGCGGCCTGCACATCGTACCCCGTGAATCTTAGGATTCTGGCCAGAGAGTCGCCCAAGCAGGTGTTCCTTGCGTGTCCGATATGGATTGCCTTGTTGGGGTTCACGTTTGTATGTTCGACTAGCACACGTCTTCCAAGGCCTAGGTCCATGCTGCCGTACAAAGATCCCCGTTCCCTTATCGCTCTGAACACTTCGCCCGCGATTCTGCCGACCTTCATAAAGAAGTTCAAGTACGGTCCCGCGGCTTCTGCACGCTCTATCAGCGACTGTTCCGGTACGAATATCTGAGACAAAATGCCTTTGGCCACTCGCGACGCGTCTTGCCTTTTCTTCTTGGAGATCGTAAACGCAACTGTTGTAGCTAGGTCTCCCATGGCTGACTCGGGAGGAATCTCCAGAGTGATCTTTTCGTCGTAGCCTAGCTTTGCCAAGGCACGGGCTATTGTTTGTTGTACCTCGTCGACGAATTGCTCGTAGCTCATTGTCTCCGCCAGTGTATGGGCTTGGCTCATTGTTAAGTTGTTTCTCACTTATTTGAGGTGATGCCAGACACCAGCAACCATCATAAAGAAACGAGGCTGAGGCGAGGACATTTCTTGGACAGGTTCCGATCATGTGTTTCTGGGCTTTGTGACGATCAAGGCTGTGGAGAGTTGGTGGTTTTCTTCTCTGGTGGGGTGGGGTTGAGAGGGTGTTGTCGGGTGGTGGGCTGTGTTTGGTGTTTGGGTGATCGGGGCGGGAAGGGTGTCCCCCGCCCCCTCCCCCCTATGTGACAGGTATTATGCCCCATCGATCCGCATCCACCAACCCGTTGACGACGAGCAGGGTAACGGACAACTTTCCACAGCCGACTATCAAACTATGCTTAAATATGGCTCTCTTGGTTTTCAGGTGAGAAGATTGAGTGAGGCGTCATGAGTCTCTTGAGACTTCGCTTGGGCGTGATCGGTACGTTAGCGTTGGTCATTGCCATCTCGACACTTTTCTTCACCGTTGTCCTCAGCTTTATGCGTGCGTTGAATCTTGTAGCCCTAGCGTTCTTCGTCATACTGTTCAACATCGCACAGTGGCTTGTCGCACCTTACCTCATAGACGGATTGTACAGGACGCAGAGCGTCTCAGAGTCGGACAGCCCGAAGCTCTATGCCATGATTGAGAATCTGAGTCGGAAGATTGGAGTTAAGACTCCGAAGTTGATGATAGCGAACATACCAATTCCCAACGCCTTCGCCTACGGTTCGCCTGTAGCTGGAAATAGAGTCGCAGTCACAAGCGGAATGCTGAAAGAGCTTGAGGATGAAGAAATCGAGGCAGTAGTCGGCCATGAGCTTGGCCACTTGAAGCACAAAGATGTTCAAGTGATGATGATAGCGTCTGTGCTGCCTGCGATCTTCTACTACTTGGGCTATTCTGTGATGATGTCTTCGGCATACGGGCGTGGACAGCGAAGAGAGGAAGGCGGAGGATTGGCTGCACTCGTCGGTATTGCTTCAATGGTCGTATATTGGGTTCTTACCCTCTTCGTTTTGGGGTTGAGTCGAATGCGCGAATACTACGCGGACCGGACGAGCGCATTGTCCGTTGAAGACGGAGCTCGCAAGCTCTCAGAAGCCCTTGCCAAGATCGCAAAGTCAACGGGTCGGATCAAGACCTACCACGGCGAGATCGGAGGCACTAACAGCTTCAAGGCGCTCTTCATCAGCGATCCTGACATAGCTGAAAGGGATGAGGCAGCGATCGCTGCATCAAGGATGTTCAAGACAGATCAGCGACTTGTAGAGGAGATACTTTCGAGAAATGTCAGTACGCTGGATAGAGTCGTCGAGTTGTTCTCAACGCATCCGAACATTGTGAAGCGCCTGCAAGCCCTCCAGAGACTCGCATAGAACTCTAGATACAATTAGGCCAGCGGATGCTGTCGGTCAGGCATATACTCGGCAGAGTCAGATCTACAGAACCACACTTCCTCATGGCGTCTACTGCCCATCTTCGACTAGAGCAGACTGTAATGCTTATTTGCGTCCGGCGGGGCGAAGGGGCGATAACATCGCAGGCACTGGGTCGAGATGAATTAGATGGCAAATGCAATCGCTTCCGCGAACGCGCCATATGGTGCCGCAGATCTAGTTGTAATGGCGTTCACGCATTTCGCGAACCATGTCTACGTGCAAATCCATCTCGCACTGATTCCAGTCTTCATGAAGGACTTCAATCTAAGCCTCGGACTTGTGGGAATAATGGTTATGATTCCTATTCTCTCTGAGGCTATCACGACGATTCCCGCTGGACTCATTGCTGACAAACTGGGCTACTCTCGTCAGATTATGGTCAGTCTGGGTCTAACAGCACTGGCTGCAATTCTAATGACCCAGGCCTCAAACGTCTACTTCATTGTTCTCTCGCTTTCCATTCTGGCTCTCTCAACGACCATCTACCACCCGCCGGCATACGGTGCTGTCAGCCAAATGTTTGAAACACGAAGGAATAGGGCTCTTGGAATCCATGGCGCAGGCGGAACTCTGGGATGGGCTCTGGGCCCTCTGTCAGTAGGAGTCCTAATAGGAACTCTTGGCTGGAGGCCTGTCTATCTCGTGTGGGTTCCTCCAACACTGCTCTGCATGTTTCTCTTGATGAGAATGAAATTCCCTGATACGAAGGCTCCTACCGTAAGTCAAGAAGCTCGGAAGGGCTTGAGATCGATGTTCACAGTGAGTTTCTCAACAGTCCTCGCAGTTATCGCTATCAACTCGATGGGGAGACAGATAGTGTCAACACTGATGTCGCCGTACATTGTCCTTGCGCGAGGCTTCTCCGTTCAGATCGCCAGCTTCGTTATGGGATTGATGTCATTGGCAGGGATTATTGCAGCGCCTTTGGGCGGCCTCTTCGCTGATAGGCTTGGAGAAAAGAAATGGCTTACGCTGACATTTGCATCCTCTATTCTCGCCTTAGTCGGCTTCATGAATGCCGGTACGATCGAGCACCTATTTCTTCTCGCAATTATCTACGGCTACTTGGTCTACAGTGGTATGGCGGCGACGGCGGCTCTAGTGTCCTACTTCACACCGACCGCAAGAAGGGGACTAGGGTACGCGCTGTTCTTCCTGCCTTCATATTTAGTGGGTGCTGTCGCACCCGTGATCGCAACTGCAATCGCTGAATCCTACGGAATGTTGAGCTCTTTCACCCTGTCTGTGATGCTCTTGCTCGGAGGAATTGTGTTGCTCCAGAAGGTTCCTCGGACAAGAATCACGGGCTAGGGAGCAATTGACTTCCAAGCTGACACCAAACTGCCCCTCGCTGTTAGGTAAACAGAACTTGGCAACAGAGACAATCAGTCTTCAGGCGACTAGTTGCTGCGCGATCTGCTCATGTCTCTTGTTTCGGTTTGAACGGCCAGCATTTGCGCGTGTGCAGATACACTAGCTCAGGTATTCCTGCTAAGTGGACCAACAGGAAGAATGCGAACCAAGCCTTGTCCCCGTTCTTAGCTGAAAACCATAGGCCCAGAGCAGTCCAGAAGAAGCTCCAAGCTGCCAAAGGAATCATGACCAACACTATGTTTGCAGGAACTTGAATCACGGTTTTCTCCCAGCCATCCGGTAATGACTGTGTCTTGCCTCATTCAAAAGCTCTCCCTCGAAGCTCTGCGGCGAAGCATTTATGCATCGTCCTCTCTATGGCGACCGACAGAATGGTCAGAAGGTGAAGATGAGTGATCAAGACCGTTTGGTGCGTCACTTTCTACGTTTCGGATCTGGATAGGGCTTCAAGATTCTATGAAGAAACCTTGGGCCTAGAGAAGAAATACGAGTACTCAAGCTATGTTGGCTTCGAATGCGGCGGAGTGGAAATTGGACTGATTCCAAAACCGACAGAGGGACAGAAGACTTGTCAGTCATCGACGTCAGTGGAGTTTCTTGTAGACGATGTTGGGAAATTCTGCAGCGAGCTGAAAGCGAAGGGAGTGAGATTCGTTGAAGAACTCCATGAGGAGCCCTGGGGGGGAAAGCAGGCATCCTTCACAGATCCAGATGGAAATACTCTACAGATAGTCCAGATAAACTGGGAGAAGTACTTCGCCGTTTCTGCCACAGGCGCCAAGAGGAAGCAGTGAGTTCGGCTCGTTTCTCAAGGTACATTGGCATCGAAGCGTGCGATCAATCATGTAGAGTGTGTACGGGCATGTGCCAACGAGTGTCATCGGAATCTTCACCTATGCGTTACTTTGCCATTAGCTTTATTTACTTAGGGGGGTTAAGTGCTTAAGGGGGTTAAGCTTGTCCCTCTTCAACCTGAACCCAAAAGAATCGTCAAAGGAGCTATTCGGACGAGAAAAAGAAATCAATGAACTAATCCGCCTAATCAAAGCAAGGAGATGGATCGCCTTACTCGGACCAAGAATGGTGGGCAAAACAAGCCTCATCAAGGTAGCCAACAGAAAACTTGGAAAAATAGGAATAAGAGCCGTATATGTAAACCTCTGGGGAACGAAAGGAACTCAAGGCCTTCTAAGCGCCTTAGCACGAGGAGTAAACAACGAGAAAACTATACTACAGAGAATCAAAGGAGCCGCTGAAGAAATCGAAGGGATATCCATCGGACCAGGAGGCATCTCCGTATCCATCTCAAAGAAGCCAATGAAAACCATGTGGGATCTACTCGCAGCGATAGGAAAACAAACCGAGAACTGCGTGATCGAACTCGACGAAGTTCAAGAACTCCTAGTGATATCCGGCCACCTTCTAAAACTACTGGCCAACATTTTCAACACATACCCCAACATGATCTTCGTCTTCACTGGATCAATGTTCGGGTTGATGAAAACACTACTCGAACCAACTTCAACATCCCCGCTCTACGGAAGATCACCCGCAAGACTTCATCTTCAACCTTTCAACAGCGAAACTGCCAGAGAATTTCTCAGAAAAGGATTCCAAGAATATAACGAAACAGTTGAAGAAAACTTAGTAAATGAAGCCGTCGAAAGACTCGACGGCATCCCAGGCTGGCTAACCCTCTACGGAAACAATGTCGCAGTCAGGAAACTCCGCCATCAAAAGGCCCTTGAAGAAACTATTTCCGAGGGCACTAAAATAGTAAAAGACGAACTTGAACATTTCCTTGAAGGAAGAGACAGAACACTCTATTTGGCCTCTCTCAAAGCCACAGCCACTTCCGCACGCTGGAAGGAGATAAAAGGCGCGATTGAGACAGCAAAAGACTCCACAGTAAACGACGCAACAGTCCAGAACATACTTGAAAACCTGAAAGCTGCAATGCTAATGGACGAAAAAGACAATGTCTACAGAGTCAACGACCCAATGCTTCGAATTCTTCTACTGACTTCACAAATCACTCAACAGGGTTAAGTACTTAAGGGGCTGCAACGCGAGACCTATCACGAGCCTCATCATAAGAAACTCTTCAAACCTCTCAATCGCCTGCTCAATGACATCTGCATATGCTTAATACCATTGAGCAAGAACTCTCAGGACTCACAAAACATTGAGAAAGGGGATTTGGCAGAGCTGCCCTCATCTAGAGATGAGTTCAAAGCCAACCCTTCCACAAACTACGATAGATTGGTAGAAGTCGTTCGCCGCTTCAGTCATAGGGGCCAAGAAGAAGCAATGACATTATGTTACTTTCTTGGGGTGCACTAACGTCGAAGCGTGCGATCAATCATGTCGAGCGTATCTGGTCCCGTACCGATAAGTGTCACCGGAACCTTCACCTCCGCTTCCAGACTGTCTAGGAACTGTCTCGCATTGCTCGGAAGCTTTTCGTATGAGCGGAGCCCGGAGCAACTCGGGTAGAGGCCGTCAAGCTTTGTAACAACTACTTGTGTTGCTCCGTTTAGTCTTACGGCACGCTTTGCCATCTCCAAGTTGAAGGGCGCTATCCTTCTGGGCTTTCTAGTTACGGTGGTTGTCTCCTGCCAGCCTTTCTCCTGTACATCTCTCTCCGACAGCTCTCCTGGCAGGGGACCAGCCGGACTCGACCTCGTCACGATTGACTTGAAGACCACGATCACATCATCAACCTTTGTCGGACCAATGCCGACATCACCGCAGATGCTGGAGGCAGTCACGTCCTTCACGGTGCAGTGGGGATACGTTCCGTGGTAAAGGGAGAGAAAGGTCCCTTGCGTGCCTTCCACCAAGACCGCCTGATCAGCATCGAGGGCCGCATGTATCTCTTCGGCCACATCTGTCAGGTATGGGACGAGTTCAGGACAATCCTTTGCCAATTTCGCGATTCGTTTCACGCGGTCCTCCGTGCAAGGGCCTACACCCGTTCCAGAGCTCCTGACGACTTGCATTAGGTGCGCATCCTCTCTTTCTCGCTCGACGTGCCTTGGCTCGACTATGGCGCATTGATTGTCAACCCCTACCCTCCCCTGAGTTTCTGTGATCGCTATCTCGCGGAAGAAAACGTCAGGATCAACTAGCACACCGGCCCCAATAAGAAGGCGGGAGTCTTTGCTTGTGAAGCCGCTAGGTATCTGACGAAGCCTATACTCATGTCCCGAATGAACAATCGTATGACCTGCGTTTGGGCCGACCCCTCCACGGGCCACGATCGAAGGCTTGTCTCGAAGCGCTAGGTACGCCACGACCTTCCCCTTGCCCTCACTGCCGAAGAAACCCCCGACGACTACCGTGCATGCCAATTCTCTTCGCTGGAAAGCAGTACGAAGGCACAGCCCCCTTAAAGGCTTCGAAGCCTGAAACAAGTCAAGCAATCTTCGAGCCTTTCGCTGAGAGATTAGGGTCAGACATTAGTTGGGGCCAATTGAACTGGACCAATGGCGGGCCCGGCGGGAGTCGAACTCCCGATAACATCTGGGTTCAACTGCGTAAAATCACCAGACTAGAACCTTGACAGGGAGGCCAATCTCAGGTTTAGAGGCGTCCCCGCTGTTACTAATTCAGCGAAAGATAGAATAGCGTCCAGAGTGCTACGCCTAGCTTTTGATCCGTATTCGGAAGAAGAAGAGCTCGATATATGTGCGGGAGTCTCTCTTCCTTTTCAGAGACTACTAGTCGAATCAAAACTTGTATGGCAGAAAACATGCTAGCCAAAAGGTCTGGATTTCCGGTCTTGACGTCAATGACGGGATGATTAGATTCCTGAAAAGGTAGAACCCTTACCGCCTATTGCCGGTTCACCTATTCCGACAAGTCTAGTATTGCATAGCTCAGAGTAGTCAATATCGTCTTAATTGGATCATTTCGATCTGGCGATTTAACCATATATCTCTCTGATAGCATTGATGACTGTCTGAAATGTGTTCTCAGCTTCAAACTGATCGAATATCTTCTGCGGATGTTCTGCCTCGTTCCGCTTCTCTCATAGGAGAAATATCGGAGAGAAAGTTGCGCGGCCGAAAATCGTTAGCGGTGTGCTGTATGACTTCATGACTCGCGGATGGTCGTCTGGACCAGTCCAACTCAAACGTGCTGTGAAGCCTGTCTAGAATGGCCTGTTCGTTGGCAAGGATGCCGAGTTCCCGATTCTTGTCAAGGGAAGTAGTAGAGAAGTTCTCTGATCCGATGAATGCTACTTGGCGATCCGTTCCATAGTCTGCGAGTATCATTTTGGCGTGAATATAGAGGAATTTGCCGGCCTTGGCTTGTACGCCCCCGTTGTTGAGCAACTGCCGGCCAGCAGCGTTTTCGTCCTGTCCTCTTCGCATCAGTTCGGCGCTGATTAGGCGAACAGTTACACCACGTTTTGCGGCAGAGATCAGCGCTTGGATACACTCCCGGTCCTGAAGTTCTTCGTTATAAACCTCAAGCGTCTTCGTTGCACCATTGATAACTCTGAGTATCTTCTCCCTAGAGTTGACTGGGCTCCAGACAAGTTGCGGTAATGAGGGAGTGATGGATTGATAGCTCCAGTCTGCCTCGAAGACTCTGGCGATCTCCTCAACCTCAGCCGGGTCAATCGTGACTACGCCGAAGTCCCGGGTATGTCCGAAGTAGTTCGCCTGCAGGTTGAACGTCATGACTATCGCCATTGAATCGTCTACGCAGATCGTCTTCTGGTGTGTCACCGCAAATGATTCGCTTGCCCGCTTGGTTTGAACGCCGGCAGACGCCAACATGTCTACTGTCGGCTTGTTCGGATCTCCTACGCCTTCTCTAGCAAAGGAATGGAAGTTGTAGAGAACTCGCACTTCCACTCCGCGCTTGTGAGCGGCGATCAAACTAGCCGTAATGTCCGGATCATTCAGAGCGTAGATGGTCACCCGAATCGATTGTTTCGCTTTTTGGATCGCGTCCAAGATGGCGCTCCGGCTGTCATTCGGTTGCACGATCAAAGAACGAACGAGGGGGAGAGTCTGGTTTCCAAGCGTTGTTCCTGTGTACTGTGTCTCGTACGTCTGAAGCGTCTTAGTTGGCAGAGTCTCCATCCGTTGCGGCACAAGGTATGCCGCAATGATGAGTATTGCAGCAGTGGCTACGATCAGCAGAACTCTGCAACTTCTTACTTTGGGGCTCTGGGTGGGTCCTGATGGTTTTCTTTCTCTTCGCTCTGAGTCACTGGACACTTCCTGCAATCACCTTTCTTCTCATCATGCATCTCCTAGCTGGAACCTTTGTAACGCCATGGTTTGGCAGCTTCAGTATTACCAGCAACTCTTCTGTGCGCAAGTCTGGTCCGGACCATTCTGAACCTTAAACCCTCTGCTTCTGCAGGTGATCTCCGTTTCCTGAGTCCATAAGACTACCGATTCGAATCTCGGCGGCCGCACCAAACCTCCGAATCAACACGACCGCGGTTCTGTGGTCCCTTGGTGTGGTAAGCTCAGAAGGAATCCTAATAGCCTTCCTCACGAGGCCCAGAACTGGACCTGTGGCTGAAGTTCTAGCGGGAAGAAAAGGACCCGGATAGAAGATTAGGCGGGCCCGGCGGGATTTGAACCCGCGACCACTGACTCCGGAGGCCAGCGTCATATCCTGGTTATCCCGGCATTATTGTGTATGTAGTTCATCTCGTCTAGGGAATGCCGCCTAGACCACGGGCCCGATATGAACAGGCGGACAACATATAATAAAACATGTTGAAGGCAGTCAGGCCGCAACACAAACCGGTGGCACTATTCCTCCTAGAACTTAACAGGTGACTAGTTGCATAATTGCAGCTCTATTTTCTCTTCGCATTCAAGGCCCCGTGGTCGGGTCAGAATTGAAGGAACCGGCCTCAGGTTCGTTACATACCATCCCAGGCGCGAAGTTGGAACTGCCCCTTTCCCAATTGCCGTTGCTGAAAAGCTGATTAGGTCAACTAGAGGTTTGATCTTGACTCAAGCGTCGCGGGCTACCGTCTTGGCAAAGAACTACGTCACCATTGTCATCCCAACAGGCTATTGGAAACCCGGACACGACCATCTCACGACCATCTCTTACACGGTAGCACCAAAGCTCCAGATGAGCGACGTGCTTGTGCTCTCTGAGAAGGCGATATCGGTTGCGACGGGACGGATCGTCGATGAGGCACAGATCAAGCCCGGCTTCACTGCGAGGCTTCTCGCGAGATTCTGGATGAGGCTCTTCTGGGGCTGCCTGCTCGCTCCTATCTGTCGCCTTTCCAAACTCACAACGAGGAGATTGCGCTCGTATCCACTCCAAGAGGGAGCTGCGCATAAGCAGCTAGCTCTGAGACACGTTGGTTTTCTCGGAGCCTTGAGACATGGATCAGAGGGAGGCATCGATGTCAGCAATGTTCCTTATTCCTACGCCTCGCTTCCACTTGAGCGTCCTGACGAGGCAGCAAAGAGCATACTTGAAACGCTTCGTAGAACGAATCCCGTTGACATGACTGTCTTAATCGTGGATTCTGACAAGACCTACACTTGGCGAAACCTTCACATCTGCCCTAGATCTACGACGGTCAGAGACATAGTGAACCTAGGCCTGTTGGCATATGTGGCGGGTAGAGCTTTCCGGCTCCGTCCGAGATCGACGCCGGTCGCCATAGCTGGAAAACTGTTGAGTGTGGAGGAAGCTCTTCGAGCTGCGGCTCTCGCCAACAAGGCGAGAGGCTCAGGCTCAGGCAGGACTGCTTGGGATATGGCGGAGAGGTTTGGAGTCGGCTTGACTGAAGTCACGTGGGAGTCATTGACAAAAATCAAACACCGACCCATAGTGATTGTTCGGAAGATTCGTCGGTGAAGCAGGATTACTGCATGATTAGAACCGCGATCGACTAGTTCTGTGACTGCGAAAAAGCTCAGGCTAGTCTGTAGTATCCATTCACCTAGAGCCCATGAGTTGAGATATTTCCTCACTAGTGGGCATTGAAGCCCAAGCGCCCATCTTCATGGTTGATAATGCCGCCGCAGTCGAAGCGTATCGAGCTGCCTCCTCCGCAGACCCTCCGTCAAGCATCCTCTTAGTGAAAGCTGCCGCGAAGGCATCTCCTGCACCCGTGCTGTCGACTGCTTTGACAACTGGGGCCTTCACCTCAGTTGTCTTCTGCTTGGTGTAGACAGAGCAGCCTTGCATGTTCCTTGTAACGACCACAATATCCGGACCCAACTGAAGCAGACTCGCCAGGTCAGAGAGTCCCGACGAGGCCTCATGAAGCTCTCTCCATCCTTCTTCATTCATGTATACGACTTTGGTGCTCCTCAGGACGCCAAGTAACTTCTCGATCCCCAACCTGGCGAACGGCGTCAAAAGCCTATATAAAACCGGCTTGCCCCTAGACTTTACATATCCGGCAATGAACTCGGCCAGCTCAAGAAAGATTTCTCCCAGGTAAATGGCCGACGCCTTTTCAACCCTTCTCCATTCTATCTGGGAAGGAGAATCTAAGGAGATGGCTACCCTAGATGTCGGAACAACTATCCGCTTCTTCCCTCCCTTGCCAATCAAAATGACTGTTCCAAGAGTCTTCAGTTCCGGTGACGGTACTAGTTGGGAGAGATCTACCTTCTCCTTCACAATATCCTCGACGAGCCTTTGCCCCCAAGAATCGCACCCCACTCTACCAGCGAATCCTACAGCCAAACCAAGTCGAGAAAGCCCAACGGCGACCGTCGCACCCGAACCGCCTGGATACTCGTAGAGGTTACCCACAGGCGTGGTCTCTTCCAGTGCGAAGTCCTCGACCGGAACGATCTGATCCATGGCCATTGATCCGAAGACGATAACGTCCAAGTCGCGAGCCGCCACTTTGTGCTCCTGAACGATCTCGTTGATATAAGCGCCGTGATACTCTGAGAGAAGCGAACTCCCGGAAAGAGCTAGCTGCGAAGAAAGCTTCGCAACGTTCTTCGAATATTGCCCAAAGATCTCGCCAAGCAACTTTCTCGCTTCCACGGCGGTAACCTTCCTTGGCGAAAGAAGAAGGGCAAACCATCTCCCAAGAGTCGTCGGCTCGTACCACTTCACCCAAACCGTCTTGTCTCTCAGCCTCTTCTTCTCCATTCCGCTCTCTAAGACACCTGATGAAACGAGCTTGTTGAGACATCCAAGAACAGTCTTGCCAGAGTAAGGGAGTCTACGAACGAGTTCACTTTGGAAAACTCGCTTACCGGACGAAGTCTGCTTCAGAATCTCCAGCGACAGCTCCGAGCTAAAGGCTGAGAGTAGAACCCTGTACTGGTCGAATGGTTTCTTGGGAAGAGGGAGAACGTAGGGCCACAGTTCGCTCACGTAAACACGCCTAATAGAAATGTAATGGCGTACTCTTATATACGCGACGCTTGGTAGATTTTTACAACCGAAGGTAGAATCCTACAGTCAGTCGCAAGGAGCTTCGCGAATTGAAACTTGCGCTCACAACAAAGCAAGTAGCGCTCATATCAGTGTTTGCTGCCATCATCGTCATGATCACTAGGCTTCCAGGGATTCCCATCATCGGAGCTCCCGGAGCCAAAGTGCAACTCTCAGTCGTGATCTATCCGCTAATCGGAATCCTGCTTGGAGGACAGACCGGAGCGATCAC
>Ga0315314_1001490_pt1 | contig 21111 bp, 20 predicted proteins | sample TDP9_MG_FD_203631 | JGI IMG/M metagenome (GOLD analysis project Ga0315314, IMG submission 203631) | Freshwater sediment microbial communities from Lake Towuti, South Sulawesi, Indonesia - TDP9 | ecosystem: Environmental > Aquatic > Freshwater > Lake > Sediment | place: Indonesia: South Sulawesi... | reverse complement strand
TTAAAGGAAAGTGTGAAGTAGGGCACAAAGTTGGAGACAAGACTATTTTTGATGGATACGAAGTAAAGGGAAAAATGTGTTTCAGCGCGATGCTACATTTACTGCCCATTATTCATGCCTTCGCTTGGGGCGCAGAATTTCCTTGGGACAAAAATGAAGATATTACTTATTACTCTTGTCCTGACCCTGAAAACTGCGTAACATTTGAAATCAAAAGAGACAGAAAACACCCATGGTACATTAGGAAAGGATCAAGAATTTGTCTGACAGAGGAAGTACATTCGAAAAATAAATGAAATGGAAACTTAGAACGGTCTTCGGCTTAGATTCGGATGTCGGTTTAAATTATCGGTTATGCATCGTTCCCATAAACATTGCCTAAGGGTATAAAGTTGAGCGGTTATGGAGAAGGTCAAGTTAGATAAAAAGGGAAGGTTAACCATACCTGTCGAGTACAGGAAGAAACTTGATCTAGGGGAAGAGGTTGCGCTTATCCTTGAGGATGATCACATTATAGTTTGCAAGACAGCAACGGCTGAAGAATTTAAAGGGGCTTCAAGGAGGCTGGCTGAGGAAATCGCCAGAATAAGAGATAAGCCAATAGGGTTCGAGAAGATCATCTAATACGCAGGAAAAGATAATGTTAGAGGCGTATTAAAGGGCTGTCCATTCTCCGTCAACGAAAATTGTCTGTCCGGTGACGTAGTTAGAGGCTGGAGAGGCTAGGTATATTGCATCTTTAGAGAAGTGTGTTGTTTTTTGGGCTTTGTGCCGCAAACTTTGATGCTTGCGATTGAGTTCGCAATTTCTTTTACATTTTCAACAGGTATGTTTGAATTTTTTATAATGGCTTTTGCAGTAGGATCGTTAACCATGCATTCGATGGGGAAATGTGTTTCTTCAATTATTTTTACTTCTTGAAAGCCTGCTTCCTTTATTATTTCAATGTATTCGTCTTTCGTTATTGCTCCAGAAAGACAGCCGATGTATGCTTCCACGTTCCTTTTTATAACTTCAGGCAGTTCTTTCAACAAAACAATGTCTGAAATCATTAATCTTCCGCAGGGTTTCAGCACTCTGAACGCTTCTTTGAAAACCCTCCTCTTGTTTGGTGAGAGGTTAATGACGCAGTTTGAAATGATCGCATCAACAGCATTATCAGCAACAGGTAGATCCTCAATCTCGCCAAGTCTAAACTCTACATTTTTATAGTGGCCTTTTCTGGCATTTTCTCTTGCCTTATCAATCATTTCAGGCGTCATGTCTACGCCAATCACTTTTCCTTTTTCTCCAACTTTGTTTGCGGCAAGGAAGCAATCGAGTCCTGCGCCTGAGCCGAGATCAAGAACCGTTTCTCCTTTTTTTAAAGACGCAAACGCAACTGGATTGCCGCATCCAAGACTGAGATCGGCGCCACCGGGAATAGATATGAGTTCTTCTTTGGTATAACCTATTTTCTCGCTAATTCCTAAGTCACAGCAAGAACTTTCCTTTTTGGCTATTTTAGCGTAACCTTCTCTTACAATCTTCTTTATTTTTTCCTCTTTCATACAACCATCTCTTCACTTTAAAATTTCTCCAACCATAGGACCGAGGACACTTTTAATTGTGTTTCCAAGTTTCTCCGTTTTAACCATGATAATGCAGCCTATTTCCCCGTTGCTTTCACAACCTATAACTGCCAATTTATCGTTTGGTTCTAACTTTGCTTTCTCCCTCACATCTTTTGGAAGAACTATTTGTCCCTTTGAATCTATCGTCACTACAGCATCAACCTTACAACATAGGGCATTACGGATCATATTATCCACCGCATAGAAGAGTATTATTCCGAATATTTAAATTTATCTGAAAATTCCGATTTTTTAGAAATATGGTGCTCCGGACGAGATTTGATTAAAAGGTTCAAATCCCTAACACCGCAGAATCAGAAAAAAGCGCGGTCCTCGGTTGAAGTTTGTCGAGTTCCCGTCGCACGCTTCTATTTAACGAAGAATTGCGGGAGCTTTGCGTTTTTGTCAGTGGATATCATTTTACTATTAAATTCAGCGAGTGTCTGCAACCACTCTTTCTCTTCTTCCATATAGTCATCTATGAAGGAAATCAAAAGAGACCTGATCCAACTGACATGAGACAACCTTTGTAGATTTTGAAAAGCCTCAGCCCGAGCTTCATAGTCGTATAGATTGTCAACGACCTCGCTTGAAATCCAGTAACCTTCGTTTTCCATTATAAGTTCTTCAAGGTTGGGTTGTACATCTTTGTATTTCGGAAAACGTAGTAGACTCTCGATTGTTTCTCTCGTTAGAGGCCAATAGTAGCATGGATCTAGAGGTCGGTGGGCCTGTACACATTCACGGAATCTTGGCGACCTTTCCGCTAGTATTTGAGCTGCTGCTTTCCATCCACCTATAGCGAGAGCTGCAATTAATTCCCCCAATAGAGTCGGTGTATAGATATTTTCACGTCGTCCCGTTCCAGTTGAAGGTATAGTATTGACAAGTCTCTTCCGTTTCAATCGCCTAAGCGCTCTTAAAACCGTAGAATAATACCCGAATTTGCGCAACCCTTTCCAAAGTTCGTATACATTTGCCCAACCCATCTCGCAAAGTGCCATTAAAACCCTAAGTTCAATTTCTCCCTCCTTGAGACCAAGTTTCTGGAGTAATTCATGCCGCTGTTCGCTTGCAGCGCTTGCCCGCGCAGGTATATCTGCAAAGCGCATATATGCACACCGCAGATTTCTTCTATGCCCTTAATGCATATATGTCTTTTTCTCGCTTACATAGGGCAGTGAGGGCACCTTGAGTAATATTAGAATTATTTCCTCACTGGATTCTTCGTTTGCTATCGCTGATACGTATAGATGTGGATTTAGAAACGCAGAGAAAATCCATATTTCTTCCCCGTGGTTTGAAATTCCATTCATACACCTCATGAAAGAAACGGTTCCAAGCGGTGCTTGTCTCAACTTTCTGATTAAGACACCTGTCCAGCATGACAAAACTTTCAGGGCTATAGAGGTCCTAGAAGCTGAAAGCAGGGTGATGCAATGGAAATGTAACATTGTGTGCGTACCTAATCTTCACGCAAAGTTTACTATTATTAATGATCGAGACCTGTTTTTTGGTTCACCTAATGCGACCACTGGCGGGTTATACCACAATAAGGAGGTTTTGGTAGCTTTTTACGCTATGCCAACTATAGCAGATCATTTTAGAAGGATATTTGAAGGAATTAGTAGACAAGCTTACAATCAACATTGGGAGCTGGTTAGAGATTTCCATGGAGCGAGCGTTGAGAGAAGATTATCAGAAATAACGGTGAGATACTTCCGGAGAATAGGAAATAAAGAAGTACGAATACCTTTCCTAATCTCTGAATTCCAAAGATACGGATTCGATTTTGGCACGGCCAAAGAAGGGCTTCAAGAGCTGCTAAAATATGGAATCTTGTACAATCCTCGCGAAGGTTTCGTCAAACTGGTGCCAAAATACGAATGGTAGAACGACGCGCACCCCAAAAAAGAGACAATGTAGGGGCGCCCGCCGGTTGACTCGACCGACTTTCTTGAAGTGGTGGGTTCAAAGGTAGTTATGAAGCTTGGAGATTTGAACTTTTATTTGGTGCTCCGGCCGGGATTTGAACCCGGGTCTCCGACTTTCTTCCTTTTGGCGGCGAAAGGCCGGAATACTTGGCCGGACTATATTCGGCAGTTTTGAAGGCTTCTACCGGAGCCGGAGCATCAAGCAAATATTTCTCTCTTTCGAATAAGCTTTCTGGTTTTATTAGAATGTTTCTTTTAATGCTGCGCCTCCATGTCAGTTTGTTCCCTTTTTCGGAATAAAGTTTAATTTTGGGGCTAAGCCTCATTTGATGCACGCGCAAAATGGTTGTTTATGGCATTCAAGGTTTTGGGAGTGGGGGAGCGACTATAGATTATTTCGGGAAGAAAATTGAAGTTATTCGCGGTAAGAAGTGGGATTGGGCTAACTTTAAGTCTACGAAGGATTATCCTGTTTCCACCAACCTTCTAGATTGGGTCATTGGGCAAGAGCGGGCTTTAAGTGAATGTTACCTCTGCCTAGAGGAGTGGGTTCACAAACTTAAGTACCTTGAAAAAGAGAAATGGTACACGGCGTGGAAGGACCCAAACAAGGAGAAGCCTCAAACGACGAAGATGGTGCCCCCAGGACCCTACCTTCTCCTGCTTGGGGACCCTGGAACCGGCAAATCCCTAATTGGACGAGCGCTCGCAGCTCACCTAACAGACCTATACAAGAAAAAAAATATTCAACTTCAAGATGCAGTCTGCTGGCAGAATGACATGATTCCAAGCGAACCCAAAATCTCATGTCATCCCGCTGGCGAAGGAAAAGGCGTTGTGTTTAAGGAGAATTTAAAGGAAGCCAAGAGGCTATTCCTTCAAAAAGTTGGAATCAAATTTCTGATGTATCTAATGATAGTTGTAGCCTCCATTTTCATGTTCGCTGGCTTCTATTACTTATGGCAACAGAAAATCCTCTGGGACACAAACGCAGTAGTTGACTCCGCTTTCTACCACGGTCCAATTCGATCTATGTATGAAGGAAATTTTCTGAAATTTATATTAGACACCTTTATTTCCATCGGAAGCACAACATTTCTCCCCGCCGGAATATTGCTCATGTTCCTAATTTTCACAGTTGTTCTCGGACGCTTCGGAGTCATAGGTGGCGCTAAAGGAATAGGCGGAGCCAAAGCCACGAAGGTGCCTAAGCTCATAGTTGACAATTCAAGAAAAGTCGCGCCCTTCATTGACGCTACAGGACACGGATCTGCCCAGTTGTTTGGAAGCATTGCTTGGGACCCGTTGCAGACTGGTGGTTTAGGCACGCCGGAGCATCAGAGAGTATCTGCTGGAGACGTTCATCGAGCACATCTTGGCATCCTCTACATAGATGAAATAAAAAATCTGAATCAAGATGAAGCCGTTACATTGTTGACAGTTCTGGAAGATGGTCAACTGCCAATAACTTTAAGAAGTCGTTGGCATGAGAGTGCAACCGCGGCAATGGCAGTGGCAACAGAGCCAGTCCCATGTTTATGTTTCTTGCTTGGCGCTGGAAACTTTGACAGCATTGGACAAATTCACCCTGCCCTAATGGACAGAATTTATGGTTATGGCAAAGTAGTCAGAATGAACAATGACATGCCGAACACGGTTGAAAACCGCCGCAGATACGTTCAATTCATCGCCCAAGAGGTTTCACGGTTCCGCCTAATTCCATTCAGCCGAGAAGCCTGCGAGGAAATCATTGACGAAGGACGTAGACGAAGCAACAAGAAAGACACTTTAGCCACGAAGTTCCGACCAATGATAGCCATCGTGAAAACCGCCGCCACATTGGCAATGAATGAAGGCTTGCAAATAGTTGAGAGAAGACACGTTAGAGAAGCCATAGAGAAGCACTGCAAGACCATCCAGAAGCAAATCCTCGAACATCAAATGAGCGAAAGAGGAAAACTCCTCGAAATTAATCCGGAAGGAGTGAAGCTCGGTCAAATCTACGGACTTGCTGTTGTAGCAGACCCCTACAGCGGAGAAATGACAGGCAACGTCCTAACTGTTAAAGGCTTTCTGGAAAAGCGTAGCAAAATGCAGAAAGACCCCTCAGGAGAATACTACAAGGTCACGGGAATAGCGAAGAAAGGAACAGAAATTTTCATTACGGACAGCGTGGAAAAGGTTAGAAGCGTCATTTTACAGAAGTACGGCGTCGACATCGCCCACGACTACTTTACGCACATAGACTTCGCTCAAGCCTACGGAGTTGATGGACCCAGCGCCGGCGTGACAATGGCTATTCTCCTATGTTCATTAATGGAGGGCAAGCCCATTCGACAAGACGTCGCCGTAACAGGAGAAATCAACATTGGCATAGACGACTCAATACCAGTGACAGCCGTCGGCGGACTCCACGAAAAAATAAAGACGGCGGAAATGTGGGGATTCAAGAAAGTCATAATCCCAGCCAAAAATTATAAGCACTCAGTAGACCCAAAAGACTATAACATAGAAGTCGTTCCAGGCGAAACATTAGACGACTACCTAAAAGAAACTTTAGCTGGCCCAGTGAAAACCCCACAATGGACCATGCTTTAGGAAGCATATGATTTTTAGTATTCAGTGTCATAGGGTTTAATATTGAATAGTTGAACGAACTTTTTCGGCGTGACGTATTCCTTAACATTTGAGTTTACGTAATCATTGTCGTATGCAACTAAGTGCCTCAATTCCTCATGCTTGACGGCTGCCAGATTTTCAAGGTCTTTATCCTTAATTCTCTGCTTATACGCTTTCATTTCTGTTTGGATTTCTTTCCTAGCTACTATGCGGGTTGATATGGCTTCCACGAATTTTCTAGCTAGGAACCCAGTCTCCCTACCAAAGTTTTCTTTAAAGAACCTCTCCACTTCTTCTAAGACAAGTTCTGATGTTACAACTTCGAATTCTCCCAATTGCGCTAGAAACAGGGTTAACCGAGAATTGCACTCCTCCAATATCCCAAATATGAATACCATTGAGTCAAGGTATGCCCTACTGGGCTTCTTGCTCAAGCCTTTCTAGGGCCTCCACGATCTCCTCATGCGTCATACTTCTTCCAGTTCGCTTAATCTCAGACCTTAACTCCTTCCAGTAAGTAGAAGCAGGTTTAAAGAGTCCGAATTCCTCTCCCAACCTTAGAATCCCAGCCCTAACAGCCTCAGATTTTGTTGAGAAATAACCCCTTCTAATCAACTCATTCAGCATCTCCGCCGTTGCCCCGCTCAAGCGAACGAGCAACTTTTCTTGGCGCACTTTCACCACCACGCTGAAATATAACGAAAATATATAAAAAGGTTATCCCGACAACCTTATTTACCTACAAGGAAGCGGAAGACTGGAATATACAAGACCCTTCGGGAAATCCATCGCAATCTTTAGGAAGGTTAGAGACGAAATTGAGGAAAGAGTGAGAAAACTCATTAAAGAAATGAAGTAAAATTTGAAGTTTCTTTTTGAGCGATCAAAGTTAGGAAGTTTTAAATTCTAAGCTGAATCGGGTATTAATTCTACCACAGGCATAAATGTAGGTGGCGAATATGCCTTCTAAAGTCTTTTTCGGAGACGCCCGAGCCAGAAAATGGCAAGAAGGGCTCGTTCAAAAAACTGCATCCCTATTCGACGAAGCGGGCTTCTCAAAACTGATTGGTAAAGGCGACCTAGTTGCGGTCAAGTCCCATTTCGGGGAAATAAACAATAGCAGGTACCTAAGGCCAGTTTACATTAGGCAGATCGTAGATAAGATAAGGGAATGCGGTGGAAATCCTATCGTCGTGGAGACTACGGGTCACGGCTGGGGGACTCGATCAACCTCATGGAAGCACTTAGAAGTTGCAGCCAGAAACGGCTTCACGCCCCAGACCTTGAACGCTCCCATAATGATTCTGGATGGCTCCCTAGGAATGGACTGCGAGGAAGTCGAAATAGAGGGAAACATATTGAACAAGGTCTCGGTGGCTCGAGGGTTGCACACTGTGGACGTCTTAATTTCGGCTTCCCACTTTAAGGGCCACGACATGAGTGGATTCGGCGGAGCCCTAAAAAATCTCGGCATTGGTTGCATCTCAAAAACGGGAAAGGGAATGGTTCACTCGCGAAGGGGGTGGCGGATTAACCCAGAGAAATGCGATGGCTGCGAAAAGTGTGTGGTTCTCTGCCCAACCAACGCGATAAAGATGGTCAACGGAAAGGCGGTCATCGACCAAGAGAAATGCGTCCTATGTGGCCACTGCGTCAGCGTATGCCCTCCTAAAGCGGTTCTCGTAGAATGGACCGACAGCAAAGAAGGAACCTTAAGAATGATTGACAGCGCGGCTGGCGTCATCAAGCTCGTTGGAAAAGAGAAAATTGCCTTCTTCAACTTCGTCATCGACGTATCCCCAAACTGCGATTGTTGGCCATGGAGCGACCAAGTTATTGTGCAAGATCAAGGCATCCTAGCGAGCAGGGATCCCGTGGCCATTGACAAAGCCGCTCTAGACATGGTGACAGCCGCTCCAGGAATAAGAGGGTCAATTGTTGAAGAGAAGGGAGGCCTCGAACCTGGGTCAGACAAATTTGCCTTGATATATGGATACAAGAATCATCATGTTCAAATTGAGGCTGCTGAGAATCTCGGCTTGGGTTCAACAAATTACGAGCTTGTGAAGATAATTTGACCGCGATATTAGTTTAAATACATTAATTTATCTCCAATTTCTTTAAGTATACCGAAAAGGGGCTGTTAATTGGGAAAGATGAAGGAAAGGGCGGTCTTTGCTTCTTCCCTGTGTAAGGAGTATCGAATCGGAGACGTCATAATCGAAGCCTTAAAGGACTTGAATCTTGAGGTCGAAAAAGGCGAGTTCATCTCTATTTACGGACCTTCTGGCGCTGGAAAAACCACGCTCCTAAACCTTATTGGCGGCTTAGACAAGCCCACTAGCGGAAAAATTGTTGTTTTCGGTCACGATCTTAACGCTTATGACGAAGACTTCTTGGCGACCTTCCGCTCCAGCTACGTTGGATTCGTCTTCCAGTCCTACAACCTCATTTCTACACTCACTGCCCTCGAGAACGTTGCTTTCCCAATTGAACTGGCTGGTGGGTCAAGTGAACGCGTTGAAAAGCATTCGAAAAAGCTACTTGAAATGGTTGGTCTGTTGCATCGGGCTGATCACCTTCCCGCCCAGCTCAGCGGGGGAGAGCAGCAGAGGGTTGCCTTCGCTAGGGCTTTAGCCAACGATCCGCCCCTAGTCCTTGTAGATGAACCTACTGGAAACTTGGATTTGGAAACTGGCCTTGAGATTGTCCGAATACTGGATGGATTGAAGGCAAAGGGGAAAACTATCATTGTTACAACGCATGATGAGAGGGTAATGAAACTTGCGAACCGCATTCTATGTATAAAAAATGGGAAAATAGTGACGGCAAATGAGTGACCTCGGTTTTCCTCTGAAAGACTTGGCTCGAAGAAGATTTCAAACAATTTTGACTATGGTAGGTTTAATTCTTTGCACCGCCACAACGGTTTTCCTCGTCACTTTTGGGGGCAGCCTCGGCTTTCAAGTCAGCCTTGTAACAGGTGAAAAACTAACCTCGGGCTTTTCCTACATATTCTCCCTCTTCATTGTCATAATCAGTTTCCTCAACTTCCTAGCAGGCGTGCTCGTAACTTCCTTCCTCGTCTCGACAACCATGTCTGAAAGAATACGGGACATAGGCATAATGAAGGCAACTGGATGCTCAGCCAACTCAGCCTTCAGTTACTTTCTAACAGAACTCTCCATCATAATATTCACAAGCTGCGCAGCCGGCGCACTCCTAGGAATTTTAGCGCGCTTCATATGCATTAGCCTCCTAAACATCCTAGGCTTTTCCATATCACAAAAACCCGTTAATCTATGGGTAATCCTCCTCATTTTCGTCGCCTTCGCCCTCGCTTCTCATATTCTTGGGGTTCGACCCATCCGAAAGGCAATCAAGGTAAAGCCTGCTGAAGCCTTATCGCCCCTTTTTCAGCTCGGCACAACTTCCGGTCCAAAGGGTCCTGCCTCTTCAAAGCTAGGTCTAACTTTTAAAGTGGCGTACCGAAGCCTAATGCGAAGAAGATCCGCTACTATTCAAGCCATAATTTGTCTCTCCGTGGTTTTAGCGCTGACCACTGTAACCGTAGCCGGGGGAATGGTTGCAAACCAGACCACTCAGGGCTATGTTGAAAGGGCCATCGGCAGAGACGTCATTCTCGTTGGGCACCCAAACATTACGAGGCAATATGTGGATTTCCTCTCCCAATTTTTTGAGGCAAAACCGATGGAACAAATCAACTATTCCAGTCCAGAATACCGCATTTCTGAGCCCTTAATATCTAAGCTGAACTCTACTATAGGGGTTCACGTGGACCCACGCCTCATTTTAGAAGCCGATGTGACTGAAGTTCAAGGGACTATTCCTATAGAGGACCCACCATATATCTTATTTATCGGCGACCGTCGGCACGCTCAGGCGCTCATTATTGGCGTGGACCCAAAGCAAGTCATAAATGATTGGCTAATTGTTGGAAGGGTTCTTAACAGTGCTGATGTGCATTCTGCAGTTATTGGCGACTCACTGGCATATGAAAAATTCGATAATGCTATGAAACAGAGCGCCTTTATACTTGGAAACAAAACAGAGATAGTTGGCGTTTGCTTAGACCCTCTCAACAAAGGATACGTAGTATACATGCCAATAAAGGCTTTATCTGAACAACCTAACTATAACCTTCTTTTCCTTAAAGTTGAACCCTCCAAACGCTCAGAAATCATTGCAGAAATTAGAGAAGAAACGGGTTGGGAGCCTTACGAGCTTAATGAGGTCTTGGATAAGCACTTGACTTTCCTTAATCGAATTTGGTCCTTGGTCATGGTTTTGCCCCTTTCATCCTTGGTAACCGCTACTTTATGCCTCCTTAGTTACATGATGCTCTCCATAACGGGTCAACAACGAGAACTCGGCATAATGAGAGCCTTGGGCGCAAAACCAAAAACCATCATGAAAACAATTTTTACTCAAGCTCTCCTCATCGTACTAGCCAGCGGAGCAATTGGAATAACAGTCGGTTTTGCTGTCACATGGTTGTTCTTGATTCCTGAAGCTGTGGTTTCACTCACTACTCTTGCTTCTGTTATCGAATGGCTGGTTCTAGCCCTGAGCCTCATTTGCCTAACCAGCTTGTATCCGGCTTTGAGAGCCACAAAAAAGTCCATTGCGGGCGTAATATCTCAGCCTTAATAACATTAGGACTGTGGTTGGGCTATATGCACCGTGGCTAAGGCGCCGTAAAGAACTACGTCGTCTCCGAGCGGCGTGATTATGATGTCTGGCACTCTATTCAATGTATATTCGTGTACATGCCTCTTGATTGGTTCCATTATCAGATCCGTGTTTTTTAGGGTCATGGTGCCGCCAACAGTTATTAAGTCGGGGTCGTAGGCGTTTATTACGTTTGCAAATCCTATGGCATTAAGCAAACCGACCTTTTCCACGACTTCCATAGAAAGAGCGTCGCCTTCCTTAGCCGCATCATACAACATTTTCGAAGTTATGTTACGTGCATTGCCTTTAGCGAGCCTCATGAGCAGACTTTTCTCCACCGCCTTTGGGTCCATGCCTTCTAGGAGTAATTGAACATAGTTTGGAAGGTTTTTGGCTGAGCAGTAGGCTTCCCAATGTCCCCTCTTTCCGCAGCCGCATATGAGGCGCCCCTCAAAGTCTATGGTGATGTGCCCGATTTCGTGGGCGTTTCCATCCTTTCCAATTAGTAGATGATTATCCACGTAGATGCCTCCACCTATTCCCGTGCTCATAGTCACGTAAACGAGGTTCTGAATATTCCTTCCAGCCCCGTATACTTTTTCTCCCATCACGGCCGTGGTGCAGTCGTTAAGCAAGTGAACAGGCACTTTGAGCGCTTTCTTGATAGGCTCCACTAATGGAATGAAATCCAAGGGTATGTTAGCTGGTTTCACTACCTCTCCCCTTTTTAGGTCTAAGGGACCAATGGAGCCTATGCCCACTCCCTTAACTTTTTCAGGCTTAAAACCCTCATATCGGATGGAATGAACCATTCTGATTATCTGTTTGCTTATGCCTTCCGGACCCTTTTTTACTTCCGTTCTCTCAGAAAGCCTAGCTAGGATACGACCCTTCTCGTCTCCTAACGCTACTCTTACATTAGTGGCGCCGAGATCAACTCCGACGGCAAATTTTTCTGACATACCTGCCTTTCCTTCACTTTGAAGTAGATACAAAATATAATAAACTCGAAAGAAATGATTTTCCTATCTAGTCATTTGCCCCTTTCTCCAAATCTTGGGCTTCAGCTATTATGGCAACTTCCTTAAAGCCTAAAGGTCTGTTAGTTGCCTTCAGAACTAGGCGTTCTCTCCATCCGCATTCGAGGCACTCAAACTTTACTGGGGTCATCCCTATGTGGCCAGACATGTCTCCGCCCATGGCTTTAACTCGGCGAACCCTCGGACTTTTGCATCGAGGACAAACCTGCAAATCCACGTACTTTCCTTCTTTCTCCAACTCCTCTAGGACGCTAAGTAACGCTGGTATCGCCTGACTTTCGATTTCCACTTCCTTAAGAAGAGCAACTTGCCTTTGCTTCTGCTTCCGTTTCTTCCTCTTTTTCTCCTCTTCTGTTTCACTCATCAGCTAAAGGCTCCTACCGCTTGTTGACGCCGCAAACATCGTATTTTATTTTAAGCGACTAAAATAGGTTTTCTGGTTCGCATGCCATGGATAAAGCTATTCTTTAGGTAATTAGATTAATTTATGTTGATGCTTCGTGGTGGCGACCTTTCATGAGCATGAGCAGTTTAGAGGCAGACATCCTAATTCGTGATTGCACAATTCTTCCAATGAACGGTAGAGAAATCATAGAGAGAGGATTAATAGCAATAAAAGGCGACAGAATAAGCCACATAGGAAAGGCTTCGGGCGCGCAGAAGATAAGGGCAGAGAAGGTAATAGAGGGCCGTGGAAGGGTTGCTATCTCTGGCTTAATTAACTGCCACACGCATGTGGCTATGACGCTTTTCCGCGGCATAGGAGAAGACCAAGACCTAAAAAAATGGTTGAATGAGACCGTCTGGCCCCTAGAGGCTAAGCTCAAGCCAGGGGACGTCTATGACGGAGCCCTTCTCGGCTGCCTTGAAATGATTAAGAGTGGCACAACATGCTTCGTCGACATGTACTTCTACGAGGATATGGTGGCTAAGGCTGTTGAGAAAGCGGGGTTAAGGGCGGTTTTGGCTCCAGGAATCCTTGAGGCTGGAAACCCTGAAAGAGGAGAAAAACTATTAAAAGAAGGTATAGAGGTTGTCCGAAAACACCACGGAACCGCAAATGGAAGAATCAGCATTCGCCTCGGACCCCACGCAACCTACACCTGCAGTCCCAGCCTATTAAAGAAGGTTCGAGAAGCAGCTTCATCCCTAAACGTGGGCATACACATGCACTTAGCTGAATCCAAAGAAATGGTGAAAATGGTAAAGGAGAAGCATGGGCTCACAGAAGTTGAGCTATTGGAAACGATCGACTTCTTAAAGCCAGACGTCCTAGCCGCCCACTGCATATACCTTTCAGAAAAGGAGAGGCAAATTATGGCTAAGCACGATGTTAAGGTTGCCTACAACCCTGTGGCAAACATGAAAATCGCCCAAGGAATTCCAAAAATCAAGGATTTAATGGGCCTCGGCGTAACTGTGGGCATAGGCACGGACGGACCCGCCAGCAACAACACCTTGGACATGTTTAAGGACATGAAGTTTGCTGCCCTCCTTCAAAAGGTTCATTACATGGACCCAACCATTATGCCAGTAAAGCAAGCTCTGAAAATGGCAACAGTGAATGGAGCTAAGGCTCTGGGACTTGAAAACATTGTGGGTTCCTTAGGAAATGGAAAGAAGGCCGACATCATACTCATAAATTTGGAGAAACCGCACCTAACTCCTATGCACGATCCATATGCCAACATTGTTTACTCGGCTTGTGGAAGCGACATAGAAACCGTCATAGTCAACGGAGCCATATTGATGGAGGGAAGAGAGGTTAAAACGCTTGATGAAGAGGAGGTTATGCAGAAGGCTAGCCGAACTGCCCTAGACCTCTTAGCAAGATAAATTCATAGTTAAGCAACAGAAACCCTAAACTATCACCTAGTTTTAATTGCATTTGATGAAGCATGTCGAATCTGATTTTTAGGGCTCTGCTTTCCGGACTGCGCTGGGAAGCCATAATTCGCACCTTGGGGTTGCGTGAGTGGTTCAAAGGCATTGGAGACGGAAGCGTTGAAGGCTACAGATACATGATCGTTCAGCGGGGAGACGAAATCCTCATTGTTTTGCCCGATTACCAGCCTAGGGAGAAGTGCCACGAAATAGCTGAAAAAATATTTTCAAAGCTCGCCCCAAAATCTAAGATTCAAATATTAACCATGGGCTACGCCTCGTCAATTTGCAATTACTGCCTAGTCCCAACTTCGCTTCCTTACCGATGCCAAAGGTGCGAAGGCTGGTACTGTGAAAGCCACCGCCTCCCTGAACAACACAACTGTCCTGAAGGAAAAAGAAAGGAATTAGGGCTTGTTGAACGAGTCAGACCTAAAAAGAGAGAAAAGGAAAGGGAGATAGTTGTCGCTGAGGCTCCATGCGGCTAGAGGGTCCTACGGAGAATAAGCAATGATAAGCCAGCTTCTAAGCGATGGTCTAAGGGAAAGTTCATTGAACCTTTGCAAAGGTATTGCTGGCTCCCGTGAAGTTGTTGCTGCATGCTTCTACGGCTCCCGCGTTTGCGGATACGCTGACGAGAAAAGTGATGTAAACATTTTGCTTGTGCTCAGTGGGCATCGACCCGTACTAACGAGCTTTTTCAAGTCTTTAAATGGAGTTAGCGTGTTCTTTTTGGTGGCTGATCGTGGAGCGTTCGAGAGGGATGTGGAGCGAGGGTGGCTCGGCGAATTCCTTGCCGAAAAAATCGCCCTGCCTTATGAACCCCTAGTCAATGGAGATTATTTGCAGCGCCTAGAAGTCAAATTAAAGAAGCGTCTCATTTGGGAACTTTTGGAAAACATTGTGTCAGAGTTTCCCGAGCTTTCTCAAGAACTTCTAATCAAACCTGAATACTTTTTGTATGAGGCTTTAGTGCGAAGGGCACGGCTTTTTCCACCCATAACTTATGGCTTTCTAAACATGTTTAGGGAAAATCTGAAGGCAAAAAACGTGGGGTCAATGATGAAAGGCTATTTGGAGGCGCTTAAGGAGCTGGCTGAAGAAAATTGGGTAACCTTCTCAAACGGATACGTTAAAATTAATAAAGACTTTGTGGGCATCGCCAGAAAGAGAAAACTTCAGGCTCCTAGCTTTTTTAGGTCTGTTCAGAGAGCGGTTTCTCTTTACGTTTTCAGCGTTTTTCCAACAATGATGCGCCCTCTTATGCAGGATCAAGAAATATATGCGAAGTTCGTTCGGGAGGTTAAAGCCGAAGAATCGATTCTTCAGCTTGAAGACCCTAAAAAATATCTTTTCATACAGACTCCTCTTGGATTAGTGACGCTTTCAGATAAAACCACTATTGAAGATTTTGTGGAGAAAGCTGTTCCGGGCGAAAGAATTTCTGGTTTGAAAATTGAGGAGTTAGGAGGAGTTTTAAACGCCGTTTATCTGCTCACGTTCCAGAGGAACCACGAAGAACAGAAGGTTGTGGTTAAAAAGTTTAAGGATTGGCTTGACTTCAAGTGGTTTCCATTGGCGTTATGGACCTTGGGCACCAGAAGTTTCGCCGTTTTAGGGCGCTCTAGGCTGGAGAGGGAATATGCAGTAAATCGGTTCTTGCATAGCCACGGTTTTCCAGTTCCAAGGGTTCTCTATATTAGCCTAAAGGAACGCTTAATTTTTGAAGACTTTGTTGAAGGAGAAAATCTAATTAAAATCGTCAAGCGGGTCATCTCAGCTAAACAGGCAACCCTTCAAGATGCTTCATTAATAAGAGAAGTGGGGAAAGAAATCGCTGAGGCTCACAAGTTGGGTGTCGCCTTAGGAGACTGTAAACCCGAAAACATAATCTTTGCGCAAGACGGAAAAGCATATTTTGTGGATCTTGAGCAGGCTACGAGAAACGGAAATCAAGCATGGGACATAGCCGAACTCCTATATTATTCAGGGCACTATATTTCTCCCATAGCCTCAGCGGAACCCGCAGAGCTCATCGCAAGAGAGCTTATTCAAGGATACTTGGAGGCTGGAGGAAAAAGGGAAACCGTAAAGGAGGCGGGGTCCGTGCGATACGCAAAGGTTTTCAGCATATTTACACCGCCCCATGTTATTTTAGCCATCTCTAACATTTGTGGGAAAATGGGTGAGAATTGATGAAAACAACTCTAACCTTTTACGGCGGAATAAACGAGGTGGGCGGAAACAAAGTTCTCCTAGAGGATAGAGACGTAAGGATTTTCCTAGATTTCGGCATGTCCTTCGCTTTGAGAAGTCAATTTTACTCGGCTCCTTTCCTCTCTCCTAGAAACGAGAAAGAACTGCTGGAGTTCGGGCTCCTCCCAAGCTTAAAAGGCGTTTACGAATTTGAAGACTCTGAACCAGAAATCGACGGGGTTTTTGTCTCCCACTCCCACATGGATCACGCCGCCTACATATCCTTCCTAAAAAGGTCGATTCCCGTCTATTGTGGGGAAACTACAGCAACCATTTTAAGCGCCCTAAACGAGATGAGAACAGGCTTTGAATACAACATCGACGGCATCAAATTTAATACCTTCAGAACAGGGGACAAAATCAAGCTTGAATCTCTAGAGATAGAGCCCATCCATGTGGACCACTCGGTTCCAGGAGCCTACGGGTTCATAATACACACCTCTTCTGGCGCAGTAGTCTACACTGGAGACCTTCGATCGCACGGCACTAAACCTGAGCTTACCGAAGACTTTGTTCAAAGGGCAAAGGAGGCTAAGCCCGTTGCCATAATCCCTGAGGGAACGAACATGACTGGCGCCCATGTTTCTTCGGAGCCTGAGGTTGTGGAGAAAGTAAGTCGAATTGTTGGGCAGGCTTCTGGCTTGGTGTTGGCTGATTTCGCGCGGGCGGATATCGATAGGTTAAGGTCCTTTTATCAGGCGGCTAAAAGAAATGGGAGGCATTTAGCCATAACGTTAAGGCAAGCTTACTTGTTGAATAGGCTGAGCAGGGATCCACACTTAGAGGTTCCAAATCTGAAGGACAAAAACGTGTTAATCTTTCAGAAAGCCAAAAAGCGATATTATGCGTGGGAGCGGGAGGTTTCGAAAATTGGCAATGGGGTGGATTCCTCCGAGGTCGCCGAAATGCAGGACAAGGTTGTTTTAGCCACCTCCTTCTATGATTTGGGTGAGCTCATTGAAATTAAGCCAGATCCGGGAAGCTGCTACATACTTTCCGCTTCAGAACCCATCAATGAGGAGATGGAAATAGACTTCAACAAGCTAATTAAGTGGCTGGAGCACTACGGCTTACCTCAGTACCATGTCCACGTATCTGGACACATCATGCCCCTGCAATTAAAGGAAGCCCTAAAGACGATAAAGCCGAAAAAAATATTTCCAATACACGGAGAGCGGCCTGAGCTGTTCGGAAAGTTCATGAAAGACCTAGACAGCGAGATTCTAATTGCCGAGAAAGGAAAAGAATACAAAGTTTAACATTCTTAGGAGTAATAAAGAGGGAGTTACGGGCTTCTGAGTATTTAGCAGGCGTTTCAGGTTGATGTTTGGGTTGGAAGTTTTTCGCCTATAGCGGGCACGCCTGCTGGCAGCTCTGGGAACTTCTCCTTCATCCTCTGTTCTGCGAGGGCTGACGCTTCGTCTAGGATTTTCTGTGCGTCTTCGTTGGCTACTGCGAAGTTTACGTTCAGTTCAGTGCTTTGGCTGGCGTCTATGATTATCCCGTTCATTAATGTTCCGATCTGGTCGAACTCCCTTTCGGCTTGTGGAAGGACTCCGGTCAATCCTCTTCTGATGCCGCCTAGTACGCCAATTGCTGGAGCTAGCTCCGTGACAACGTCACCCAATTCAGTTACGGTCTTCAGCCTAGTGGCGATTTGCTCCAAGGCTAGGCTTGCATACATTATTGTCTGCTCCATTTTCCTTAGTTCTGCTAGTTCATTGGCGAAGACGTTGGCGCGCGGCATTTCATGTTTCGAGTAAGCTTCCACAATTTGTGCGAATATGGATTTGTCGCGTCTGCTGAAGCGCTGATTCACTTGCTCTAGTCTTTGCATTTGTAGTTCAATTCGTCTAACTGCGTAGTCGAGGCGTTGTCTCAATGGAGTTGAGGGAATAACAGCTTCCCTGATTCTTTCACCTAGAGGTTGCTCATACTCTTGGCTCTTTTCCCATTTTTCGCTAAATCCTTTTGGCAAGTTAATTTCACCTGAAGGTAGGGAAGCGTCACTTTGTATTATTGCCTTTGTAACATGTCAAAAACATTTAAGTATACACTAACATCATATATCAGCTTTATTTTTGCTCTGAAAATTTTAAACTTTCATGTAAAGAAGACGAAGCTTCTCATCTTAGTAGACAAAATTACGCACACAATTAATATAAGGCACTACGGCTTCCTCAGGGACTCACTGAACGCTTGGAGTTCACTTTCCGATATCCATCCTTCATTTTTCAATTCTCCTAGTCCCTTTTCTATTCTTGCGCGAGATTCCTTTGTCCGCAAAATGTTAGATCGAATACCCGCGTCGTCTATTTCTTTTTCGAACACTGGATTTTGACTGATCAAGGTTGTAAGTTGATTAAGGAGATTTGTGATGGATTTTGAACGCTGCTGAAGAAGCGACTTTATTTTTGCGGCGCCGAAAATGCCCTTTAAACGCGTAAGAACGCTCATGCCGCCAACTATGGACGGAGAGTAAACCACATATCTTTTTTTCAGCTCCCTTTGGTAACAAGCAACATAGAGAGGCATGTACACTAGCGCGTAGCCTCTCCGCTTCTCCACTATGCCCATTCCCTCAAACTCGTTGAGTGACGCCCTCTTCAGCTCAAGCAATTTATGGATTTGATCCACGATTGTAGAGGACGAGCCTTCTAACTTCTCAATTTCTTGTTCAACTAACCGAACCTCAGCTTCGCGAGAAGCCTCAAGCTCTCTAAGTTCGCCTTTTGCTGCTTCGACTTTTGCGGCGTATTCCGCTCTAAGCTTTGATATTTCAAGCGTTTTGGCGGCATTAGCCTCCTCTATTTTTTTGTCCAAATCGTTGATATTCTTCTCCAGCGTCGATAGCTCAGTTTTGTGTTCTTCGATTTCTTGCTTCCAGTGAAGCTCACCGGTTTCGTCTTTACGAAGCTTACATGCTTTCCTTTCAGCTTCGAAACGGTTTATTTCAGCGGATAGGCGTCGACTAGCTTGTTCAGCTTTGACGTGTTCCTGATGTAAAATTTGAAGTTGCTGTTCGAATTTTCTTGAAACGTCGGTGATTTCTTTGTCATACTTTTCTCGGATTCTGCGTGTTTCCTCCATGACGGAGGGCTTAACATCCTCTATTTTTTTGTCAAAATCCTTCTTAGTCGCGTTTATTTTCATGCTAAGGTCTTTTACTTGTTTTTTGGTTAATTCGCTCACTAGCTTCATGGCTTGATGCAGACTCTCAATATCTCCTTCTAAGGCGGTTCTGAGGCTTGTAAGCTCTTGAACGGAGGATGAAATTTCGTCTTCGTTGAGGGTTGGCGACAAAATTATCTTGTCTACAATAGGCTCTTTAATTGCCTCGGCTTTTGGAAGATAAGAGACTAAGCCTTGAATGAAGTCTGGACTCGTTATTAGTCCTTCCAGTGTCTTTTCCTCCTTGCCTGCGAAATTTTGGAAGTAGTTGACGTGCTCAGAGAGAAAAGCGGAAAAGGCTTCGCGCGTTTCTGAGCTTCCTTTGGCTTCGTTAACAAATACTTGGGTGTCGGGCAGCACATCATAGGATAAGGTGTGGGTTGTGAGACCGAATCCGTCGAAAAATAGCGTTTTTCTGATCCAGGGGACTAACCAGAGCGGATAATATGCCTCAGCCAGGAAAGTTAATTCCTCTGGTCCTTTCTTGAAAATGACGCCTCCTCCTTTGTCTCTGTCTGATTCAGCAAGACAAAAAACGGCTGCCGTTTCCATCTCATCTGTGAAAGCTTCTTTGCGGTCTTCGGCAGGAACCACGAAGGGGAGAAAATGCCTAACCACTTCTATAGACAATTTTTTTCACCATATCCTTGTTATAATATAAGGTGGTATGTTAATAACGATTTTCCACTATACTCAAATTATTTGCGCTTTCTGGAATACACTAGTCCATCCTTCTCACAGACGTAGTTAAAGCCTTGACAGTGAAAAGTGAAAGTAAAACCATCTTTTACTTATTGAAGATGTTTCCATAAAGGTTAAGAGTTGTTCACATGGCTATAATATAAATAATTGATGAGAAATGATTAGGAAGACTGTTTTGGTTTTTGGTGTTTCGGCGTTAGTGCTTCTGGTGGCAGTGTTTGGCGTAGCGTTAAATGTTCCATTGGTTAGTGGCGGCGGAACTATTTACATTAGGGCTGACGGGTCAGTTTATCCTCCAACAGCAAATATTACGAGTGTTGACAATATTACTTACACCTTTACTGATAACATTAATGATTCCATCGTGATAGAGAGGGACAACATTGTAGTTGATGGGGCAGGCTACACTATCCAGGGCACAGGAAGCGGAACAGGAATAAACCTGACGGATAGATACAACGTAACAATCAGGAATACGGAAATCAAGGCGTTCTCTTACGGCATCTACTTATCATCGTCTAATGTCATCAATATTTCTCAAAACAACGTAACAGCAAACAAATATTATGGTATCATTCTCGTTCAGTCTTCAAACAATGCTTTGGCTCGAAACAAAGTAATAGCAACCTACGGAGATGGCATTTGGCTCAGTGTTTCATCAAACAATAGCATATCTGGAAATAGCATAGCAAACAATTGGTATGGCATTTGGCTCGGATATTCTTCAAACAATACTTTAGCTGGAAATGTGATGAATGGTAACGGATACAACTTTGGCGTCTCGGGCGATTTTTTGGGTCATTTTATACATTCGATTGACGCCTCAAACCTTGTAAATGATAAGCCAGTTTACTATCTCATAAACCAAACGGACACGGTGATAAACCCAGAATCTTACCCAGAAGTCGGATATTTGGGGCTCGTAAACTGCGCCAACATAACCGTTGAAAGGCTAAGCCTAACAAGCAACTTTGAGGGGCTTCTACTTGCATATACAAGCAATTCAAAAATAACAGCAAACAGCATAGTAAACAATTGGTATGGGATCTGGCTTCAGTATTCTTCAAACAATGCTTTGGCTAGAAACAACATGGGAAACAACTTGTATGCTGGCATCCGACTCCTTTCGTCTTCAAACAATACTTTGGATGGAAACAGCATAGTAAACAACTTGTATGGCGGTGTCTATCTCAGTGG
>Ga0315314_1001489_pt1 | contig 21112 bp, 21 predicted proteins | sample TDP9_MG_FD_203631 | JGI IMG/M metagenome (GOLD analysis project Ga0315314, IMG submission 203631) | Freshwater sediment microbial communities from Lake Towuti, South Sulawesi, Indonesia - TDP9 | ecosystem: Environmental > Aquatic > Freshwater > Lake > Sediment | place: Indonesia: South Sulawesi... | reverse complement strand
TAAAACAACAAAAAAGAAAAGTCGAAATCACTAAACGGTTTAAGGGCAGAGAAATCATCGGAAAACTCTTCGTAAACCCAGTGGACAACAGAAAACTGCTTATTCTGCCAGGTTGGTTCGTAAACCCCACACACGCGACTGGAGTTGTCTACAGCGTTCCAGCACACGCACCATACGACTGGTTAGCGTTAAGAGACCTACAAGAGAAGCCAGAGGCACTAAAAGAATTTGGAATCGATCCAGCCAGTGTCAAAGAGATACAGCCCATATCCATGATTAAAGTGGAAGGCTTCGGAGAATATCCAGCCGTCGAAATTGTAGAGCAACTTGGAGCCAAAGACCAATACGACCCAAAGGCTGAAGAGGCAACAAAAATTCTCTACAAGAAGGAGTTTCACGGAGGCGTCCTAAAAGACATCTGCGGGAACTACGCCAAAAAAATCGTTTACGAAGTCAAAGACCGACTAATTCAAGACTTCAAGCAAAGGGGTATAGCCGACTCCATGTACGATCTGCCCCAACCCGTCGTCTGTCGATGCCTAACACCATGCACAGTCAAAGTGCTAGAGGACCAATGGTTCCTAAAATACTCAGACGAAGCATGGAAAGAGAAAACCAAAGAAGCGCTAACGAAAGCAAGTGTTTACCCCGACTCTGCAGTTCAATGGTTCATCAACGTCATCGACTGGTTAAAAGAATGGGCTTGCGCCAGAAAAACGGGTTTAGGAACGCCACTGCCTTGGAGTCCAGGCTGGATAGTCGAAACCTTAAGCGACTCAACAATCTACATGGCGTTCTACACGATAAACAAGCACATCAAAGAATCCGGTATAAAGCCCGAACAATTAACCAACCAAGTCTTTGACTACGTTTTCTTTGGCAAGGGCGACGTCAAAAAAATGGTTGAAACGTCAAAAATCAGCCATGAAATCTTAGATTCGATGCGAGAGGAGTTTCTGTACTGGTACCCAGTCGACATGCGAAACTCCGCAAAGGAACTCGTTCCAAACCACCTAACCTTCTTCCTCTTCCATCATGTGGCATTGTTTCCACAAGAACACTTGCCAAAGGCGATCGGAGTAAACGGCATGTTAATGATTCAGGGGAAGCCCATGCACAAGTCGAAGGGCAACTTCGTAACCTTAAGAAGCGCCGTCAACGAGTACGGAGCCGACGCCACACGATGCGCACTATTATTAGCCGCTGAAGACATGGACGACCCAGACTGGAGAAGCGAAAACGTTCGTGATATCAACAACAAACTAATGTCCTTTTACAATTTTGCCTACAACATTATTAACACAAGGGGAAAAGAAAAATTCGGGCACCTAGAAGAATGGCTACTCAGCAGATTGCAACACAAAATCAAGAAAGTGACGGAAAACATAGAGACAATGAAGACCAGAACCGCAACAGAAAACGCCTTCTTCGAGGTCTGGAACGACTTCCGCTGGTACACACGAAGAAGGGAAAAGGTCAACTCAGAAGCCCTAAATGAAGCCTTAGAGACTTGGATACGATTGTTAGCACCATTCACACCGCACGTGTGTGAAGAAATATGGAAAAAGATGAAAAAGAAGGGATTTGCCACTTTAGCTGAGTGGCCCACATACAGCAAGGACAAAGTAAACATAAAGGCTGAAGAAACCGAGAGCCTAATCGAAAACGTTCTGGAAGACACATCTAACATCCTCCGTGCAACCAAGATAATGCCCAAAAGAATCTGCTACTACTCGGCTGCGCCATGGAAATGGAAAGTCTACATGAAAGTATTGAATAAATCAGTGCAAGGTAGAGTTGTTGTAAGCGACCTAATGAAAGAACTCATGGGTGACCCCCAACTGAGGAGAATAACGAATGAAGTTGCGAAATTTACTAACGCCATAATCTCAGAAACAAATGAAATGAGTGAAGAAAGAAAGCAAAGACAACGGGAAGCAAGGACAATCGACGAATATCAAGCACTGAAGGAAGCCGAAGACTTTTTCCAGAAAGAATTTAACGCAAAAATCTCTGTGTATCAAGAAGAAGACCCAAAACGCTTTGACCCAAAGAAAAAGGCTCCACTCGCTAGACCCTATCGCCCAGCCATCTTTATCGAATAGAATTATATCTCAGCGAATCAAAGACTCTACTGACAAGGGGCCCGTGGCCTAGTACGGATAAGGCGTCGGCCTTCTATCGCGAGTGGAGAAAGCCGGAGATCCTGGGTTCAAATCCCAGCGGGCCCGCTATTATAAGAAAACGACTTAAAGGGTCAAATGAAATTCGCATTTCAAGGGGCGAAGAGTATGATTGAGGGTGTTACTTTGATACTGACTTATCGTTGCACCAATCAGTGCCGGCATTGTTGCTATGGAGCCGCTCCTAACCGAAATACGTTGATGAAAATTGAGGAAGTGAGAAACTATCTCAAGGAACTATCAAAAATTCAGCTCCCTGAATGGGTATGCATATTTGGTGGAGAAACGTTACTTTATCCTGAATTACTTTTTAACGTGATTAGTGAAGTCAAGAAATTCGAGGTTCCTCGTGTTAGTGTCATAACCAATGGGTTTTGGGGTAAGGATGAACAACTTGCCAGAAAATATGTTAAGAATCTCAAAAACGCTGGTCTGAACCTGCTTATCTTGAGTGTCGACGCTTTTCATCAAGAATTTATCCCACTTGAAATTGTGAAAACAGTGTTACGGGTAGCCGAAGATGTAAAAATGGAAAACATTGAAGTGGATGCAAAGGTCTTAGATAATTTCGAAGAACAGAACGTCTATAATGAAAGAACAAAGGCATTACTGAAAGAGATTCAAGAGGAGTTTAACGTCAAAATCGATGTAAAATCTGTTCATTTGTATGGTAGAGCAGCATACGACCTTGCACGTCATCTTCCAAGCAAAGGAATACCAGAAGATAAATGCAGTTCTCTCCATTACTACGGCACTCTCAAAGAACCCACAGGCATAGAAATAGAACCTAATGGCTGGGTTTGGATTTGCACGGGCATAGCCATCGGAAACGCAAAAACGGATGCTTTGTCTCGAATCTTACAAGAATACGATTACAGCAAAAATCCAATCATTAAAATTGTCGTGGATGAGGGACCAGCAGAACTACTCAAAATAGCGGTTGAAAAAGGCTACGAACCATTGAAAGGCTATGCAGACAAATGTCACCTTTGCTTCGAAACAAGAAAATTCTTGCGCCCCTATTACCTAGATGTTTTAGTTGTCAATAACTGCTACTAAAATGTCACCGCCATCTCACAACCAAGCGTGGATTTTATCGGTGTGGCAGCCGACCCAAAAATTAGCGCTCATGGCACACTTAACAAGTGTTTGACTTGAGGAATCTAACGAGGATTCGAATCTACTCGGACCCGCCATCTGACAACGGAGGGGATTTTATCTGGTTTGAATTTCGGTTTTGAGTAGACAAAATGATAAGTTGAACTATAATTACAAGACTGGAAACAAGGATAACAGGGTGCATTCGAAAAAGAGAAATAAGTTTTCACGCTAATCTTGTGCATCTGGTGAGGAATGGTGTTGAGAGCCCTAGGCTTGATTTTTAGTGCTCGGAAGCAAGGCAACTGCTATGACTGTGTGAGTTACTGCCTCCAACAACTTGAGAAGAGAGAAATCGAAACTAGGATTATCAGCCTTTCAGAGCACAAGATACAACAGTGTTCCAATTGTAAGTATGAGTGCTTTTCCGAAAGAATTAGTGGAACAAAGGAGAGTTGTCCGAAGAAGGATGACTTGCCCAAAATATACAAGGAATTGGAAGACGCAAATGTAGTCGTCTTTGGCATACCTACATACGTGGGTCATGTGCCTGCGCTCTATAGGGCTTGGGAAGAGAGAAGCTTAGGAATTTATGGCTTCGACAAGTTTTATCGAATACTGGAGGGCAAGATATACGGCTTCATCGTGATAGGCAGCTATTTCGCTCTAAACGAAGCGCTTCACCGATTCCATGGAATGCCAAAAGTGACCTGGATTTTGCTTAGGTCGAGGGAATATGGGTTAGACCCACTGAAGAAAGGATTAATGAAAGTGCCAGATGTTAAACGCAGACTAGACACATTTATGGCAACCCTTATGAAACTCGCAAGTGAGGGAACCTAAAATCTACAGGCAATTTTGACTATAGTCCTAGCTCCTCTCCCACAATTATTACTGATACGTCGATTGCTCTGGGCTTCTTTTCAATTACAGTGGTCACGTTGCATATTCTGTTTTCTGCGTTGCAGTCCACGCATCTGCCAGCCTCTACACAGGGCAGTAGCTCCCAACCACGTTCTTCTCTGATTCGTTTGGCGTTTAAGGGTGCCGCTACATTTTTTGCTCTCTCAAACGCCTTGTCAAGATTTTCCACAATCTTGTTAATTCCAACAACAATAATCGTTTTCTTTGGTCCAAAAATCATGCCCGCGACTCTGTTCCCAGTTGCGTCAACATTTACAATTTTGCCATCCATCGTTATCGCATTGGAACTCGACAGAAACACATCCGTTAGCAAAGCTTTTCTGGCAACATTCCTTCGCTCTTCTTTGGGAACCGCTTCGTCAAAGGGCCAATAGAGTGTGAAGTTTCTTCTCTTTAATTCCTCAAATATTCCAATTTCTTTTAAGGTCACAGAGTCTCCAGCCCCAACTACTGCACCGTGTGGAATACGATCTAAAACACTCGGCAAAGCTTCCCGTCGACTTCTTACAAAAGCAGCGTCGAATTTGTTCTTTTTAAAAGCCCTTAATATTCGGTCTATAGAATTAACAAGTTTTTCTTTCTCTACCATTATAGCTTCGCCCCTCATTTCTTAAAGTGAAGAGACCAACCCATACAAAACATTTTGGAGACGCGATGACTGCACTAGGAACTGAATGACAAGCTGACTGAAGAGATTTCGCTATACTATGCCTTGGGTATTCGGTTCTGTTCTCGACGAAAGTTATTAATTGGACAAAGCTTAAAATATAGTGCCACTACTCAAGGCTTTGACGCTTTGTTGTATAAAAGAGATGATAGAAATGAGCACTCATGCAGAAGATCTGAAACTGCGGTTGATGACCGTTGAGTTGTTGAGAGCCGCGAAGAGGGAATTCACTTACCGAGAATTATCCAGCAAAACCGGGTTGCCAGTGACAGTTTTAAGTAGGTACGCGAAGGGTCATGTGTTGCCAAACACCTCGAGAGCGAAACAGCTTGAAAAGATTTTAACCAAACTTGTCGGATTGGAGATTGAACTCCGCAGAAGGGTAAGATTCAACGAAGAAGGATATTTTGACAACACCTGGATTATTGGCAACTTTAACATACTCAGGCAGGCGGCTCAGCACGCTCTCTCCACCTTTGCTGGAAAAAGAGTTACCAAGGTTTTAACGGCTGCGGTGGATGGTATACCTCTTGCGACGATGGTTGCCGATGCCTTGGGCGTCAATTTGGTTATTGCGAAACGGGGTAAGGAGGTTGGGGTTCCAGCGTTTTTGGAAGAGACGTATGTGTTGAAAGATTCTGGCGTGACCATGACGTTGTACGTACCTAAAAACGCCTTAAGACCGAGGGACAGCGTGCTTGTAGTGGATGACATGATAAAAACTGGAGAGACTCAGATGGCGTTAGTCAAGTTGCTTCAGAAGGCAAAGGCGGAGATTTCGGGTATTTTTTCTCTCATCGCCGTGGGAGACGACTGGCAAAAAAGGCTAGAAGTTCCAAAACGTTGCCCGATTGAAGTTGTCACCAAGATTAAGCCAATGGAGTGACAGAACAAAATCGTTGAACTTTGCATAGTCTACATTTCTTTCTTCTGCAGAAGTCTTTGCCAACGTGAAGCAAGGCTGTCTCAAAGTTTACGAAGTCTTTTTCGTTAACCTTGTTTTTAGTCCAGAACCTCTTCAGTTCTCGCAACAGTTCTTGAGGGCTTCCTTCCTTTATTATTCCTAGATTTTTTGCTGATAAGACAACTAAAGGTGTGGGTTTTGGGTTAGCTTTCTCCCAGGTTCCCCTGAGTTCTCGTAGGAAGATGCTTACGGTTACATCGCCTATGCCCTTTCCCAATTCTTTCAATCGCTTTTCCAGATCAGAGGAATCTGCAGCCTGCTCGTGAAGGAGATTAAGGTTTCCTCCATATCCTGTGACTAAATTGCCCATAACCTCGAGAAGCTTGTCTGCGGTTTTGAAATCATATCGTGTGTAGCTGCCTTCGTCCAGTATCTCAACTAAACCATCCCACCCAGTTTCCAAAATCCTCTGTGGCCCTAAGACCTTTCGTTTTTCAAAGCACTTGTAGGTCTTTATGACTGCGGTTTCGGTTATTGGAGCGCCAAACAACACGGATGCCAAGAACCATTTGAAAATTTCTCCTTCGTCTTGCTTGCTTAAGTTTATTCCTAAAATCTCTGAGTATTTTTGTCCAAAGTTGCTAACCAATGTTTTTATACACTCTTTTTCCATGAGGAGTATTCCTCATGGTACTATTGTACTTTAGTATGTTTTAAGGATATGACTGAGTTTAGGTGACAAAAATAAAAGCCAGCAGAGACTAGAAAGGTTGATGGTGCGTCTCATGAGAACGATAGAGTGGAAAGACGGCACGGTGGTTACAATAGACCAAACAAAACTACCGAATACCACGAGGTTTCTGAGTATAAAGAATTGTGAAGGAGTGGCTTCAGCCATCAAAGAGATGAAGTTGCGAGGAGCCCCACTGATAGGGGTTGCAGCAGCCTACGGTCTAGCCCTCACCGCATGCCATTCAAAAACAAAGGAAAAAAAGGAGTTGCTAAAAGAACTCGAAGATTCAGCTAATCTACTGAGACGAACTAGACCCACAGCCATGAATCTTTTCTGGGCTATTGACCGACTTTTAAAGAAAGCCAAGGAATCCAGAGATGACGTGAAGGCTTTAATCGAACTTGTGGTTAAAGAAGCACAAAGGATAGCAGATGAAGACGTGAAGATTAACCACAGGATCGGAGAGCACGGGTCCCAGTTAATTAGCGATGAGGATATTGTTCTAACGCACTGCAACGCAGGTAGCCTAGCCACCGTAGACTACGGAACAGCACTCGGAGTTATACGAACTGCGTGGAGACAAGGCAAACGAATAAAGGTTATCGCAACCGAAACCAGACCTAAACTGCAAGGAGCTCGACTCACAGCCTTTGAGTTGAAACGTGACGGCATCCCAGTGACGTTGATAACCGACAGCACAGTCGGATACGTTATGTCCAAGGGATTGGTAAAAAAAGTTATTGTGGGAGCGGATAGGATAGTTCGAGACGCAGTGATAAACAAAATCGGCACCTACGCCATCGCAGTGTTAGCCCACGAACATGGCATACCGTTCTATGTTGCGGCTCCCACCTCAACCTTTGACTTAAACCACACTTCAAAAGAGATAACCATCGAGGAGAGAAATCCTGAAGAAATCACAACCTTTGGTTCAAGGAGAATCGCTCCTAAAGGGGTTGAAGCGATTAATCCAGCCTTTGACATTACACCTATCAAACATGTGAGCGCCATAATCTGCGAGACTGGAATTCTGTCTACAACCGAAATTTGAAAAATCAATATGTTGATAGAAAAGAAAGTGGTTCCCATGAATCACTTTTCCAAAGCGGTTGGCTCAGAACAGGGGTTAAGTCGTCTTGATAAAGTGATACTAGTTTTGCCTGTTCTGGGAGTACTCGACGTCTTATCTACATTATATACAAGTTATCTTGGGTATCCTCTGGAGAGGTATGAGGCTGGTTTTCTGGCTGGCTTTTTTGCCAAGTATGGCCTTCTTTACTTGTATATCCCAGTTTATCTTGGAATCCTCGCTGGTATGTCATGGGTGCTGCTTCGCATCAAAAGGAAATTGAACTCTTCAGCCTTATTGGACAAACTCGTCTTTCTTCTCTTGGTCGGAGTGGTATGCTTCATGTATGCTCGACTGTTTGGAGTAGTAGTAATGAATGTTTTACTGTCTGGTGGCAGAGGTGTACCGAGTGGGACGGTAGAAGGAGTGGTTTACTTGTTTACTATCGGGTACGTTGTGATGCTGGTTTGGCAGGACGTAGTGGAATGGATGAGAGGAGAGCAGATTAATTCTGATTAGACACGCACACATGATCTTTGAAGCCATGCATGTGCACTAAAGTTTATGTGCAACCTATAAGTCTATCCACTCTAAGTCAAGGTAATTCTAAAATATACATGAGTCGTCGTTAGTAGCTGGACGGGCATAACCTTGCGTGAGCAAGAACCTAAGACTGAAATACACCGTGACGTTGAACTAATGAAGATAGAGAGCACTCTTAAACAAAAAGGGGTCTTAGTTTCCTCTCTTCAAAGCATCGAGGGACTTTCATCTCGAGGTTATGGTGTTCCTGAGAACGGAAATCTGTTGCTCACCTTCTATGAAGCGTTGTTTCTTCTTAGCAAAGGAATCATTGAAGTTAAAGACGAGAAAACTGGACAAGAGGTGGATTTTCAAAACCTACTTCAAAGGTTCCAATCAGTCGACGCAAACGCGTGGGTAAAATACCTAGTTTACCGCGACTTGAGGAGTCGTGGATATGTGGCGAGAGAAGGTTTTGGGCTGGGAATAGATTTCCGTGTGTACGAACGAGGAGAATACGGAAAGGAAATAGCCAAACACCTAATCTTTGTAATTCAAGAAGGACAACCTGTTTCTGTCGAAGAGTTAGCACGCGCCCTAAAGTATGTTCAGAGCCTTAAGAAAGGACTTGTGCTCGCAGTCATAAACAGAAGAGGAGAAATCGTCTATTACTCTCTCTCAAAACTGACCTTAAAGTGAAGCCCTATGAAAAATATGCCTTCATGCTCTTCTGTACAATTCTCGTGAGAAAACACAAGGAAAATTAAAAACTCGATGGATTAAATGATGATGGGTCTGTTGACGTTTGCTATAGGAGCGGTAGGATAAAGGTGATTTGATGCCAAAATTTGGAACAATTCGAGGAATGAGAGATTTTCTGCCAAAAGAAGCAGAAACTATGAAGCATGTAGAGCAAGTCACAAGAGAACTCGCTCACCTCTACGGTTACGAGGAAATAATCACACCAGTTGTGGAATCCTACGATCTTTTGGCGGCCAAATCTGGAGAAGAAATCAGGAAACGCATGTACGCCTTCGATGATCTCGGTGGTCGAAAAGTTGCCTTGAGACCTGAGTTCACTGCTTCTATAGCCAGATTGATTGCAACGAAAATGATGAACGAGCCAAAACCCATAAGACTTTACTGTAGTGGAAGCCTCTACCGTTATGACGAGCCTCAGTATCTGCGCTACAGAGAGTTCTGGCAGTCAAACTACGAGCTTATTGGCTCTAACAAGCCAGAGGCAGACGCCGAAATCCTCATCCTCACCCACGACCTAATGAAAAGACTAGAACTGGGCAACTATTGGTTCAAAATCGGCCATGTGGGAATCATACGAGGAATCCTAAGCCAGGAAGGGGTTGCAGAAGAACGACAAAACCAGATCATGCAACTGCTAGACAACAAACAGTGGGATGAGGCATTAAAAGTCACACAAGAATGTGGAGTTTCACAAAACGCTACGACAACCCTAAAAAAGATTCTGGAAACAAGAGGAAAGGATATTTCCAAGGTTCTTAGAGAAGCGAAAAGTGTTGTCGGTAGTTATGTCAGCGCCGTGGCTGCTGTTGAAAACCTTCAAAACATTCTTGATCTGATAAACGAAAGCGGCGTTAAGTTTGAGACGCTAATAGAGGCTGGTTTCGCACGTGGCCTCGAATACTACACTGGGATGGTGTTTCAGCCTTACGTACGCGAACTCGAACGAGAGGTGGGCGGTGGAGGACGCTACGACAAGTTGATAGAGCTGTTTGGCGGCGAACCCACCCCAGCCGTGGGAGTTGCCCATGGAATAGACCGCCTTGTCCTCGCCCTAAAAAAACAGAAAATTCTAACCAAAATCGGGGTGGAGAGGCGAGTAATGGTTATTCCAATCGGTGAGGAAACGAGGGCAAAAGCCATAGGACTTTCGAAGATGCTAAGGGATGCTAACATACCTGTTGAGGCTGAGGTCGTAGAACGAACAGTCTCGAAGGCTCTGCAAGACGCCGACAGGAGAAGTGCTACCCACGCTGTCATTGTTGGAGCGGAAGAGTTGAAGGCTGATAAGGTGGTTTTACGGGACATGAAGAAGAGGGTTCAGAAGGCAATCAAAATCAAGAATCTTTCTGAAGAAATACTGAAGAACATGATGTAACCTACGACTCAAAAGTGACCTATATTTTCAGGCTATGTGATTTGTTTCTTCTGACGAAGTTTTTCCACAATCTTATCTATCCCGATGGCAGAGAACGTTGCAAAGCCGAGACAGCCGAGGATTAAGATTCCAAGCTCAAAGATTAGAAAGAGTGGATATATGCTTGGATAGTACTTTAGGGCAAAGTCTTGGGTGAAGAACCAGAGATAGTAGTTGAAGAACCAGTGTAAAAGTATGGGAGCTTGAGCACCGTACATGAGATATGTGAGACCAAAGACTAAGCCATCTAATGTAGCGGTGGTGATTTTTCCGGGTCCCCAACCGACACCAGAGAGGTAATGAGCTACACCGAAAGCAGCGGATGTGATGACAATCATGATCCATTCATATATGCTAATGGCTTTGATGCCATGGTTGCTCACGGTTTTGACGCTAAGCAGTCGTTTTGCTTTGTCAGGGTAAATGGGGGTCAATATGATTATTTTCAAGATTTGTTCAAAGGAGAGTCTAGCGAGCTGCTGCCTTCCAACCACAAACAGGTATAAGATTAGAAATAAGCCCATGGGGCTTATGCGGAAGCTAAGTTCTTCAACGAACGGAGCGTAGGCTAATGTGAAGAATGTAAGGAAGGGATTTGGTTCTGTCGGTATCTCGCCTGTTGGAACGCCAGCCACGTTCTCTTGAAAGAGGTGTACCACAATAACAGCTATGAGAAGCATGCTTGATATGATAGGCATAGTGAAGAGGTTGTTGTCGAAAAGTTTACCCATGGATTGTGAGATACCTTTTCTAATTGCTTGTGAGAAGCTTTCCCTCAGATTCCAAGCAGCGATAAAACAGATTACGAAGAGAACCCACAGAAACACAAAAATTGCTGCGGCATTGAATGCAAACGGAATGTGAAAGCCGTAAAACATGAAGAGTTCTATAGGTGGGTAATAAAGTTGTGCGCTTGCATTTAACCCGTCTGGGGTAAAATAGAAGAGTGCCAATCCTAGGGGCATTGTCAGGAAATATGAGAAAACTATGAAAACGACAAAGACAGCGAGAACCGTCACGAAAATGAATCTGAGAGTTTTTTTCCCTTCTTCTTCATCTTCTTCAGAAGTCACTGTGAAGCACCAAACTTTCCATCTTCATGTGTTAACATAGGCTATCAATGATATAACATTTGTTTAAAAATGAATTTGGGTTAGTGGCGGGCCCGGCGGGATTTGAACCCGCGACCAACAGCTCCCTCCAGACTAGAAGCCTTTAGGAGGCTGCTACGCTGTCCTGACTGCGCTTCCCGACAAAGTTCGATACGTTTTGTTTACGGGCCCAGTCAGAGAGCGTCATCTATAAAAGTTCTGCAGAGGCTTAAAAATCTTGAGAGGTAGCGAAAGTAACCTTTATAGTTGAAATACGCAATTTGAGTGATTGGCGGGGGTACCCGAGCCAGGTCTAATTAGACATGGGTCATAACGAGCCCTCTAGGAAAAGGGGGAGGACTTAAGACATCAACCATAAGTCGTAAGAAATCCTCTGGCGAAGGCCTTCGTGGGTTCAAGTCCCACCCCCCGCACTAAACGAGAACCTACCGAAGCTTACATTCAATATCTCTTAAGCAACAAAAAGGTGAAGATGTCAACTATTGAGAGAAAAGTTACAGCTCTAAAGACTTTAGTAAACAATGGTGTAAACTTGAATGAGCCTACAGAAATCATAGTATTCCTAAACACCACAACTATCAAGGCTAAAGGTGTAATCAGAGACGCATATCAAGACTATTTGAAAATGAGAAACATCCCTATCAACATCCCAAAATATAAAAATGAATACAGTGGTGAGGTCTATGTTCCAAATCCTAACATGGTAAGATCATTGCTCTATAGGATTCATAATGTCAAAGTTAGAACCAGAGTCTTAATCGCTATAGAAACGGGTGCTACAGCCTCAGAGGTATGGAGACTTAAATGGGAAAATCTTAACCTACTAAACAAGACATTAACGATAGAGGGTACAAAGGGTCATAGGAACTACACGTATGAAATTTCAGATGAGCTGATAACTCTATTAATGCAACTACCTAAAAACAAAGAAAGAATATTCTCAGAAATTAAACATCCTGAGCATATGAATGACATCTTAAAAGATTATGTTCAAAGATTAGCAATAGAAACAGGTAACACAGATTATCTTAAAATACACTTTCATACCTTAAGACACTATGCTATATCATGGAAGTACTTTAAATGCAAAGATATAGTTGAAACTCAGAGATTTGCAAGACATAGTAGAATCGAGAATACTCTCAAGTACGTACATATAATAAAGTCATGGATTAAAGAGAATGAATACGATGTTATCTATGCTACAACCAAAGAAGAATTCAGTAAATATCTAAGTGAAGGCTATACTTTCATAACTACAACAGAATGGGGTCATTGCCTAACAAAACCAAAGAGCTTAATCTCATAAGTCTCTCTATCCCTTCTTTTTTTCCTCAAGTCTTACAAATACTATCAGCAGTTATAATTATGAATTTCTCTAAAGTAAATCTTAATTCGTTCTCATCTATCTTTCATCGATTTTTACTTTATATCTTTAATAACACCTAAAAAACAAATCCAGCTTCAAATTCTTAATTCTAAAGACAAGTATTCACGTAAGAATACTACATATAGTCTCATGTCTTTATTTGATTAGTAGAGCTAAAGTTATAGCTGCTGATACTATTCTTTTTAGACTTTATCTTTTTCTTAAGCTTTTTTTTATTTTTCTAATTGAATTAGATAATTATAAATGCTATAACTATATGAGTTGTGTATAACATAGACTTCAATAGTCTATACCATGTTAGAAGCTATGTTGATTTATACACAATATAAGGAATCCATTAACCGATTAGAAAAGAACTTTTTACATCATAAAACTGCATTTGTGATTAGTGCTTATGTTAGTGCATGCATGTCATAATTGGATGACACTTACTCTTTGAGGTTGTAGTGACTTATTTACCTATTAATGAAAACTTAGTCAAGTCGAAAAGAAGCTACAAATCAGATGACTCGAATTTTCTTATACATGCATCTAATACTGACTTTGGTAAAGTTATAGTGTATTCCTTTTGTACTGATTTCTCAGCTTTCCTAATAGCTATTTCTACTTTATCCTTATTTTTCAAATTTAATTCTTTCAGGATAGGAATGGGAATATGAACATATCCCAGTTTCTCACTTTTGGAAATGTGTATTCTAGCAACGAAGGAATGAAAATCAACAGGACTTACCTCTTTTACACCATTTTTTACAAAAGTTGAACTACCAGATTTAAAGACCTGTCCAGAACCCATATTTCCCTAGCTCCTAGATCTCCGTTTTTGTGATATCATAGAGATTGTTTACCTATTACGTAAATATGAGCTTAACTTGTGACATCAGTCAAAACTGTAATTTGTTTCTTTGCTTTTCCCTTCTGCGTTCAATGTTTTCTGTCCAGTTCCTATCCATTCAAGACTTCTTTCTTGACCATGAACAGAGCTATATAACCTTCTTTACGTAGAGAGACTTCGATTCTCTTCCTCAGAATTTTTGCTTCCCATTCTAAAGCCTATGTCAAACTTTCTGATAAATTCTTTTTCTCTTTCAGTGAAACCATAATACTCTGCAAGCATGTCGTCAATCTGGTCAATAATATCCTTTGACCTCGAAGGAATGATCTCCTTTATCTTGATTACATACCCACCCATTCTCTCATTTATTTTGATGTTGGAGTTAGTATCGTAACTCCTCATCAAATCCTCAGCCAATTTACTCAATCTATCTTTCATGCTTTCAGGAAAAGTTTTCAGGTTAACTGGAAAACTCATTATGTGATTTGCCAGAAGGTCTCTACCATCAGACCAGACCACAAACCACCAGTAGAACAGAGAACTGTTGAGCAAAGCATTAACAATAGAAGAATCCTCTACCTTTAAAGTTAAAGGCTTATAATGAGACGATATTTTTGACTCTTTCAAATCGTATGGTACTTTCTCTCCAGTCATCTTGTTTTCCTCGAGTTTGCTGTAATACTCGACTTTTGGAAGGTAATCTTCTGTATGAGCATGTATCCAGTATTGTGGTGCGTTATGATACCATATCCTTGTTCCAGAATCCTTCAAATAATTTTGTATGCTTTTCACACCTGATTTCTGTCTGAGCTTTTTCAGAATGTCTTCTTCTGTTTTTGTCCCTATTTTTGGTATGATGTTCTCAGGGTTTGGAATCTTCCACTTATGAGTCTTAAGGTTCTTCAGAAGCTTTGACCTGTCTCTAGTATACCACCTGTGATATTTGCTTGTCATTACATAGTCTGTTCCAGCTCCTTTCTCTGTCACAACTATGGTCTGCCTACAGTGTTCTGTGCCACTGAATATTTTTCCAGGTCTGTCATCAAAATTGAAGTATTCGACTTCAGATGAACTGTTGTGAATGAATGCTCTTATGCTATTCATTCTGTAAGTCGACACAAGAGCGATTGGGACAATGAAACCAAATCTCCCCTTCTTTCGCAAAAGCTTGACTGACCTCTCAATGAAATAGGGATGGGTATTCCCACAATCTTTGGAATCGTAGAAAAGTGATTCTTTAACCTTCTTTTTTCTTCCCTTGTTGGCTTTCTTTGTGCATTGGACAACCTTGAGGTCAGAGATGTCATAGTTTCTGTCTTCTATGTAGGGTGGGTTTCCAACAACTACGTCAAATCCTTCATTCAAGAAGACGTTTCCAAAGTCTACTTTCCAATGAAAAGGAACTCTGCTTGCCAAATTCTTTGCCAGTTCATTGAAGTCATTCTTGGATAGATTGCTGTTCTCATGCAGAAAATCAAGATATGAGCTGTTTATAACTTCATATAGTCTTTTTCGAATGTTGTCAAGAGTTTCTCTGAGCCTTACTGCATGTTCTCCAGATTCTGATGAGTATATTTCTACCAATGCCTCATAGGCTTTGATTGTGTCTTCTATTCTCATCTTCTTCATAAGGCTTCTAACATAGTCAATACTTTCTTTGTATGATGCCTCCAAACTATCCAATGTCTCTTTAATGTAAGAATAATCCAACAAATTGGTTAGAGGATGCTTCTGAAGACTTTCATGCAACCAGCCAACAAGGGCGTTACCCGCAATAATGTTGAAATCTATGTTAGGTAATGTTTCAATGTGTTCAGCGTCTGCAACTTCCTCTATTAATGAAAGCCAGAGTCTTAGTCTTGCGATCTCGACAGCGTTCAGGTCAATGTCAACTCCAAACAAGTTGTGAGATATGATGTCTCTCTTCAGCTTGTATCTGTCAACGTTTTCTCCAATTGTTGTCAATAAGCTTTCTTTGACTCTTAGTATCAGTGAAAGCATAGCAGTGAGAAAGTGACCTGAGCCACAAGCTGGGTCTAACACTTTTATAGCGTCTATCGAGTCAATCATTCTATGAATGTGCTTTGGGTTCTTTGGCATGTTCTCTGGGCTTAAGATGTCTTCTATTGAATCATATCCTTTTAGGTCAGTGTCTGACCACCCTGACTGCTTAAGCCCTTCAACCATTCTTCTGAAGATGATCGGAGTTAGGGCTCTCTCTATTATGAACTCCACCACATCGTCTGGAGTATAGTATGCACCTTGCATCTTCTGCTGATTTGTTCCAGTCCCTGAAATGAAGTTAATTGTCTTTTCAAAAATGTAACCGAGTATGTCTGAATTGATACCAGACTCCATGCCAAAGCTATATTTTTTTCCAAGAGATTCTCTAGAACCAGATCTACGCCTTCATTCTCTATATTGTAGTTCCTCTCTTTGTTGACTACTTCCCTGAACAGACCACCATTCAGATAAGGTATCTGACTGTAGAGAGGATTTGTTCTCACATTTGAGATTCTGCTGTTCTTACTCTTATTAAAGACCTCATAAAACAGAAGCTTCAAGTATGTTTCATAGAATGTCCCTGGAGTTGGAGACAACTTGTATCTTTCAAGCAGTTTTCTCAGCAAGTTCTTGGGGACTATTCCCTTCTCCTCAAGTAATTTAATGAAAATCAATCTGTTCATGAATACTACTGAGAAGAGGTTTGCTTCAGAACTGATTATTCCAGATGGAGTGATGATTTTGCTCAGCAAACATGTGCCTTTAACAGTGTTTCCTTTTTCATCATATCCAAAAACATTCCTCACATAGTCGTTGTAAAATCTTCTTGAAATCTCCTCTTTTTCTTCTTCGATTCTTTCCAAGTAGCTGTCCAAGAAAAGGGAGACATATTCCTTTTCAAGCTTAAGGAAATCCTCTTCTATCTTCTCCACTTCTTCTTGACTTACGAAAATTCCAGGATTAAGTATCCGCAAGAAAATAGGTTTCAGGTCAACCTTGAAAAACTCCTTGCTCTGTGCTGAAGCAGTGTCAAACTTCAATAGTACCCATTGAAACCCATCAGTGGCAATGCCATAATCAGTCTTTGAGGCTCTTGACAACAACCAGTTTTTTACTTGCCAGAGACCTTGACCCTCGCCATAGAGGTCAGTATTGAAGGATTCTGCTTCAACATAGAAAATAGGATTGTCTTGGTTTATCGGTCTGATTGTGTAATCTGGTTTCTTTTTGCCACCTGGAGAAGATAAGACAGTTTCACTCACAATTTCGTATCCTAAGGCATCAAATAGAGGCTCAATCAACTGTCTTTTGGCAAATTCCTCTGGTTCTTGTTCATCTTTCACATCTGCAGAGGAATAACCTGATGATTTGGTTAACACATTCTGGAAAGTTCCAAAGACCTTAAACCTGTTCTTTAGGTTATGATAAATCTCTGATAGTCTCTGGTCTAAGTTTTCTCTCTTTTGAGGTGAGCATTTACGGAAAGAAAATCGGGTCTGAGACACAATAGAAAGTTAATGCATTATTGTATAAAAATTTGCCCTCCTATCCTCAGAATTTCTCGAGAGAATAGCTGATTTGAACATCGTAAAACCAAGAGTAAGGCTCTACACACAAAAAGAATTCCTAGGTTGAAAGGAATACCAAAAGCAAATCTCAGAATGATGCATCCTTGCAATGTTTAGTTGTGGTCATTGGAATAGAGTTCCAGTAAACAAGATTTTCATAGAGCAACCTTCTCCAAAGCCTAAGCTTAAGGTTTTGATTCCAATGTATGAACCATTAGAAACCTCAAAATGTAGCAAATGTGGAAAAGCCATAGAAGAACCAAGAAGAACTATAAAGGGGTTTCATGAAATATTCCTATCTGACGTTTGGGGTTTGCTCTTTGTCAGGAAGCCCTCATGATGTCTTGAAGGCATATTTACTGGATTTGGGGAAAAAAGCTAAAGATTCCAAAGGAAAACCATATTATGAAGTTTATTCAGGTGACTCGGAACCTATTGATATTAGACTAGGTAGAAGGCACATTTCATATCAGCCAGATGTTGTTTGGATGAGAAGAGGGTCTCCCTTCATCATAGAAATAGCACTCAATGAAGACTGGAGAAGTATAGTAGGAGAATTGACTTTGGCACATCTATCAAAGAACTGTAGTGGGATTCTGGTAATCTCAACTGGTTGGGACCCTGAATATCTTGGTAACTTAGTTTCTCTAGTTGGAGAAAAACTTGGAATTAGATGGTACTGGATAGATTTGGAACAAGAAGAGTTGGACAACATAGAAAGAGCTAAGAGCAACATCAAGTCATTTCTTAAGAAATGGAAATGGATCTGGTAGCTAAGATAAGATTTTCTCGTTCTACAATTTCTTAGTTTTCTTAGAGAACTTTGCAATGGAAGAAAAATTATCAAATGTCTTAGCCTAAATCTTATATCCAAGTTAATGAACCTAGCATGCATGCGAGAACTATTTTTACTAAATACCGACACAATTCAAGCTTAGGGATTTTGTTAAAGTCGTAGGAAAACAAGGGGTATTAATAAATGCTATAACTATTCCAATGTTGGATGAAAGCTCATTACTTTTAAGTCGTATGCATGTCTTAAAGCTTCAGATAATAACTGCCATAACTATTCCAATGTTGGATGATAACTCATCACTTTTTGGTAAAGTGGTAATTTCTACTTATGTTCTTTCCAAAACTCTATAAGTTCACTAATAACATCATCTGGACTTCTAGCTTTTACATCCTTCTTCAATGAAGCATGCTTAACCTTTAGTAGGTTTCCAAAAGTAGCATCACTAATCCAGATAGTTCTAAAGTTTATAAGAGAAAAAAGGGAATGTTAGGTTTGTTGTTTCTTTTTGTGTTTGGCATACGCAACTGATATCGTAGTGGCGAGTATAATTATTGATGTAAAAAGAATCAGTGGAGACATCCAAGGAGAGGGTGTTAACTTCGTTTTGTTTATTAGAATCATTTCACCACCGACCACAGCTTCCCAAGTGTCTGGTGCCCATACAACGTCTCTTTCCGCAGGGTTTTGTTGATACATAAAGTTTTTGTCATCCTTAGTGTATGCAGTGAACTCACTCGGGAAACGGTATGATTTGACAGTAAACGTCTTTGAAGTGCCTGGCTTGATTTTATGCTCAGGATTCGCTCCATCCCAGGCAAAACTGAAAGCATTTGGATTAGTCCAATCGTCCAATTTCCATCCTTCAGGCAAGAAGACTTTATACACTTCGACTTTGGGAGTTTTTCCGATCCAAACTTCTATGATATTGTCCGGACCAGCTAGGTTTGTCACCTCGTACTGATATATATATAGATTACCGATGCGATGGGGGTAAGGGCTCACTATTTTGGATTTGTGAACAGCATGGACAGGCAATGTCATGATTGACATACAGGTTACTGTTAGCAATATTGGTAGAATAGAAATAGCAACTCTCCTAACGTAAGAGTTCATTATGTCCTATCTTCTCCCTTCTCCGCTCTATAAAATATATAATTCAAATATTTAAAACTTCAGAAACACTGTTCTATTCACGTGATGGATGTCGTAATACTATTTATTATTACCCATGATTCACTGACTACTTCCTATCTGAAAACAAGTATTGGTGTCACAAGAGGAAAGACTATGTTGATCCAGAAAGCTCAATATGCATGCATCATTATATGTTTTGATTTCAATGGCTATTTTTGTTTCATCTAGATCTATGGTTCTCCATCAATTTCCGTGTTGCCAAGCCTAACCCTTTTGATGCTAACCCTAAAACTTTAAAAGAAGAAAAGCAATACTATCAGAGAAGTCTCAAAGTGAGAAAGAATGGTATTTGTTAAGTATGGAAATCACGTTATTGAGGTTAAACTGGATCCACGAACTGGGGAAGAAACGATTCTATATGATGGGGGAGTAGTCTCGTCTAAAATTACTGTGAGAGGAGGCACTCACAAATTTGCTGTTAAGGAAGAAAGTGAGGATGCCACCTATGAGGTAGAAATTGGGGCAAGAAGACGAGGAGGATTGATAAGTCGTCTTTCATTCTTAGCTCCTCCTAATATCCCAACAGTCAAAGTATCCAGAAATGGTAAAGAGATTTATTCCACATAAATAAGCCCTGATTTTTTTATTTTCTAGTTTAAACCTTCAAAGTGTTTCTTTAGTGGTCTTTCCAGAAAAGCCTCACTCATGACTAAGCCTTCAACAAAAAGAAAAGAGGGAAGGTTATTTTCTTTTTCTATAGCTTGCATGCATGCATAGTCACATATTTTACTTGTTTTTAACTTCTACTTCACCATCTTCTTAAGAGATTCCCGATATTCTTTTCTTCTTCATCTTTTTTCTAAGGTCTCTTCTAAGAATCTGTTTCTTTTTCCTAAGCATTTCTGGATTAGCAGCACTTGTCTTTTTCATTCACTTTTTCCATCAGACAGATGTTTAAGTTACAGAAATTGCTCCTTCTCCTTCTTTCTTCTTAAGCCTAATTTTTCCTTCAGCTATTTCAATTAAGCCATAGTCTTCAAATTCAGCAAAGTACTTCTTCTGAGTCTCATAGGAAATTCCATGTTCCGTAGCTATGGAACCCATAAACTGCTTTAACGGAGCTTCTCCCCCTCTCTCTTCCAGTTCCTGAATAATGAACCTCATTCTACCCTTCTTCATCCACTGAAATCTGTCAAGGTATGGCTCAACAGAAACCTTCTTCTTTTCAGTCATAGCAGCTCACCTAAACAGACTTTACACAAGCTTAGCTTAAAAATTTTAAAATAATTATTCATTATCAAACACATACATTCATACACATACACCCACACACCAACACTCAATCACATACTCCAACACAGAATATACCTTCATTAGGAAACTAATAGCATCCTGAAGGAAATATCAATCTTAAACGATATCATGTGTAGAATTAACAAGTTTTAAGTTCTCAAAAGGCAGATAGGTAAAAATTGGTATTGTTTGAAAGGCTACTCTTTTAATGATGCCAAATAAAATTAGGAGGAGGTGAGTGGGAAATGATCTTCGTAACCTTGGTAAGGTTTAGGGGTAGGATGACTAAAGAGTACATTGAAAGGACGAACAAGATCATTGCTAGTGAGCCCAAGATCAAGGTTCTAGGATTCTATTGGACTCTTGGAAGGTATGATGCAGTACTAGTCACCGAAGGACCTGATGAGAAGACTGTAATGAAGATGCTTCTAGAGGCTGGAAGCTATGTAGGAACCGAAACAATGGTTGCCATTCCAAGAGAAGAAGCGATAAAGCTCTTAAAGTAAATACACATGAGAGACTTAATTCATGATGAAGCTAGGCTAAAGTGCCCAGCTAGTTTTCCCTTTTTTCTTAATGGTATTAACTGAATACTAAGATGGAAACACGGGTACTAGAAGTTTCTTTCTTAAATCTTCAGTACAAGTCGAAATAAATGAAAAAGCGAAATGAAAGAGCAAGAATTCGTTAGTAAGACTCATGCTTTC